>Ga0116210_1001837_pt1 | contig 14447 bp, 15 predicted proteins | sample TshhotsprinmetaG_FD_94483 | JGI IMG/M metagenome (GOLD analysis project Ga0116210, IMG submission 94483) | Hot spring microbial communities from South Africa to study Microbial Dark Matter (Phase II) - Tshipise hot spring metaG | ecosystem: Environmental > Aquatic > Thermal springs > Hot... | reverse complement strand
GGTGCAGGTTGCTGCGGGTAGTGGGGTTGGCGAGAGCACGGTTAGTGATCGGGTTAATGAATCTGAGTTACAATCTGTGTCGGTTTGTGCAGTTACAGTGCCTTTATGCGAAGGGGTGAGAAGGGAGAAGGGGCAGTAAAGCTAAAGGAGGAGAGAAAGGTATAGAAGGATGCTTGAATACACAGTAAATGTAAGGATGACATCTATATTTTGTAATGTTTCCAGAGAGAAAAATTGTGCTCTTTTGTTAGAATTAAGATAAAAAACGTAGTTTTTAGAGGTGCCCAATAATTTACATTAAATACTTGGCACTTTCTAAAAGTAAAGATAAAGTATTATATATTGGAGGTAATAAATATGGCAAATAACTTAACAGTTACAGGTTATAAAAAACTATCATACGGTATGGTAGGCGGAGGCATAGGGGCATTTATTGGTGATGTTCACCGAAAGGCAATCTCCATGGATAGTCTAGCGGAAATAAAGGCAGGATGTTTTTCCCGATCTTTTGAAAATACTCTAGCAACGGGGAGAAGTCTGGGTATTGAAATAAGTCGTCTATATTCAAACTTTGAAGAGATGGCAGAAAAGGAATCTAAAAGACCTGATAGGATAGATTTTGTTGTCATAGTTACTCCCAACTCTTTACACTATGAGGTCGCGAAGGCATTTCTTAATGTAGGTATCCCGGTGGTTTGCGACAAACCTTTAACCCTTAAAATTGAAGAAGCTCAAGAATTAGTCACGATAGCAAAAAAAAAGGAACTCCTATTTGCAGTAACTTACACCTATACTGGTTATCCCGCGGTTAAACATGCTAAAGAAATGATTCAACGAGGCGATATAGGAGATATCCGCTTTATTAATGCTGAATACCCTCAGGAGTGGCTTGCTACTCCTTTAGAGAAAGAAGGACAAAAACAGGCCGTTTGGAGAACAAATCCTGAATTAACGGGAATATCTAACTGCGTTGGGGATATTGGTAGTCACATTGAAAATATTATTTCCTATGTTACGGGTCTTCGTATAAAGAAACTTTGTGCTAGATTAGATACTTTTATTAATGGTCGATCTCTAGATGATAATGCTTGCATCATGTTGGAGTACCAAAATGGTTCTAAAGGATTGTACTGGTGTAGTCAGATTGCGATCGGCTATCAAAATGCTTTGAAATTTAGAATATTTGGCACTAAAGGAAGTATTCAATGGTCTCAAGAAAATCCTGATTATCTTGTAGCTAGTTTTCTTGGAAAGCCATTTGAAGTTCTTTCAAGAGGCAGAGATAGTTTTTATCCTAATGCACAATCTTTTTCTCGAATACCATCAGGCCATCCTGAAGGTTATTTTGAGGCTTTTGCTAATTTATATAAAACATTTATTACTGCTTTGTATAAAGTAAAAACAGGTATACCTCTATCTAAATATGATCTTGATTTTCCTTTTGTAGATGATGGACTTGAAGGAGTTCGTTTCATTCATAAATGTGTGGAAAGTTCTAAAATTGGATCTGTTTGGGTAAATTATTAATATTTTTTTTTATTTAATTTTCTCTTTTCTATTTTTTCTTTATATTTTTTAATTAAATATTCTATAGCTATGCTTATAATTAGCATACCACCATATGTAGATGCTCTTACATAAGGTGATATTCTCATAAAGTTAAAACCAGTATCTATTAGTTGCAATGATAAAACAGCTAGTAATACATTTATTAAATTCCCTTTTCCACCTAACGGAGAGACTCCTCCAAGTACAGATACTAGCAAAGCTTGTAAAACCAAGGTTATTCCATAATCTCCTTTAGCTGAAGATGTTCTTGCTAATATTAGAAATCCAGTAAATGAACCGATAATTGATGATAGTATATATGTTTTTAATACTACTTTTTTGTTATCTATTCCTGAATAATAACTTGCTATTTTATTAGAGCCATATAACTGTGCTTTAATCCCATAAGGTGTTTTATGAATTAAAATATATGTTATCAGAAAAAATATAGTGAAATAAGCTAATGGAACAGGTATTATATTGAACAACTTTCCAGATCCTATAAAATATAATAATTCTGGAACTGTTCCATAAACCCCTATTCCTCCTGTTAATATTACAGCGATTCCAAAATATAAATTTTGTGTACCTAATGTAACTAATATTGGAAAAACTTTCATATAACCTATTATATATCCATTTATAAAACCGCTAATAATACCTATTAATAATGTAGTTAGCAAACTTATTAAAATATATTTTATAGCTAGTTCTGAATTTGCGTTTGATGGCATTTTTTGTATTATTATTATACCACTTATTACCGCTGACAAGTTTGCGATACTTACTATCGATAAATCAGCTCCTCCTATTATCATTGTTATAGCTATTCCTATACTGAATAATCCTATTTCTGGAAATTGATAACACATTGCTATTAAATTATTAATTGTAGCAAATCTTCCCGGTATTAATATAGTCATTATAATAAGTATTATTAATAATATTCCTATAAGCTGATATGATTTGTCATCAAATTCAATTGTTTCTTTTATTTTAATCATTTTTTTCATTTTTATATTTATTATATACTTTAAAATATTTTTTTCCTTTTAATATTTATATTCTTTTTTTAAATTTTCTCTTATTGATTGAAATAATATAGCTGCTATTATTAGAGCTCCAAAAGTTGATCTATGCCAAAATGAGGGTACTCCTATTAACACTAGATTAGATAAAATTATCTGAGTTAATAAAACACCTAAAATAACGCTTAAAACAGAACCTTTACCTCCCGTTATTCTTGTTCCCCCCATTACTACAGCAGCAATTACACTTAACTCTTGGCCTTGTAGACTTATTGGATCAGCCATTCTATTCTGCGAAACATAAATAATTCCAGCTATTCCAGATAGTAATCCAGCATATCCAAAAATAAAATATCTTATTTTTTTTATATTGTATCCAATTCTAATAGCAGATATTTTATCTCCACCTAGTGCATAAACACCGCGTCCTATTACTGTATAATTTAAAATTATATGAGTAATTATTATTATTCCTATTGATATGATTATTCCTATATGAAGTCCGAATTCTCCTTGTATATCTCTCATTAAAAATATATACTTTTTTGATAATTCTATAGTAGATATTGGCATATGAGTGCTTGGAATATATTCGTTTCCTATAAAAGCTAAAACTAATCCTCTTATGACAGATCCAACGCTTAATGTAGCAATAAATACAGGAATATCATATTTTGATACAAGATAAGAATTAAATAGCCCTATAATTAATCCCATTATTGAAGCTATAATAAAAATAATTATTAGTGGTCCTTGCATGGATAACAGAATACAACTTTGAACAGTTAAATATGATGTGACTATTGCAATAGCCATAAAAGACAGATCAACTCCACCATTTACAATAATCATCATTACTCCACATCCAAATATTAAATTTACAGTAATTGTTCTAAACAATTCAAAAATATTTCTTGTTGAGTAAAATGCTGGATTTATAGCTCCAAATATAAGTATTACCAAAATGATTACTATTGCAATTACAAACTCATTTGATTTTATTAATCTATTTATTGTTTTATTATTAATATTTTTCATAATGTATTATTTTCTTATATAGTTTCATATATTTCTGTTATTTTATTACTTATTTCTTCATAATTTGTTTCATCAGTATTAACTGCATATGTAATTCTACCATTATTCATTACTATAATTCTGTTTGTTACATTCAATAATTCACCTATATCATCTGAAATTATTATTATTGTTATATCTTTTTCTGATAGATCTTTCATGATTTTATGAATTTCACTTTTAGATTTAATATCAACCCCAACTGTTGGACAGTTTAAAATTAGTATTTCAGGTTTTGTAGATAGCCATCTTCCTAATACAACTCTTTGTTGATTACCTCCTGATAATGTGAATGCATTGACTTCTATATTTGGAGCTTTAATTGATAATTCCTTAAACCATTTATCTGCAGTCTCATCATATTTCTTTCTATCCAATAATTTAAATTTATTTACTTGATCATCTAATATAACTGAATTTATATTATCTTTTATAGACCTAAACATAAATATTCCTTCTATTAGTCTATCCTCTGGTAAATAAGCGATTTTATTTTTCATAGCTGATTTTATACTATATAATTCAACTAATTTACCTTTTATTTTTATTTCTCCTCTTTCAATAGGTATAATACCAAATAGAGCTTTAGCCAATGCTGTTCTTCCAGACCCTAATTGACCAGTTATACCTAATATTTCTCCCTGTTTTACATTAAAAGAAATATTATAAAATTCTTTACCAGAAGATATATTTTTTACTTCTAAAATAATATTTTCCTTTTTTTTCTTATATATAAATGGTTCTTCAGCTATATATTGCCCTGTCATATAATAAGATAATTTTTCTCTATCAAACTCGATTATTGGATTGTCTATTACAATCATCCCATTGCGAACTACAATGATTCTTTTACAAACATTAAATACTTCATCTAATTTATGGCTGACAAAAATTACTGCAACACCTTTTTTACAAAGCTCTCTAATAATCTCATATAATCTCAGTATTTCACGTTGAGTAAGTGCCGTAGTTGGTTCATCCATTATAATTAGCTTAGCATTTTGCAATATAGCTCTTGAAATAGCAACTATTTGTTTTTCTGCTACTGATAAATTTGATACATATTCATCTAAATCTAAATTAATTCCTATTAAATCTAGAGCTTTTTTAGCTTCGCTACGCATTCTTCTCCAATTTAATATTTTTTTATTATCTGCAATTTCAATACATAAGGATATATTTTCCATCACTGTTAAATTTGGAAAAAGAGAAAAATCTTGATAAATAACTTGTATACCTTCTTTAATTGAATCAGAAGGAGTAACATTTAGATACACCTTACCATTTAATTTAATAACACCTTGATCGTATTCATAAAAGCCTGAAATAATTTTAATTAATGTAGATTTACCACAACCATTTTCGCCAACAAGTGCTATAATTTCTCCTGGATAAATGCAAAGACTTATTGAATCTAAAACTTTATTACGCGCAAATGATTTATGTATATTTTTTAATTCAACAATTGGCGTAGACATAATTTTAAGAATTAGAATAGAAATTTCTATCTCCATCTAATTTACGCAGATGGAGATAGAAATATGTAAATACGTAACTAAAAATTATATTTATCGATTACATCTTTTGTTAGATCTATCCAAGCTTGACCAATTATATTGTTTCCTATCACTCTTACATTCTCATATCCAGGTCTTTTTAAGTTATCGCCACTTTTTACAGATCCACCCTTCCATACAATTTCTGTTACTAGCCCCATAACATAAGCAGTCTCTGCAGGATCCCAACAACCTAAAAAAGAAATTGCACCTGATTTTACATAATCTTTATTGGCATTAGGCATTCCATTTCCAACTAAATGCACTCTATTTTGAGCTCTTGCTTCTTCAATACCTAAAGCCATTCCCGTTAAATCTGTAGCAGAAGCGCAAAATATGCCTTTGAGATTAGGATAGGTAATCAGCAGCTCTGCAACTCTTTCTTTTGATGCCTTCGCATTATACAACGTCTCTAAAAATTGCGTCTCATTTAAACATTTCATATTGGGATATTTTGCTTTAATATGTCTTAATAGCCCATTAGCCCATTGCATATGCGATGCAGCACTTAATGATCCAACCGCAATTATATATTCACCTGTTCCGCCCATAGCTTTAGCTAACTGCTCGCCTAAATGGGCTCCATATTCTTCGCCTATAAATGGTTCAACATTGTAATGTACATTCTTTATTCCTTGTGCCTCATGACTAATTACAATAATTCCTCTTTCCATAGCCCTTTTCAATACTGGCTCTAAAGGTTCATACGCTACTGGAACAACATTAATAGCAGTGATTCCTTGGGCTATTAAGTTTTCTATTTCTTTTACTTGTAAAGCTGCATCTCCTCTATCAGCACCAATCTGGAAAGCATCATGCCCTGTCTCTTTAGCAAATCTTTCTACTCCAACCTTCATCCTGTTGAACCAAGCCCCTCCGGTAAATTTAGGAACATTTGCAATAGTTAACTTCTTGACATTTCCACTCTTAGGAGTTCCTTCTGATTTTCCTGCTGCAAACATAGAAAAGGAAACAATCACCAATAGGATTGATACGATAGCTACTAATTTTTTCATTTTCATCCTCCTTAGTAATAATAATTAATCAATACGATTATGTTATAAAATAAATCTTCTTTATCCTTACAACCTCCTTTATCTTTTTTATTAAAATTATAGCCATAAAATATCAGGCCGATTAAATTCTATACCTCCAATAGTTAATTTAATTACAGGAAATAATGCAGGTCCTGTAACCATTAAAGGCCCGTTGTCTGTTGCTATAAAAGCATCTTCAGATTTTGTTCCATACTCATTTCCAGCAATAGTCGGATTCCAACAAAAACACTGATTTCTTAATATTTTCTCTTTTGAATTGGGCATTATTACATATTCCCTATTTTTGTAACCCTGTGCACCACCTTGATGGTGATGTTTCCACTCATTTGGATATCCATATTTCTCATATAGACTTTTTACAACTCCAAATAATTCTTTTAATGGTGTGTTTGGCCGACTGGCTGCAATCAGGCCACATTCTATTTCAACTGTATCACGATATTGCTTTTCTAGTTTTTTATCTCTTTTACCTAAATATGCCGTTCTTGTTATGGCAGTAACTAAACCCCATTTTCTTGCGTTTACATTAAGCATAATATAATTGTTTATTCTTTTTTCTGTTGGAATTGCATGTCTATATTTACGAGTTCTTTCATCCGATCCAGACTGGTTACAGACAGAATCTATACGATCATTCCATAAAATCCTTAGTATTTCGCCTGTTAATAAACATTCTCTCACTCCTGGTCTAGCCATATTTAATACTGTTTCTATTGCGATAGAAGTTTTCCTACCTAACCATAAATATCTCTCAATCTCTGCCTCTAATAATTGATATCTTAGTTCAGCAATTCGTTTACTGCAGTTAATATATCCATATCCTTCTAAATCACAACCTATTTGATTTTTAGGAAATAATTTTAATAGTGCATCTTCCTCACTAGATTCGAACCAATTGTATTCTATTAAAGAAAAACCTAACTCTTTTAAACCTTCTTCCTCCATCATTCTAAGAGACTCTATATTATTTGAGACGATATAACGTTTCTCTCGAGTAACTAGAATCGAAGCTACACCTTGGTTTTCGGTGATAGCCACTTCATTTATGCCTCCACCCGTAAACCAAGAGAAATTAGCCTGTGTCTTAAGTAAAATTGCATTTAAATTTAATTCCTCCATTAAGTTTAAAACTTTTTTCTCTTTTATGTCAATTTCTTCTTTTCTATCCATATTTCATCCTTGTCTGAATTTCTCTTTACATTCTCACATAGCTTTTTTGATTTGTCAACAAAATATTCATTTTTCATAAATCATGAATTATAAAATATTTTAGACTAATCTATCTTATTATAGTATAATTATTTATTATTTTGTTCTATTATTGATTCAAAATGTATTTAATAGTTGTATATTTTTATTTAATGCATTAAAATAAACTCGCAGTTTTCTTTGCAAGTTAAAAACATTAAAAAATGTTAAAGAAATTAATTATTATTAATTTACTAAGCTATCTATTTTATTTTTTCATATTGCAATCAAATTTATAAGAGAGGGGGGTGATCATTGGCTGAGCTTTTTGGAGTTATAATATTAATTTACTATAATATAATTTTTGTGGCATAGTCTAGTTGTTTATACGACAATTTAAATATATAATTTAAATTTGTAGATAGATATTTTTCAATATTTGTCGCTTTTAGGGTATTCCTTATTTCGTTAAATAAGTTTTATATAAATGGGTAATTAAATTATTTTCATGTACAATATTATATTTAAATTAAGATTTTTTAAAGGAGTATTAATTTTATGGCAAAAATAACAAGAGAAAATTTAAATTATAAAGCATATAAAGCTATAAAAAAAATGATAAACAATTATTATTTTAAACCGGGAGAAAGGATAAATGTAGAAAAAGTAGCTAGAGAGCTTCAGATAAGTAGAACTCCTGTTTGGGAAGCAATTAGAAGATTAGAACAGGAAGGTCTTTTTCTCAATTTACCGAACAAACAGGGCGTTTATATGCATGCTCTTACTCAACAAGAGGCAATAGATCTAATAGAAGTAAGACAAAAATTAGAAGAAATGGTAGCTATTCTTGCAGCGAAAAATATCGATGACAAAACAATCTTAAAACTAGAAAAAATATTGGATAAGCAGAAGAATATCTTATTAAATCAAGATATAATAGCATATGCTCAATCAGATACGGAATTCCATACGTTAATATACGAGTCAACTACAAATAAATATCTTGTTGAAATATTAAAAAATATACAAAGTAAAATTCATCCCATTTCAATGCATTTTAGTGATTTTATGCATAATTTCTATATTAACCATATTGAAATTATAGATTCTTTAAAAAGTAGAGATTCCTATAAAATACAAGCAAAACTAAGAGAACATACGCAATATATCCTTAAAGTTATACGTAACGGTGAAATGACATTTATTAGTTCTGACAATAATAAGTAAGGCTTACTGAAAAACTATTTGCGAGGTCCAAAATAAGCGTTTCAGGAACGAAATAAAAAAAGGACAAAAAAGCCCGATAGGCTTTTTCCAGGTTATGGGCAATCACGGAGAGACAAATCCAGGTAATCGCGGTCGATACTAGGTGTGCACGAATCTGATCCCAGCTATACCTGCGCTTTAGTTCGCCCACCCCTCCCTCTACCTCCACCCGTTCCCGTTCATCCCGTAGGATCTGTTTCTGCTCTTCCCGTACCCGTTCCGCAGCCCTTGGCCGTCCAAGGGCGGGCCCCGACAACCGAATGTTCTTTTCGGTACAGAACCTCCGGTTAGCTCGACTCCGGTAGATCTTATCCGCCTGCTCAACCGCAGGATAGCACCCGTAGCGTCTGCGGTATGCTTCTATCTGCTGTACGAGATCACCCCCTTCGTTGTACGCCTCAAACGCAACCCGGTCCACATGCACAAACCCCTCTACCAGGCTGTAGCGACACCTTTGCTCCAAACTCCACCTCCGCACCCGCTTTCCCCCGCACAATCGGGCGAATGTGTGGTTGCCGGATGCTTACGATCCGTCCTTCTATCCGGTGCGTCTTCTGCCGATACATCTCCCCTTGCTGACGGTACACTTCCTGGATCACCAGCAAGGCCTTATACTGATGCTTCGTTAACGCCGAAAGAGTCTGCGGGGTGGCCAGTTTCTGAATGCTCCTTAGATTGCGGCATAGAAACCGTAGCTGTGCCCCCAGCGCTTTTCGGATCATTTTCTCATTCCGAACCCTTTTTCGCATAACCGCAAGGAATTGCTTCCGCGCCTTCCGCCGATACGTGCGGGGTTTCTTTCCTCGGTTCGCTGTGGCCGCATAGAGTCTGTCGATAATCTCTTCTGATTTCCTCCGGGCTTCTTCTACCAAACTTAAATCCGTGGGATAGCGAATGTCCGCAGGCGTACAGGTCGCGTCTATCTTGAGGACCCCTGCGTTAGGAGCCATATCCGCCTCCGATGAACCTCCCCCACACCCTGCCGCAGACCCCGGACCCTTTGTCTTCTCTTCTTCTTCGCTCGAAACACTCTGCCTCTTTATCCCTGCAATCCGTTCATTGATCGTTTGCAGATCGTTCCATTTCAACCGCTTGCGAAAATGCACCATCATCGACGCATCAAAGGGTTTCTCGGTTAGAAACGACGTATACCCCAGAAAGTACTGCAGGTAGGGATTCTCGTAAATCTGTTCCACCGTCTCTTCGTCACTTAGCTGAAGCGTTTCTTTGATAATTTGCGAACCTAGCGCAATCCGAAACGAAAGCGCCGGAGCTCCCCTATCGGAACCACTCAGCGTCGCTTCATACAACGGTTCTAATTCCTCCCACGGAATCAGTTCTGCCTTCTTGACCCACCGGTTAGTCGCCGAGAGCCAGCCCCCAAAGGGCAAAACAAAGTCCACAAACTCCTGCTGCCGGCTATCCTGCTTCCTGTACATCCAGTTCCCCTCAAGTGCACGGTTTTTATGGATTTTTCTTATATTCCCGTGCACTTCTTCCGCAGCGATCCTACCTTATTTCAGCCCTTTTAAGCAATTATAACTTTTTCAGTAGGCCTTAAGTAATGATAGACTCTAATAGAATTAGATGCGCCCATTTGTCAATACAGGTTTTGGGGCTAGTTTATTGAATATCCTCCCCCCACTGTATCTCATGCAGCCTCCTCCAGAGACTGCCCGTACACAAAGCGTGATCCATACACCTCATCGGGTGTTCGATACTCTAAGGATTGATGGAACCGTTGCTCGTTGTAAAAGGCAAAGTATCGGTTCAACCCTTCCTTCAATTCACCCATCGTTTGGTAGTCCGAAAGATAGATATCTTCGTACTTCAAACTCCTCCAGAACCGTTCCACCCAGATGTTGTCTCGCACCCGATCCCTGCCATCCCTGCCGATCTGAATCTTGTGCCGCTCTAACACCTGGATGAACGCATCGGAAGTGAACTGACTCCCCTGATCCGTGTTGAAGATCGCCGGTACTCCCCACGTCTAAATCGCCTCCTCCAGGGATGAAATACAGAACTCCGCCTCTATCGTGTTCGACACCAGCCTGCTCAGCACCTTGAAGGTACAGAACCAGAATCACCACTTCCATAGACATACCCGCCCGCTAAGCGCACGTAGGTGATGTCCGTTGCCCACACCTGGTTCGGCAGCCATATCTTCTTATCCCTCAACACGTACGGGTACTTCTTGTGCTCCTTACAGGCAATAGACAAGCGCCTCTTCGCATAGATCGCCTGTAGCCCCGCACGGCGCATGATCCGCCTCACCTGTTTCTCCGTCACCCCTAGGTTTGATACCACTTTCGCCACTTTCCGATACCCGTAGAACGGATGTCGGTCCATCACCTCCCCAATCGCCTGTAGGACCTGCATCTCCCATTCCTCCGATTTTCTCTGGGGGCGATAGTAATATGCCGAACGGCTAATCCCCCGTAATCGGCACTGCTCTTCTATGTTTAACACCGGATGCTCGGGCTCTATAGCGGCGGCTCGCTCCCGTACCATTGCCGGTACTTTTTTTTAAGAACTCGTTTTCCACCTGGAGCTTTCCTACCTGCTTGTACAGCTCCTCCTGCTTCCTCTCCAGCTCTTGGGCCTCTTTGTCTTTTCCACCTCGCTCAAAAATACTACTGGCTCCTTCTACCAGTTCCTTCTTCCACAACGCAACCAGTGCCGCTCCTACCTGGTAGGTAGTGGCAATCTCCTGTACTGTTTTCTCTCCCTTAAGCGCTTCTAGGGCTACTTTGGCTTTGAAAGCCTTGTCGTACCGTCTCCTCATAGCGGTTACTGTATACCTCCCTCCTACTATATAGGAAGAGGGCTATTCATAAACACCAACCCGTTTTGTGTCCAAAAATTTGGGCTCAGCATACCTAGCACAATTTTTAATATAGAGAAATCATTGCGTATTAGGTACACTATTACCATGCCCGAAGAACCCAACCCCTTCTACGCCACTCTCTCCGCCTACTACGATGTCCTCTTTCCGGTCGAGGCCGCGATCCTTTCCTTTCTCGAAAACGCGTTCCAGAAATCCCGCCGGATCCTCGACGTGGCCTGCGGCACAGGCATCTATACCATTCCCCTGTGGGAGAAGGGAAAAGAGATTGTCGGCGTTGACCTGGATTCAGCCATGATCCAACAGGCCCGGCAGAAACTCGCGAACCGGATCGCTTCCCGTCCTTCAGCGCCTACCCTAGCTTCTCCCACGATGGGGCCGCCCGAGACAAGGCCATCCGATACGAATCCGCCCGAACTGTTTCTGACCGAAGACATGCGCGTTCTATCTTCTTTTCCCGATCAATCCTTCGACGGGATCTACTGTATCGGGAACTCTCTCCCCCACCTGAGTACCGAAGAAGATATTCGAACCGCTTTGAAACGCTTTTGGGAACTCTTTAAACCTGGCGGTACCCTATTGATCCAGATCGTGAACTTCGACCGGGTAACCTTTCGGGAAAGACCCTACCACGACCTGCCGCCCCTGGAAGGAAGGGGAGCGAAACTCGCCCGCCGCTACACTCCGGGTCCCGATGCTGATCACGTGTACTTCGAAACGGAACTGTCCGCTGAAGGAAAAACCCTCAGGAATCGCCTGCCCCTATACCGACTCACCAACGAACGTTTAACGCAGGCACTGGCAGACGCTGGCTTTGGGAGTCTATCCGCGAGGGGCTCCTACGAGGGCGCGGCCTACGATCCTTCGAGCTCCTTTCTTTTGATCGTAACGGCTTCCCGGCCAGACTGAGGGCCTTACAAAAGGGTAAACCGCGCGACTTCCCACTTTCCCACGCGCCGCCCCCATTTTTTCCACTTTCCCGCTTCTACTCTTCCTCCTCCGCCATTTCCCTGAGACGGGCGGGATCGAGAACTTGAATCGTCTTTCCATTGGCCGAAATCACCCCTTCCTTACAGAGCTCGGAAAACACCCGGGATAGGGCCGGTCGCGTGACTCCGAACATCTCCGCCAGCATTTCCCGCGAGTGGCGCAACTGCAGGGTGCGCCTTCCCTGATCCCGGAGCTGGATCAGCAAGTACTCGACGATCTTTTTTCGGATCGTGTTGAACTGAAGGAACCGGATCTTCTGCGCTAGAAAAGAAAGGCGTGCTCCCATGTCGCAGAGAAGTTTTTCCAAGAACTCGGCACTCAGCCCGCAAAGTCGAAGGATTTCCCTTCTCGGGATCCACAGGGTGGACACATCGGTCTGCGCTACCGCGGTAACGGGAAGAAGTTTATCCGGGGAAAACAGCACGGCGGTGGCAATCGCTTCGTAGGCCTTGAGGGTTTCCACCTTGAGGACTTTCCCGCTATAATCCTGGATCTCCGCACTTACCTCTCCCGAAAGGATACAGCAGAGATCCGAATACTCTTTCCCTTGAATGAGCAGGATACTTCCTTTTCGATACTCTCGCTGAAGAGGGTTGAACCCTTTCAGCCAGGTATCCAACGTGTAGGTAGGTACGGTTTTGAACAGCTCTACCTTTTTCAGAGCAATGAGGCTCATAGGGAAAACTATGCACCATTCTCCCTGGTCTTTCAACCAATGGAAGGATCCTCTCATTCTGTAGTGGTTACTCGTTGAGCGGGGCCAAAAAACCCTTGACAGATACCCAAACTCGTTCCATACTGAATCAAAATTGCATGCAACAAAATGCATGCGCGCGCGAGCGCAGATGAAATCCTACGCATGTCTGACAAACATGCCTACATGCTAAAGGAAGGGATGCGGAATGGCACTAATAGATCATCCAGTAGCCCTGGTAACCGGGGCGAGTCGGGGGTTGGGAAGAGGTGTCGCACTAGAATTGGCGCAAGCCGGATTTTCCGTAGGAATCAACTACGCGGGGAATCGAAAAGCCGCGGAAGAAACCCAGGCTACCTGCAGGGAGATTGCTCCCTCTAAAGAACAACGGTTCGAGATCTTCCAGGCCGACATCGGAAAGCGGGACGATCGTGAAAGGCTCGTGGCGCAAGCATGGGAAACCTTTGGCCAGATCGACGCCCTGGTAAACAATGCGGGTATGGCTCCCCGAGTGCGGGCAGATATCCTGGAAGCATCGGAAGAATCCTTCGAGGAACTGATTCGGGTTAACTTACAGGGACCCTACTTCCTTACCCAAAGGGTAGCTCTCCGCTGGGTAACCGAAAAACTCTCTCCCCGGGTGCCGGGAGGATTCAAGATCGTGTTCGTCACCTCTATCTCAGCAGACACGGCATCCATCCAGCGGGGGGAATACTGCATTTCCAAGGCGGGGCTTGCCATGGCCGTAAAACTCTGGGCCACCCGATTGGCCGAAGCGGGTATCCAGGTGTACGAACTCAGGCCAGGAATCATGGCCACCGACATGACCAGCGCTGTGAAGGCCAAGTACGACGCCCTCATCGAGCAGGGCCTTGTTCCCCAGAAGCGGTGGGGAACCCCCGAGGATGTGGGAAAGGCGGTCCGAAGCCTCCTGGAGGGAGACCTTCCTTTTTCCACGGGAAGCGTGATCCACGTGGACGGCGGGTTCCATGTGTCACGATTATAGGATCAACGGAAGTATTAAATGATCGATACCTCATTGCCAGTTTCATCGGAACACTTCGAACAGTGGATCCGGGAACGGGTTCAGAAAACCGCGGAACTCGCGGGAACCAAGGTCCGACTACTCGCCAGTCGATGGGACCCGAAGAAGGGGGCCCCCGTTTTCACCAAGGGAGGCAAGTACACTTCCCAGGG
>Ga0116210_1001817_pt1 | contig 14610 bp, 8 predicted proteins | sample TshhotsprinmetaG_FD_94483 | JGI IMG/M metagenome (GOLD analysis project Ga0116210, IMG submission 94483) | Hot spring microbial communities from South Africa to study Microbial Dark Matter (Phase II) - Tshipise hot spring metaG | ecosystem: Environmental > Aquatic > Thermal springs > Hot (42-90C)... | reverse complement strand
TTCCTTGACATCGTTTCCTTGACATCGTATGGTAAAATGAATTTATGATGCAAAACGGCTGGAACGCTCCTCAATGCATCAGAATCGCCGCAACCGTCGGACGCAACGTCGGCGGACTCCTCGCGCTTAGTTAGCCCGCGCGTTGTGCACGCGGGCGCATCTGCCAGAATTATTCCTTGCGCTACAATAAGATGAAATTGCGCACGCTTGCAGCGGGCGCCTCATCATGTGTGCGCAGAGACGATGCATTGTTAGAAAGCCAGGTTAGAAAACCACCATAAATCGGAGAACAGTATGTCCAATCGATACAATCCCGCAGAGATCGAGCCGAAATGGCAGCGCATCTGGGAGGAGGAGCAGCTCTACAAGACGGTCGAAGACCCGAATCGCCCCAAGTGGTATGCGTTGACCATGCTGCCCTATCCGTCGGGCGACCTGCACACCGGCCATTGGTATGCGTACACGCCCAGCGACGCAGCCGCGCGCTATCGGCGCATGAACGGCTACAACGTCTTCTTCCCGATCGGTTTCGACGCCTTTGGTCTGCCCGCCGAAAACGCCGCCATCAAACATGGCGTGCACCCGGCCAAATGGACCTACGCCAACATCGAGCGGATGCGCAAGCAGCTGCGGCGCATGGGCGCCATGTGGGCGTGGGATCGCGAGGCGGTGACCTGCGACCCGGAATACTACAAGTGGACGCAGTGGTTCTTCCGCAAGTTTTACGACGCCGGCATCGCCTATCGCGAGTATGCGCCGGTGGACTTTTGCCCCACCTGCAACACGACGCTGGCGCGTGAGCAGGTGTGGGGCGAAGATCGCCACTGCGAACGCTGCGGCACGCCGGTGATCAAAAAGAACCTGGAGCAGTGGAAATTCCGCATCACCCGCTACGCCGACGAGCTGATCGACATGCTCGACCAGATCGACTGGCCGGAGCGCGTCAAGGTGATGCAGCGCAACTGGATCGGCCGCAGCTATGGCGCGGAGGTCACCTTCCGCACCGAACAAGGCCATCCGCTGGAAGTCTTCACCACGCGGCCGGACACGCTGTGGGGAGCGACCTTCATGGTGCTGGCGCCGGAGCATCCGCTGGTCGATGTGGTCACGACGGAGGAGCACCGCGCCGAGGTGGAGGCGTACAAGGCGCTGGCGGCGCGACTGGATGAGATTCAGCGCACGGCGGCGGACAAAGAAAAGACGGGCGTCTTCACGGGCGGCTACGCCATCAACCCCGTCAACGGCGAGCGCATTCCCATCTGGATTGCGGACTACGTGATGATGGGCTACGGCACCGGCGCCATCATGGCCGTGCCCGCCCACGATGCGCGCGACTTCGAGTTCGCCAGGAAGTATGGCCTGGAGATTCGCCGCGTCATCACCGGGCCAGACGGCGCCACCGGCCCACTGGAGGAGGCGTATGACTCCAAGGACGAAGGCGTGATGATCAACTCCGGCCCCTTCGATGGCACGCCGGTGAAGGGCGCAGCCGACAAGGTGACCGAATGGCTGGAGGCCAACGGCATCGGGCGTCGCGCCGTCAACTACCGCCTGCGCGACTGGCTGATCAGCCGCCAACGCATGTGGGGCGCGCCGATCCCGATCATTTACTGTCCGAATTGCGGCACCGTGCCGGTGCCCTACGAGGACCTGCCCGTGTTATTGCCCGAAGACGCCGAGTTCAAGCCCACGGGAGAAAGCCCGCTCAAGTACCACGAAGGCTTCCGTCGCGTCAAGTGCCCGGAGTGTGGAGGCGACGCCGAGCGCGAGACCGACACCATGGACACCTTTATGTGCTCGAGCTGGTACCAGTATGCCTACATCTCGCCCTACTGGAAAAAGGGCGAGCGGCTCAGCCCAGACGATCTGCCGTGGGACAAAGAGAAAGGCGACTACTGGCTGCCCGTCGATCAGTACACCGGCGGCATCGAGCACGCCACCATGCATCTGCTCTACACGCGCTTTTTCACCAAGGCGATGCGTGACCTGGGGCTGGTCAACTTCGACGAGCCGATGCTGCGCCTCTTCAACCAGGGCATGATCCTGGGCCCGGACGGCGAGAAGATGTCCAAGAGCCGCGGCAACGTCATCAACCCGGATGAGGTGGTCGATCGCTACGGCGCCGACACCGTGCGCGGCTACCTGATGTTCATCGGCCCCTGGGATCAGGGCGGCCCCTGGGACCCACAGGCGATCGAAGGCGTGCATCGCTTCCTGCACCGCGTGTGGGCGGTCGTGACAGAGGACGCAGGGCCAGACCAAGCGCCGTCGGAGCCAGACCCTGCGCAGGAGCGGGCGCTCGAACGCAAACTCCACCAGACGATCCTGAAAGTGACCGACGACATCGAGCATTTCCGCTTCAACACGGCGATCGCTGCGCTGATGGAGCTAAACAATTTTCTGCTGCGGGCGCGGGAGACAAGCGTCGTCAACAGCGCAATCTGGAAGGAGGCCATCCGCAGCCTGCTCCTGATGATGGCGCCTTTCTTCCCGCACATCGCCGAAGAGCTGTGGCGCCGGCAGGGCAACGCGTCGAGCGTGCACCTGCAGCGCTGGCCCGTCGGCGACCCGGAAAAGGCGCGCGAAGAGGCGATCACCGTCGTGGTGCAGGTCAACGGCAAGGTGCGCGACAAGCTGCTCGTCCCTCCCGGCACGCCGGCGGAAGAGCTGGAGCGCAGCGCCCTACAATTGAGCAATGTCGTCAAATGGCTGGACGGCCACGCCCCGCGCAAGGTTGTCGTCGTGCCCGACAAGTTGGTGAACATTGTGACTTGAACACGGCGTCGCGCTTTTCTGACGAAAACCCTACGAAACACCTACGCGCTTCGGCAACTGCCGAAGCGCGTACATTTCTTTAAGCTTGCCTTAATCTGGGTGGTTTATCTTTATTATATGGAAAAAACGAAAACATCTATCGAAACAGAAGTCTTTATACACATTGCACAAAAGAAATTTCTTTCTTTCGGCTAAAGCGGACGATGACGGGCTTCTTTGGGTTGCCATAATGCAAAGCAAATGATCCTTGTGTAACAGGTTGCACAGGTTTCCAATATATGAACATGTTTTCACAGAGAGAAGCGATTTCTGCCGGTTGCGAACAGGCTTTCGATCGATAAGGTGGTTCTCAAGCCAGCGACAAAGCAGCTTTTATTGCAACGCAGATTTATGCAGATTCCACAGAGCGAGGAGAACACCATGATCTACAAACAACCTTCGACACATCCAGGATTTGCACGCGTCACCTTTGAACTACCATCCTGTGTATGGGCTGATCGCGTGGCAGTCACCGGCAGCTTCAACGACTGGGATGACAAAGGTGTGCCGCTGGTGCAAATGCGCGATGGTGTGTGGCGAGCGACGATCGAGCTGCCGGTTGGAAAACGCTACGAATTTCGCTATATCATCGATGGGCGCTGGCAATCCGACAACCACGCCGATGGCTTCGCCGACAACGCCTACGGTGGACAGAACAGCGTCATCGATCTTGTCTCTTTCCAGACTGCAACGCTTACGGAACGGCAGCCCAGCAAAGTTTCCGAGAGTCATCCCATTGTCGCTCCGCATTTGCCGACGCCGATCGAAGGAAGCGTGCGCGGCTTCAGCGGCGAGCGCACGCCGGCGGAGATGCCTCGCATGCGGCCTCGGGTGGCTGCAGCCTGATTGGCCGACACAGCGGCAAGCGTCATCACCTCCTGACCGTCCAGCCTTCTCCTGCCGAGCAGTGATTTTCTCGATGGAGAAGGCTGGACGTCTTATTGCCCAGAAGTTACGCAGTTCACTTAACAAGTGGATCGAGCAGATCGAGCCAATACCGTAGGTGCGGCTCTCAGCCGCACGTTCTCGACAGACCCAAGAGCCGTGGGGAAAGCCCCTCACCCCCCGCCCCCCTCTCCCAAGACTGGGAGAGGGGGAGCAAGCCCCTCACCCCCCGGCCCCCTCTCCCAAGACTGGGAGAGGGGGAGCAAGCCCCTCACCCCCCGGCCCCCTCTCCCAAGACTGGGAGAGGGGGAGCAAGGCCCTCACCCCCCGGCCCCCTCTCCCAAGACTGGGAGAGGGGGAGCAAGGCCCTCACCCCCCGGCCCCCTCTCCCAAGGCTGGGGGAGGGGGAGAAGGGCCCTCACCCCCCGACCCCCTCTCCCAAGGCTGGGAGAGGGGGAGAAGAGAGCGGCGTAGGTGCGGCCCCCAGCCGCACGTCCTCGACAGACCCAAGAGCCGTGGGGAAAGCCCCTCACCCCCCGCCCCCCTCTCCCAAGGCTGGGAGAGGGGGAGCAAGGCCCTCACCCCCGGCCCCCTCTCCCAAGGCTGGGAGAGGGGGAGAAGAGAGCGGCGTAGGTGCGGCTCTCAGCCGCACGTCCTCGACAGACCCAAGAGCCGTGGGGAAAGCCCCTCACCCCCCGGCCCCCCCTCCCAAGACTGGGAGAGGGGGAGAAGAGCGCGGCGTAGGTGCGGCTCCCAGCCGCACGTCCTCGACAGACCCAAGAGCCGTGGAGCAAGCCCCTCACCCCCCGCCCCCTCTCCCAAGGCTGGGAGAGGGGGAGAAGAGAGCGGCGTAGGTGCGGCTCCCAGCCCACATTCTTGGTGGCTATAAGGTTTGGAGGGATGCTCACAACGATTTCGCCAGCGGCTACCTCGCGTTCGACTCTTCCGCGAGCAGGAGGGCTCCGATAGCGGTGGCGTAGCCCGGGCGCTCGACCACCTTCAGCTCCGCCGCATAGTACTGCGCCACCAGGCCGACGATTGCGCGGAAGCTCGCCATATCCATCATGTGGCCGGTGAGCACGACTTGCTCACAGCCATGGGCGCGTGCAGCGTTAATAGTGATCAGAGCAATCGTCTGTGCGATCAGGTTCACCAGCGCCGCCGCCAGATCTTCTCGGCTCACCTGACCGTGAAAGGTGCGCCTTCCCAGCCGACCAAAGTTGACAGCCGTCGCCTCGGCGGGCAAGGAGCCGATTGGGCCGGTGATGACGTCGGCAAGGCTGAGGTCGACGCCGTTGCGGTCGCCGCGCGCGGCCAGCGCTTCAATTTCGAGCGGATCGATCGTGCCCAGGATCAAGCGCGCCAGCCCCATCATCGTGCCGCCGCCCACCGCCGTCCCGGAGACGTGCGCATACCGGTCGCCCTGCGCCGTCACCAGCGCCGTGCCGGAGCCGCAGCTCGCCACCATCACCAGGCGGTCGCGCGCCGACCCCTCCAGCCCTAGCAGCGCCTGTCCACCCCGTCCGATGGCGTGCACTTCGTTCACTTTGACGATCTTCGTCTTTCCGATCTCGTCGGGCAGCACGCGATGCCGACCGCCGGTGACCGCCAGCATCGGTAGGTCGGCGAGGTCGATCTGCTGGTGCGCCAGCAACGCGCGCACACTTTCCGGGTCAGGGTCGCCCAGGTAGGGTTGAGACCAGGTGAGCCACTCCCCTTGCCGCCGCACGACGACGTCGGTGTTGCTGATGCCAAAGTCAATCGCAACCGCTAGTTCCTTACGTTGGGCCATCGAAGCTCGCTTCCTTTTCGTGTTATGGTTTGGCGCCCACGAGGCAGTGAAATCTTACGGTTTGTCTTTGAAAGAGACCAGGCCATTGTAACACGCTCCTCAAAGTTGACGTGAACTGAGCGGACGTCCCGCAAAACAGAAAAATAGTGGTTGATTTTCGGATACGGCGCAGATATACTGGCCTCAAGTTGACTTCCCGGTTCCAAGGCTCCCCGCTCTCGATATATCACCAGAAAGGAGTCAGGCCATGCCAAAATCTATCGGAATTCTCACTGCCGGCGGCGACAGTCCCGGGCTGAACGCGGCCATTCGCGGGGTGGGCAAGGCGGCGATCGGCGCGTACGGCATGCAAATCATCGGATTTCGAGACGGTTTTCGCGGTCTCATGCAGGATCGCACCGTGCGACTCACCGGCGCCGAGCTGTCGGGCATTCTCACCGTAGGCGGCACGATCCTCGGCACCAGCCGCGACAAACCGCACAAGATGCCGGTGGGCGATCAAACCATGGACATGACCAACGTGATGCTGGAGACCTATCGCCGTCACCATCTCGACGCGCTGGTCTGTCTCGGCGGGGGCGGCACGCAAAAGAACGCCTATCATCTCGCCAAACAGGGCATGAACATCATCACCCTGCCCAAGACCATCGACAATGACGTCAGCGGCACCGACGTGACCTTCGGCTTCGACACGGCGTTGGGCATCGCCACCGAGGCCATCGACCGGCTGCACAGCACGGCCCATAGCCATCATCGCATCATCGTCGTGGAGCTGATGGGGCATAACGCAGGCTGGCTGGCGCTGGGCGCAGGCATTGCCGGCGGCGCCGACGTGATCCTGCTCCCTGAAATCCCCTACGACGTGGAGATCGTGGCGGAAGCCATCCGCCAGCGCCAACGTCGCGGCAGCGGCTTCAGCATTGTCGCCGTCTCCGAAGGCGCGCACTCCCGACAGGATGCAGACGCGCTGGCGAAAGCGAACGCCGAGCTGGTCGAGGCCAAAGCGGAGAACGATAAGAAAAAGAAGAAGCAGGCGAAGGAAAGACTTGCGCAACTGACGCAGACGATGCAGGACAAGACCTTTCGCCTCTCCCGCAAATTGGAGGAGTTGACCGGGCTGGAGTCGCGCGTGACCATCCTGGGGCACCTACAGCGGGGAGGCACGCCTTCCGCCGCCGATCGCCTGCTGGCGACGCGCCTCGGAACCGCCTGTGCGGAGCTGATCCACAAAGGCGTCTTCGGCGTGATGGTGGCGGCGCGTGGAGAATGCACCGAACCGGTGCCCCTGGAGGAGGTGGTGGGCAAGGTGAAACTTGTGCCGCCGGATCACCCCTGGATCAAAACGGCGCGCGACATCGGCGTCTGCCTGGGAGACAGGCTGTAAGTGCAGACCGGCGCTCCACCGGCGCGCCCTCAGGGTGAAAACATCCCCACCGCCGGCGCGCTCAGCGCTTTCCCCAGGTCGTCGTTGCAGCGCACGCGGTAGAACGGAATGCCCGCGGCCAGCAGCTCGCTTTCCACCTCGCCGTAATTGCGCTGGGCGCCGAAGGTATTGGCGTCGATGAGAATGGCGACGCTGTTGACCCCGCGGCGTTGCAACATTTGCAGCGCCCGCACCCAGCGCGGATCGGCGTCCGGCGTAATAGCGACCAGGGTGTCGTTGCGATTCAGCCGGATGCCGTCGATGGCGATCAAGTTGGCGAAGGGCAGGTCTCCGACGGCCTCGACGACGGCCAACGCCTCAAAAAACTTGTGGAGCTGCCGTTCCCCGCGATCGGACTGCACGAACTCGCGCGTGCGTCCGCGGCTGTTCATCCCCACGGCGCGATTGCGCATGATGAAATAACGCGCCAGGCTGGCGGCGAGGGTGACGCCATATTCCGTCGTCGTCGGCGGCAGCTCGAAGGCGCTGCGGCTGCGTTTCCGGACGCCCCACAGAGGCGATTCCGGCGGTTGGGGAGTCCAGGGGAGCGCCGCCGCCGCCTCGCGATAGAGGTCCAGATAGATCCAGACGTCGGCCGTCGGATCCAGCTCGAATTCTTTGACCATCAAACGGCGCAGCCGGGCCGTGGTTGGCCAGTGAATGCGGTTGAAGCTGTCCCCTGTCACATACTCGCGCACTCCCGCCACGCTGGAGGTCACCTGATAGGTGCGGCGGTGGCGCGCTTCGCCGCCGGAAAGGTCGGAGACAGAAGGCTCAAACGAAGGGATATCGACCGTCAGCGGATAGACGATTACATAGCCGGCGCCGGAGAGCGGCAATTCGCGTCGAAAAATGCCGAGCGGATCGCCGCTGCGCAGCGTGACCGGGCCGAGCCGAAAGCGTCCTCGCTGCATGCACAGCGTGCGCACGAGCCAACGCTGCGTGCTGTTGCGGCGCACGGCGCTGACGACGCGGCTGGCGTTGTGCCAGGGCAGCGTCGAATAATCGTCGATCTCCAACCATAGCTTGGGCCAGAAGTTGCGATTGGTGATCTCGAACTGCTCCTCGACGTATTGCCCGACCTGGCTGCGTCGCGAGCGGGTGCGTCGCCGAGCGCGGATTCCCTTCACGCTGTTCCAGGCCCACAGATAGCTGATCACGAGGATGCCGGTGAGCAGGTACGCCAGGCTGAAGGCAAGCTCGCGACCGGTGTTGAATGCGATCGTCCACGCCGCCGCTGCGCTGACGATCAGGAAAAGGAGTCGTGAATTCATCGCCTGACGATCTCTTCCAGACGATCTTTTCCAAAGGAGAGCACAGAAACCTCTCGCTCACACCTCAGCGCACGCGCACGCGGGCGCCCGGCACCGGCGTATGCTGCAAGGCGTCTTCGATCACCTGTTGCGCGGTGACGTTCTTGATGCGCGCCGAAGGATTGATGATGAGGCGATGCGCCAGCGTCGGCTCGGCCAGCCGCTTGACGTCGTCGGGCAGCACATAGTCGCGTCCGTTGATCGCCGCCCAGGCGCGCGCCGCATGAAAAAGCGCCAGGCTGCCGCGCGGGCTGGCGCCCAAGTACACGTCGGGATGGTCGCGCGTGGTGGTGACCAGATCGACAATGTAGCTCTTCACCAGATCGTCGACGTAGACGGAGCGAATCGCCCGCTGCGCGGCCACCAGCTCCTCGGCGCTCACCACCTGGCGGAGATCGTGGATCGGATGATGGTCGCTCTGACGGTTGAGCATGTCGATCTCGTTGGGTTTGCTGGGATAGCCCAGATGAATGCGCAACATAAAGCGATCCACCTGCGCCTCGGGCAGCGGAAAGGTGCCCTCATACTCGATGGGATTCTGCGTGGCGAGCACCAGGAAAGGGTGAGGAACCGGATAGGTCACGCCGTCGACCGTCACCTGACGCTCCTCCATGGCCTCGAGCAGGGCGGATTGCGTCTTGGGGGTGGCGCGGTTGATCTCGTCGGTTAACACGATCTGGGCGAAAACCGGGCCGGGACGAAACTCAAACTGTTGCGTCTTCTGGTTGTAGATGTTGACGCCGGTCACGTCGGTGGGCAGCATGTCCGGGGTGAACTGAATGCGCCGAAAGGTGCATCCTACGCTCAATGCCAGCGCCCGCGCCAGCATCGTCTTGCCGACGCCGGGGACGTCCTCGATCAGGAGATGCCCTTCGCACAACATCGCCAGCAAGGTCAGGCGAACCTCCTCATCCTTGCCGACGATCACATGACGCACATTTTCCGTCACCCGGTTGGCTACACTTTGCACCAGTTCCATAATGTTCTTTCACCTGTCTCACACCAAAGCGCGTCGACCGTCGTCAACGCGCAGCACCTTACGATACCCCATTTCGCCCGATCAAGCAAACAGATCGGGTTCTGAAGAGTTTCCGATCAGTTTGACCGATCACATATAATAAAAGCGGTAACTCTGCTTACCACCATGCAACTTGAATCATGCAACTTGAATGTTGAGCGGAGTTGCGCAGTTGTGTGAAGCGCTTTCCTGGAATGCGACCGCCCAGGAAGCCTCAAGTTTTAACAAAATAATACGGCAATCATCGTAGGTGCGGCTCCTAGCCGCACATTCTCGGCGGACTGCGAGGTTGTGGATGATTCAAAAAGGCGTAGCCATGCGCAGCGCCCATAAATGGCTCAGAATTCATGGCAATTCCTTTCAGCATCCTGGAAGACAAGGTGACTGCGCAACGTCGATACGCCTTGCACAGGACGCTGCAAGCGTTCTTGTTCCGTTTTGAACCTTCTCGTCGAAAATAGATCTGTCCCTGATGGAACTCAACGAATATCCGAGACCGGCGAACGACACAGGCATCGGCGTACACTGGACGGTGGGCTACGCGGCGGCCATCGGCATGGCCAGGCTGCGCGACTTTTGGATCCCCGAGCTGAAGGCCATGGGGGTGAAGTGGGTGAAAATTTTCAACCACGACGGCGCACTCGATTTTTGCGAGCTGTTGCTCTCCGAAGGGATCATGCCCATCGTGCGCCTGTATCGCCCCGCCCCCAACCCAGGCCGCCTCGGCGTCAAGGAGCTGGTGCACCTCGACGCGTTGATCCGCATCGGCGTGCGCTACTTCGAGTTCAACAACGAACCTGACGTCGACGCTGAGTGGAAGGGCGGTCGCGTGCCGGTGAACGGGTTGGACCTCACCGTGGAGAACACGATCGCCACGATGGAGGTGATCCTCGAGCGCGGGGGCATGCCCGGCATTCCGGCCGTCTCCAACGGCAGCCGCTGGGATCTGGTGGGGCGCATCGTGGCGGCGGGGCGCCGCGACCTGTTCGATGGGCCGGTCTGGCAGGCGATTCACAATTATTCTCTCAATCGCCCCCTGGACTATCCCTACGACATGGGCAACCAGGAAGGCGCAGCGTACACCGAGCGCTTCTATCGCATCGTCGCCGAGGAGCCGTGGGGCGCCGACGCCTGGCGCGGACGCACGTTGGCCGAGGTCAATCGGCTGCGCTACGATCGGCGCAACCCCGGCGCCACCCTCTTCGACGACCATGCCTGCTGGCTCGCCTACGAATATTTCGACGCGCTCAACCGCAAACACCTGGGGCGCAGCATCCCCATCCTCTCCACCGAATGCGGCTACATCGTCGGCGAAGACGCCGATCCGCGCTATCCTGCAACGACGCCCGACCTGCACATGGCGCAGACGCTCGAGGCGTGTCGCATCATGATGGGCGTCAGCCAACGCTTCAAACATGCGCCCGACTACTACTTTTGCACTGCCTTCTGGCTGATTGCCAATGAGCGGTTGGGCAGCCCCAGCAGCTGGTGGGAAGGCCACGCCTGGTACAGCGACCGCTGGCCCGGCGGCGCGCTGCCGATCGTGCGCGCGCTGCAGGCCGAACCCAAGGTTCCGCGCCTCCGCGGGGAAGACATCGCCCGCATCACGTTGCGCGGCAGCATCGCCAATCTGGGCGACCGGCGCACGCTGTTGCTCGAACGCGACGGCGTCGAAGTGGCGCATGTGCGGCTCGACGGCACCGGACTCTTTGAATTTCCCGACCTGCCGGACGGCGTCTACACCTTGCGCCTGCCGGAGGCGAATTTCAGCGAAGAGATTGCGCTCGAGCGCGGCCAGCGCGAGGTGGTCGTGCAATTGACGTTGCCGGCCCCGATCGAGCTAGTTGGCCGCAGCAGCATCGAAGGGCATGTGCGCGGGGGCGCCGGCGCTGCAGTTGTGCTTGTCCATAAACACAGCGGCGAAGAGTGGATGACGCTGGCCCACGACGATGGTAGCTATCGCTTTGTGGACCTCCCCGCCGGGGAGTATAGCCTGCGCGTGGAGCCGGCGGGTTCGCAGATCGAATCGCTGCAGCTCGACGGGCGCAACAGGGCGACGATCGACCTTGCACAGGCCGGCTGGGGCTACACCATCGGCGTCGCCGATCCGACTCCCGGCGTCGGCGCCGTCGTCGTCTCGACGCCTGGCCACAAAGGGTTGCGCGTGCAGGTGCACGGCGTCGAGGGCGGCAGCGAGGTGGTGGAGACCGGCTCTGCGCCGGAATATGGGGCGGCGGCGTGCCGCATCAATCGGCTGGAGGAAGGGCACTACATCGTCACCGTCGACGGTGCACCGGAGCCGGACGGCCGCACGACGCAGCTCGAAGCGCGCGTCCACATCGACAAACGTTCGGTGCCTCTGGTGGAGTTTGTCTATACTCCCCTCGCCGAAACGGCCCGGCCGGCGGCTGAATCCTCGATTGCCGGGCGGGTGCACGGCGTGCGCGCCGGCCAGCCGCTACGCGTCGCCCTGCTCGATGAGCGGGCCGACCGGCGCGAGCAGGAGGTCTCTCCGACCGGCGACTATCGGTTCGAGGCGTTAGAGGCGGGCCGCTACACCGTGCAAGTGGTGGGCTACGAGGATGTCGCCACGGTCGCCGACATTGCGCTCGATGGCCGGAATAGCGTCACGGTGGATCTGGCGTTGCCGGAGGCTGCGCGCCCTCCGTCAACCAACGGCGACGAGAGCGGGGAGAGCGTCATCGCCGCAACGGCGCCCGACGCTGTCGGCGCCCTGGCTCGCCTGGTGGACGCCGTCGGCAATGAGCGTCGCCAAATTGTCGATGAAGAAGGCCGCGTCGTCTTCGAGCGGCTGCCGGCCGGCGTCTATTCGCTTTTGATCGAAGGCGGCTATGCACAACCCAACCTCGCCGTCGACGGCCTCAACGGCTGGTCGGTGACCTTTGCGCCGCTGGTCAGCGTGTGGGAAGTGACCACGACCGAGGCCGGCTCCCTGCCCGGCTTCAGCGCCATCCATGTGGAGATCGAGGCGCTGGCCAACCATCCTGTGCACGTCTATCGCGGGGAAGAGGAGGAGTACACCCTTTCGACGCGCAGCAAGGTGGAGCAGGGCGCTTATCACGTGGAGTTCAAGCCGCTGGGGCCGGGTCTCTATCGGGTGGAGCCTGAGGGGTTGGGCGTCTGGGCGATGGTTGAACTAAATGGACTCAATCTGGTGCGGGTCGCATTTCGGCGCAAACAGGAGCCGGTGGACATGAATCGAGTTGAGCCGCTGGTTCAGGCGATGGCCGCCACACCCGCTTCTTCGCCTTCAAGTCGCCGCTCCTCGCTCTATCTCTATGTTTCAGCGCCGCCTTCTTCTCACCAAGCCTGCGTGGCGCTGTTGCGTCTGGCCGCCGAGCTCCAGCCTGAGATCGGCGCCGATGTCGCTGCGGCCAGCCGCGCCGACCGCGTCCTGCTGGTCGATGGGCCTGACGCCGATGAAGTCGAGCGCCGGTTGAAAATGCAAGGGGTTGCGGTGGAGCGCATCGCTTTGGAAGTCTAGACGAGAGCGCCGAGTTGGAGAGTTCAACGGGGAAACTTTTGTGTTCAATCTCTCGGGAATGCAGGCGCTGCTCTATAACGGAGCCTTGCTCTTGGCGATGGCGCTCATCTACGACGTCATCGTCAGCTCGGCGCGCAGCAACGCCCTCTGGCGACGCCAGGCGGCGTCCGGGATCAGCATCGGCGTGATCGGCGTCCTGGTGATGTCGACGCCCTGGGAATTGACGCCGGGCGTCATCTTCGACACGCGTTCGGTGCTGCTTTCGTTGACGGGGCTGTTCTTTGGCCTGCTTTCCAGCGCCATCGCCGTCTTGATGACGGCGCTTTTTCGTTTATATCTCGGCGGCGACGGCGCACTCACCGGCGTAATCGTGATCGTCGTGACAACGTTCATCGGCGTCGCCTGGCGCCAGTGGCGCAGACCTGCGCTGCAAGCCATCTCCTGGCGCGAGCTTTACGTGTTTGGGCTCGTCGTGCATCTGGCCATGGTGGCGGCGATGTTGACATTGCCCTGGCCGCTGTCCCTCTTCGTTTTACAAACGATTTCTCTTCCTGTCTTGGTGATCTATCCGATCGCCACCCTCTTCATGGGGCTGCTGCTGAGGCAACGCCGGCGCCGCGAGCGGGCCGTTGAGGCGCTGGAGCAGAGTGAACTTCGGTATCGAAGCTATGTAGACAACGCCCCGCACGGGGTCTTTGTCTTGGACGGCAAGGGACGCTGTCAAGAGGTCAACCCGGCCGCCTGCCGCCTCACAGGATACACCAGAGGAGAGCTGCTGCAGCGTCCCTTTTGCGATCTGTCGGCGCCGCAATCGCTGGACGAGGCGCTCCGGCATTTCGAGCAGGTGCGCCGCGAGGGATATGCGCAGGGCGAACTCGCCTATCGGCGCAAGAACGGGGAGATCGGCTGGTGGTCGGTGGCGGCGGTCAGGCTCAGCGCCGATCGCTTTCTGGGGTACGCCGTCGACATCACGGCGCGCAAGCAGGCTGAGCAAGCGCTGCGCCGTCGCGACGCCTTGCTGGAATCGCTTTCGTTTGCGGCCGGTCGATTTTTGCAGGCCGAGCGCTGGGAAGACGAAATGCCGGCCGTTCTGGAGTATCTCGGCAAGGCTTCCGGGGCCGATGGCGTCTTCCTCTTTCAAAATGAGGCCGGCCCCAACGGCAAACTGCTGGCCAGCTTCCGATTCGAATGGACGGCGCCGGGTGCAGTTGCCCATCGAGACAATCCACTCTTGCAACGCGCCTCCTATGAGACGCTCGGCTTCGCGCGCTGGGTGAAGCTGCTCTCCGGCGGCGAAGCGATCTGCGACCATGTGCGCAACCTGCCGCCGGGCGAGCGGGCGCTGCTTCAATCGATCGGCGTGCGCTCGCTGCTGGCGCTGCCCATCGAGGTCGAGCGACAATGGTGGGGATTCCTTGGTCTCTCCTATGCAAGGGCGGAGCACACCTGGTCAGATGCAGAGATCGAGGCGCTGCGCGCGGTCAGCCGGGCGCTGGGCGTCACCATCGAGGGCCTGGCAAGCCGCGCGCGTCTGCGTCAACAGGCCGATGAGTTGGCGCAGATCATGGAAGGCGTGCCGGTGGGTCTGTTGTTGCTCGACGCCGACGGCTATATTCGCTCTGCGAACCCGCTGGCCCAAGAATACCTCCGCTGGTTGACATCGGACGCCGAATGCAAGCAGGTGACCGCTCTGGGCGACCAGCCGCTCGCCAAATTGCTCACCTCGCCGACCGAACGCTGGGGGCATCTCGTCAGCGTGGAGCGGCGCACTTTCGAGGTGCGCGCGCAGCTGGTGGAGCGAGCGCCGGAGCCGGCGAGCTGGGTGGTGGTGATCCGCGACCTGACCAACGAGCTTTTCGT
>Ga0116210_1001816_pt1 | contig 14614 bp, 15 predicted proteins | sample TshhotsprinmetaG_FD_94483 | JGI IMG/M metagenome (GOLD analysis project Ga0116210, IMG submission 94483) | Hot spring microbial communities from South Africa to study Microbial Dark Matter (Phase II) - Tshipise hot spring metaG | ecosystem: Environmental > Aquatic > Thermal springs > Hot... | reverse complement strand
GTCATTTTTACGGTTGCGAGACAAACGAGGGCTACTACAAAGCGGGCCTCGAGCGCTTGAATGCCGCCTCGATGGTGCAAAGTTTGTTCCTGCCTTGAAGCTGCCCTTGCTGGCCTGCAACGTAAAATTGAGCGGGCAACCCTCAAGGCTGAGGGCAAAGTAATCACCTACGGCCTCTGCCGCGACCTGGGCTTCTGCGACGCCGGTATCCGCGCTTTTGCGCGTGCATACGGCCTCGACCTCAACGGTGAGTACACCGCTGACGAGATAGCCGAAAAGGTGCGAAAGGCCCCTCAAAGGGCAACGGCGTTCGTGCGCGAGATGCTAACCCTGGCTCGCGCTCTAAACTACAGCGGGGCCCGCGATTTGCTCCGCCTGGTGCGCAACGCTTCCTAGCCTACCCGCCCTCTATACCGGCCCTGGATGGGCCGGTTTTTTGCGTCATTCCCAAACAGTAAACTCGACCTATGGCTAAAAAGCGCAAGAATCAACCTGGCTACCGCCTGGCCTTGGCTCGAGATGGCCGCCACTACTGGCAGCCAATCAACGAAAAACGGGACAAGCCCACGCTTCCTAGCAGCGTGCCCGCTGGTGTAGAGATTGAGTTTCGCAACAGAGAACAAATAGACGACCTTAGCAAACAACTGTTTGGAAGAACCTTTGAACCACATGAGTATGCCGCGATTATGGCTACGCCGCCCGGCTCGAGGGTACTAGTAGACGAGCTTCCTGGGATTATCAGAATCTATGTAGATCATCCGTATTACAGAGATAATCAAAGTTGCTGGCTGGAGAAAAAGGGCGATGACCGGATTCTCAAAACCGTGCTGTTCAGTACAAACGATAAGGCTCCTAAAGGCTTCGGCAGGACGATTTTTGTGCGTCAGGTTCACAACGCGCAAAAACTTGGATTTACGAAAATGCAGTGCCTGGCGGAACGCAACGATAAAGGCGGCTATTTTGGCTACTATCTGTGGCCTCTGCTGGGTTATAACGCAAAGCTCGAGCCTTCCGAACAGGAAAAGATTTATGCAGACACCGGCTTCCGGCCAACAGACATGCACGAAGTGATTGCAAACGACGTGACTCGAGAATGGTGGCGCGTGAACGGCGATAGCAAGATCATGGAGTTCGACCTGAGACCTGGCAGTAAAAGCCTTGAAATCCTGAGCGCTTACCTGGCAGAACGGGAGGACTTGAAAAGCCTCTCTGAACTGCTCGCCAAAGCCACAGCCACTTTCCTAGAAGCCCACGATGTAGTATCATTGGCTAACACAGGCGCGTCCCCAAAGGTGCGCGACTACGGCCTGGACTGGGACGACATCGTGCCCTACGCCATCGCTGCTATCAGGAACTTGGCGAAGCGCTGGGCAAGAGAAAAAGGGGGTTAGCATGAGCAATGAAATGTTAAGAAAACTTCCTCCCCACCTGCGCCTTCAGGTGGAAAACGCCATTGCTGAGGCCGAGGCGATAGATCGGCTGGGGGATGCGACAGCCAAGCGCTGGCTCCCCGAGTAAATCGCATACCTGGCTCGCCAAAACCCTGAGTGGGTGTCTGCTCTGCGGCCCCTGCACCTGGAAACACTGAACCGGCATGGATAAAATCGCCCGCATAATTCAGGGTGATGCCCTCGAGGCCCTCAAAACTTTGCCGAGTGAATCGGTGGACTGCTGCGTGACCAGTCCACCTTACTACGGCCTGCGAGACTACGGAATGCCCGGGCAGATTGGCCTTGAGGCTTCGCCAAAAGAGTATGTTTCTAAGCTGGTGGCCGTATTCGAGGAAGTGCGGCGCGTCCTCAAACCTACCGGCACACTGTGGCTAAATCTCGGCGATTCCTACAATGCATCTGGGCGCAAATCGCGCGGCATTCCTGACACGGTGCTATCAAGAATACAGCGCTACCAGGCCGAAACCCGAAAAGACTTTCGGCCCAACGATTGCGAACTGAAACCCAAAGACCTGCTGGGCATTCCCTGGCGGGTGGCCCTGGCCTTGCAGGATGCGGGCTGGTACTTGCGCTCTGATGTGATCTGGGCCAAAGGTACATCGGTGGGTACGCGGTGGGGTGCTCCCATGCCCGAGTCCGTCGCGGATCGGCCTACACGTGCGCACGAGTACGTGTTCATGCTGACCAAAAGCGAACACTACTACTACGACCTCGAGTCTGCTCAGGAAAAGGCTATTGCCACTAAACCGGCGGGCAACGGTTTTGACCGTCCACACCGACAAACCATCGGCGCGGGCTCAGACAATCGTTATGAGCTCCAGGAAAAAGCCCGCATTCGTAGCGTCTGGGCCATCCCTACAGCTCGCTTTCCAGATGCGCATTTTGCCGTGATGCCGCTGGAGCTAGCACAAACCTGTGTGGCTTTATCCTGCCCTGCCCATGTTTGCGGGGCCTGCGGCAAACCCTGGGTTTCGCGCTATAAGCGCGTAGAAGTGCCCCCAAGCGGCGTAGCGACTGGCGGCTATCCTGGGCGTAGGGATGGCGGTACAAGAACTCGAGCCCCACGTGGTTCCGGTGACGGTAACATCCTGGCGACGCGGCGGGCTGTAGATGGCTGGTCGCCTGCTTGCAATTGTCAAGCCGAAGCAATACCTGGTGTGGTGCTTGACCTCTTCGCGGGCGCGGGCACGACCGGCCTGGCCGCTCTGACCCTGGGCCGTCGTTTTATCGGTGTGGAACTAAACCCTGAGTATGCGGCTCTTGCAAACAAGCGCCTCGAGCCGTACCTGATGCAACCCAAGTTACTGTGAGGAGGGAACTATTGTGAGGAGGGAACTATGCTGATAGTTAGCGACAACCCTTGCAGCCACCGCGTTTTTCGCGTGTCTTGAAAATGTAGCCAGAGTGGATTATAGCTCCCCCACACCCCCACTTTTCTCTAAAACCTGCATAAAACAAACCAGAAGAGTCTCGAGTATAATCAGCCTCAAGGGGTGGAGCCCTCAATGACGATGGGCAAACGTGGCCGCAAAACCAAAGCCAAGCCGGAGAACGGCCTCGAGCCTCGCTGTGAGCACTTGCGGGGTAAGCCCCCCCGCTGCCAGGCCCGGCGTACCAATGGTGAGCAGTGCAGGAAACCCGCTGTGCGGGGTACGACCGTCTGCCAGCTTCATGGCGCTGGGTATCCCTCGAGGGTCAAGGCGGGCGAGCGCAAAGACCCCCGAACTGAACCCGTCAAGCACCGGCTTTACAGCAACATCCAGTACGACGACCTCTACACCCTGATTGACCGCGTAGAGGAAACCATCACAAAAGACGGCGAAACGACCCGTGAGCTTGCGGTAGCCAAAAGCCTGCTCGAGCGTGCCCTGGCGCAGTTTGAGCGCTACCAGGACACCCCCGAACGCCTCGAGCCCCTGGTGGCCGCCCTGGAGGAAGAGCTAGGCCGTTGCCTGGAGGCTAAAGAGCTTGTAGAGGCGGCGCGGGTGCGTCAGGACATTCGGCAGGCCGAGAGCCTTTTGCGGATGTTCACGTCCAGCATGGACAAGGTAGCCAACCTGGTGGCAAAAATCATCAACCTCGAGAAGCAGCGGGCCGAGACAAGGGCGAAACTGGCCGAAGTCAAGGCCCTCGAGCAGTTCACTTTGTACGTGGGCAAGGCTCGAGCCATCTTCCATCAGGTTGCGACGGTGGAGCAGGTAGAGTTGTTAGAAGAACTGCTACGGCGCGAACTACTCAACCCCCTGCGCCTGACCCTGCCCGAACCGGATCAATATGGCCCAAACTGACCCTCTAGGCCGCCTTGACCCTGCTTTTGCCCTGGCCTTCCAGGACAGTTTTTTTCGTCCTCCGCCACAGTTTAGCGAGGATGACCTGAGCACCCTCGAGCGCTTCGTCAAAGTCGCGGGCCTGCAACCGGAGGGTATCGGTGGCCGCAAGTTCAACCTAGACCGCTTCCCGTACCTGCGCGACCTGTACGCCGAACAGCGGGCCAACCCCTTTCGTCGCATTGTAATCATGAAGGCGGCGCAAATGGGCCTCACCGTGCGCCTGCTCATGCGCTGCCTGTGGTGGGTGGCGGATGGGCGCAAACAGGTCAACGTGGCCCTTTTCTTCCCGTCAGAAAAAGCCGTTTTTGAGCTGCACACCTCGCGGTTTCGGCCTATGGCAGAGTCCAGCGTCAAAATGATGCGAATGGCTGACAGCTTCGACCGCATGGGCCTGGTGCGGTTTGGGGTGTCCACCATGCGGTTTCGGGGTATGCGCTCACCGGTGGGCCTGGACTCCTTTCCGGTGGACGTGGAGGAGTTCGACGAGGTACGCCTGATGCCCACGTCCTACATCCAGCGGGCTTTTGTGCGTCTGTCGGAATCGCAGCTTCGTGGCCCGCATGGGGAAGCGGGGATTATCGAGCTAAACAGCACGGCGGGCTTCCCTAATCAGGACATTGACCTGTGGTTTTCCCGCTCCGATATGAACTACTGGCGCACACCCTGCCCCAACCCAGCTTGCAAGCGCTCGAGGACGGGTATCATCATGCCCCTGCGCTGGCCGGATGTGGTGGGCAGGAATGGCTCGAGGCTCTACTATCAGTGCCCGGACTGCCTCACCGAGATACCGGATGACTGGCTGCTTACCAAGGGCTTTTACGTCCCTGAGAGGCCCGGCGCTAAAGATGAGTCCGGCATCCCCTGGCGAGGCTACCAGTTCAGTCAGATTCTGAAGGGTAACAGCTTCCTGCCCGAGTTGTGGGGTGAGTTTCAGCGCGGTGACAACATGGCGGAGTTTTATAACTCCCGCCTGGGCCTGCCTTATCAGGACAAAAACGCGATACCGGCGACGCGGGATGTGGTGCTGGCCTGCCGTGAAGAGGCGTATCGGTGGCCGGTAGAAGGCGAACCGGTGGCCTATCGAGCAATGGGGGTAGACCAGCGCGGTGTAGAAAAGCACATAGCGATTTACGACCTGGGCGCAGATGGGCGATTTTACGTAGCCCATCTCGAGGTTGTCGAAGCCTCCGGCAATGAAGCCGTGTACCGCCTGGTGGCCCTGGCCCGTCGGTGGGGGGTTGATGTGGTGGTGGTGGACGGCGAACCTTCCTATGACCTGGCAGTGGCTCTTGGCCGTCATCCCGACATGCCTCGAGGCTCTGTCTGGCTGGCCGATTACGTGGAGAATGCCCCTCAGATGATTCAGTGGTCAGACGAGCGGGCCAACAAGAAAATTGCGACGGGCACGGGCGAAACCAAATATGAGTTTCGGGTACTGATTGACCGCTACAAGGGCATGGACTGGGCTCTCTCCAAGTTCGCGCGGCGGGAGCTGGTGCTACCGGCAGACTTCGAGGCCAAAACCCAAAGCCGTTCGGTGCGGGGCGTTGTCCAGGCCGCGGCGGTTGGGCAGGAGTATCTGACCCACCTTGAGAATATCGCTCGGGTGTCGGTGCTTGTTACCCGCAAAACCGAGGACGGGGAGAAGTTCGGGTATGGCGAGTACCGGCGCACCTTCCGCCACCTGTCGGTTGACCCCCACTTCGCCCATGCCCACCTATTCGCCTGTGTGGGGCTCTCCAGGCGGGCGGGTACGGTCTCGGTGTCGTATGCCAAAGACAATCCCCTCGAGCCGCCTCCAGCGCCCGATAAACCCGTTTTGGGCCTGCCGGATGCCCTGCAACCCGAGGCCATACAGCAACAAATCAAGGCCGCCAAAGCCAAAACCTGTGGGACGTGCCGATATTTTCTAGCAGATAGACGGCGCTGCGGGCATCCGATCAACGCCTACGCACATATCCAGGTAGAGACCGATACCCCACACTGTGCGTACTACACGCGGGCGCGGTAGGGGTGTGCGCTTGCAAGGTGTAGCAGGATGTGCTACATTGGGGGTGGAGGTAGACTATGAAACTGACCGGCAAAGGGTTCAACCACAATAGCGAGAAGGGCGAAATCGTCTTTCTCGCGCAGGACGCAACTTTCTGCATCGCGGCAGGTGAGGCCTTCAGCGAGGGCCTCTCGGCGGACGAGGCCCTCGACTTCGCCCCCGCCCTGTTCGTTGAGGCGGTCAACGCCCTCATCGGCGGGACTTTTGCCCGTCCGGGCGCGACCGACCTCACGGACGGGCGCTTCATCGTGGAGGACGAGCGGATGGCTGTTGAGGGTTGGTGGGCCATTCCCGTCACCGGGTACGCCCGGTGGTACGCCAACCTCGAGGCCCTGGTGAAGGGCGAGTGGGAGCGGGCCGTAGAGGCCCGTATGCCTCACCTGGTTTACTAGGTTCATCATCCACCCAGGCCCCCTCGAGGGGGCCTTTCTTATTGCAAGGTGTAGCAGGATGTGCTACATTGGGTGTGGAGGTAGAACATGGCACACGAACAAAAAGCGGTAAAAGCGTGGCGGGCGGCCAACCCAGATGGGTTGATTGGCCGCCTGGTGGACTTGCAGCGGCGCGACCCTGAGCGGGCGCGGCGGCTTGCCTATTTCATTGAGCGGTACTACTACGCAGGGACACCGGCGGGCGAGCCCTGGCCCTTCCAGTGGCTCATGGCGGATGTTGCAAGCTGGCCGAGGTAAATTATGGATTTGGAATCTCTGGCAAAAATGAAGCGGTTGATTCAGGCGGGGCTGGCCGAGGCCCGGCCCCATGGCGGGTACGTGGTCAAGGTGGCGCGGGAGTCCTCCTATAATGAGGACGACCTAACCCACTGCCACCCAAGTTACAACGTAGATCCGGGCTACGACTACATCACCGTCCGGCCCGATCAGGTGGCCGAAATGATGGCTCCTGACTTTGAGGCCCGCCTCGAGGCTTACCGTGCCGAACAGGAGGCTCAACAGAAGGCGCGGTGGGAAGAGGTTATGCGCCAACAGGCTGAGGAAGAGGCGCGGTGGGAGAAGATAGCCACCCGCTTTGCGACCTTTGACCCCGAGGTAGTGTTGGCTATCGGGGTGGAGTGGTACGCCACCTACGTCGTCGTGGATGGCGTGCGCAAGCCCGCCTGTGAAGCCCCCTACCCCGTGCAGCGGCGCATTCGGGATGTTGCCCTGGGCGTCATTGGCCCTTCCCGCCTGGTGCGGGTCAAGCGCTCCCATCGGGGCCTCGAGGCCCGTGTGCGCAACGTGGTGGTGGATGAGGCGGCGCTTCTGGCCCGCACCCGAACCAACCGCAACCCAATCAAGGCTGAGGGGGAGCTGGTCAAGCTCATTAGCGACGGCTCCTTCATTCGGGTGGTCACGCGCTAGGGTAGGCCACACGTCAGGTATAGCCGAGTCTTTCGAGGGGCTCGGCTATAATTTTGCCATGTACACGGTTCGGGTGGCCCTCGAGTCCGATGCCCTCAACGACATTCTGGCGCGGGTGGGGGCGGATGTTGCCGAACTATTCCCGCATACCCTGCAAGCCGTCAGAACGCTCGCTGAGGCGGCTCGAGAACACTGGCAGGCCCTGGCCCTCAAGCAAGTTCCACCCCCCTGGCGGGTGGCCTATAGAGAGGCCATAAGGGTAGAGATGCAGGTGGGCGATAACACACTCACCTACTCGATTTTTGTGGATCACCCCAAGGCGGGGGCCCTCGAGCGGGGCCTGCCTGCCTGGGATATGAAAAAGGTGCTGCAAACCTCCAAAAAAGTGCGGGTGAGCCGTCGGGGTCACAAATACTTGATTATCCCGTTCGACTGGGGGGAGCCCTCGGCTATCGCAGTGAGAGCCCAAAAAGCCCGCAACGTCCAGGAGCAGGTCGCTACTGCCTGGATACAGCGTGAACCTCTCGAGTCCCTGGTGAGTGTGACCAAAACAGGGCGTCGGCTGTACTCCTGGGGCGATAGGCTCACACCGGCGGAGGTGCGCGAGCTGGGCCTCGACCCCGAAAAACGCGATGAGGGCCGCAACCTGGTAGGCATGGTGCTGATGAAATCCCTACCGGATAGGCGGCAGTACGCCATGACCTTTCGCACCATGAGCGAAATAAGCGACCCTGCAAGCTGGATACATCCGGGCTTCCCCGCTCTCAATCTCACTGAGCAGGTGGTACGGTGGCTCGAGTCTATTTATCCCGCTTCCATCCGCGAGGCCCTGGCCCTGGATGAGATGCTGGCCCTCGAGCGGTTCAAAGAATAACCCCCCCTCGAGGGGGGGGGTACTCTTTGCCCGCGTCCCGTTCAAATGTCGAATCCCCCTTTGCCGTCGGGGTTGATGCGCACAACGGCGTCGAACGCAACCAGCCCCTTGTCGGTAACGTACCCGCTCGAGGTGATCTCGAGCACCTTGGCGGTGCGGAGATACCCCCGCTGGTTTTTATAGCGGATTTTGGCCCCTACAGGGGCCGCTTTCTTTTCTTCCGGGGTCAAGGGTTCCTGTACCATAGTCTGCCTCCACCTAGATACTAGCATAAAGTAGCAAGATATGCTACATTGGGGGTGGAGGTAGACTATGACCATGACCAAGGCCCGCGAGCGGGGTGAGAACGTGCTCGAGGTACTCTACGATGACCTCGAGCGGTTCCTGCGTGAGGGCGACTTTCGCCTGTAGCGCACCCACCCCATCACCCCCCCTCGAGGGGGGTTTTTCTTTGGCTAGAACAAAGCCGCTTGCGGCTCATTTTGCTGTTTCTGTGGGCTTTCCTCGGGCTCGGGCTGCCCGTCGCGGTTGAGTTTTGCCAGTCGGTAGCGCAACGCAAGGCCGGTCTCGTCCAGGTTCTCGCTCGTACCCTGGAAAATGCTACCCATCATCTTCTTTTTTGCGATTCGCTCGTAGTTTTCGCGGTCAAAATCGGTATCGCTGAGTACGGTGTGCAGTTCGATGGCCTTTTTCTGGCCCAACCTGTCAATACGGGCGCTGCGCTGTTCCCACGATTTTTGCGTCATGGGTACGTCGTACTGGATGAGGTGATGGCCTCGGTGTTGCAGGTTAGCCCCTACCTGCCCGGCGTCGCTCGAGACAATCACGTCCACTTCCCCGCGATTAAACCGGCTGCGAATCCGGGCCTTCTCCTGAGCGCTGTGCCCACCGTGCAGTACGGCCACTTTGTGCCCCTGCCGCTGGGCTTCTTCGGCAAGCATCTCCACGGCGGCGCGGTTGCGGGCGAATATCACTGTGCCCTGCCCACGACGGGCCTCGAGCAGTTTCATCACGTGCTGCACCTTGCCGTTCTGCTCCGGCGGGTGCTCGTTGATGATGCGGTTCTGAGCCGCATGGTGGATGATGCCAAGGTTGGCCTGTATACGTCTGGCAACTTCCTCATGCGCCTCTGGCGGGACACCCGTGAACGATTCCGGCGACAGCATTTGCGCCGCCTCCACGTCCACCTTGCCCTGTCGCTGGGCTCGCTGTAGGCGGCGGTAGGCGTGCCCAAGGGCCTCGAGGGCTTCCTTCTGCGCGGGGTGCAGGGGTACGTACCCGTGTCCGCTGGGGCTGTCGCCCTGGGTTCCGTCAGCGCCCCAAACCACGCGCTTGACCGTGTTGGCGGGTACGGAATCCACGAAAAAGTGTGGGTCAGTGAAGCGCTTGACCGCCTCACGGCTGGCCTGGGCGTCCAGTCCGTAGCGGCGCATAAACTCGTCCTTATCGCCAAAACGCTGCGGGTCAATCTTCGCTAACCAGTCGGCGATCTCGCTCATATCGTTTTTAAGCGGACTCCCGGTGGCATAAGTGCCATATTTGGACAGGCTCATGGCGGTATCGAACACCCGTTGCATGATGCTGTCCGGTTTCCCGTCGCGGCCTAGAAAATCGTGAGCCTCGTCGAATGCTAAAAAGTCCAGCGGGATGTTCTCAGCCTCGAGGGCCTTCTTCATCAGTTTTTGCCGTTCCTCAAGCGGGGCCTGGACAAAACGCTGGGTGAACTGCTCCACGTCCTGCCCGTGGTGCTCGGCCATGATGCGCAACAGGTCATCCCGCAAGCTCTGGTGGGTGATGGCAACAAAATGGGTATTGGGGTCTTTGAGCGCGGCCTTGCGCTCGGCAAATGTACCCTCCCGGGCGTGCCAGCGGTAGCGGCCTGGCTCGAGGGTCATCGCCATTTCCTCGCCCATCTGGTCACGCACAACCGAGGGCACGCCCATTATCACCTTGCGAGCCTCCCCTCGGTTCAAAAGTTCCGTGCCCATCCCGATCATCACGCTGGATTTGCCGCTACCCGTGCCCAAAAATAGGCCGGTTTTTTTGGCGGCTAACAGGTGCTTGATGGCCCGCTGCTGCTTGACGTATTTTGTGCCCCTGCCCATCGTGCGATCTGGGATGATGTTCACGGGGTTTTGCAAGGGTCGGATAGGCCCTGAGATGGCCTGCATCATGCTGGCTAGGCGGTTCTCCACCCCCTCGGGCAGGGCATGGCGCTCGAGGTTCGGCAAAGGCGGGTCGGGCTCGAGCGCGGGGTCTCCGGTGGCTCCGGCAAACAGGGCAACCTGAGCACTCTGGGCGGCCTTGTCCGCTTCTTTTTTGGCGCGGTAAGCCTCGAGCAGACTCCCTGCACCCCCCATGTAGGCAAACTTCCCTCCCTGGCGTTCGCGCAACCTTCCGGCTTCAGCCTGTACCTGCTTCTGAAACTCCGCAAATCCTTCAGGGTCTCGGATTTGCCACAACACATCCCCCCACGGGTTGGTCTTTTTGGTCGTGGTGAACGGCTTACCTGTGAGGTTGGCATGATAGCGGTTGAACCGCTCGGTGACGGCCCCTCGCATATGCTCGAGCACGGCGTTGTAGGCCCGGTGGGGGCCTTTGAGGGTATCCACGAACTCGGCCCATTCCACCAGGTCGTCACCCATTGCTTCGGCGGCTATCTGCTTCCGGCGGCCATGCCAGGCCCGCCAATCGGGGGACAGGGCCAAACCTTCTACAATGTCCCCATGGGCGCTGGGTGGCCTTACGTTGGCCTTCCCGCTCTCGGTGAGGGTGATGCTGCCGTTCTCGTTTTCCACGTAATCGCCCTTGCCCAACCCCATTGACCGGATGGCCTCGGCTTTGAGGCGCTGATCGTCCTCAGCAAACGCACCGCCTCGAGCCCTGAACGTCAGGGTGATGGGCTTGTTGGGGTCAAAATCCTGTTCGTCCCAGAACATCGCGGCCTGGCTGCCGCTACCAAACTTCGGCGGCTCTGGATTGCGCTGGTCATGCTGCTCGAGGGCCTTCGCTACCGCCTCTTTTCGCTGGGCAAGTTCTTCGGGCGATTTGCCCAATACTTCGGTGAGGTAGTAATGCCGGATGGCCCGCTGATCCTGCGGTGTAAGCTCTCCAAGCGGTTTATAGGCCACCTGGGTGCGGGGGTCTTGCATCAGGGCCAAATACAGGGCTTTGCGGGCATCAGGGGTGTCCTCGAGCTTCTGATCTAAATAATGCACCTGGTCGGGCCGGTGGGTCTGCACCCACTGACGGGCTGCCTCCTGAATCCGGCCGGCTATCTCGGGGTGCCTGGCCTCCAGGTTGGTGTAGTCCACGGGCCGGTCTACTTCGTACGTCTCCCCGTCCTTGTTGGTGCGGGTTTCCTTCCCGTCGTAGGTCGGTAGCAGGGTCTCGAGGTGTTCGTAATACTCGCCTTGTTTGTTTTCTGGAACCCAGTCCTGCACAAATGATAGGCTGCCCAGCAACCGCTTCAGTTCGGCGGGCGTCCACCCGTCGGCCAGCCGCGAATAGACGGCTTCCTCGAGGGCCTCTTTTATTGGCTTGTTGGCGGCAATCCCTGGGGTCGCCATGCGCTGCGGGCGCGGGGGGTCGCTGTCAAAAGCGCTGGCGGGGTAGCGGGTGAACCCTGGCGGTAAATAGTCGTCCTCATCCAGCTCGCCATTTTTGATGGCGGCGGCGGTTTTGCGCAGTTCGGCCAATGCCTCGTCCTGCGGCTCCATCAGGGCATCGAGGCCGTCCGGCCCCACGTGCACAAGCAGTTGATCTCCGCTCTTTTCGTACTCATACTGGCCTTCTTTGAGTCCCAAAGCCCGCAAAATCGGCGCTACGTCCCGTACTCCACGCACCCCCATGTTCAGGGTCATTTTTTCTTGTGGCGCTTGCTGTAAAGCCATGTTCAGGGCGGCGCTGGCCTCCACCTGGCCCAATACCGTACCCAGGACGTCTCGAGCTTCCTCTATCGTTTCGCGGCGCATATCCAGCATTCGCTGTACGGCCATGCCGTCGGTGCTGTCGGTAATTGGCGGGATTTCAAAGGATCGAGCCGCGTCCAGCAGGGCCTGAGCTTTCTGCATGGCCTCGGGGATGCGGGCAAGGTGGGCCTCGTGCTCTTCCTCCAGGGCCTTTCGTAACGCATCTACGTCCTCTTTCGGTAAGCGCTTGTGCAGGGCTCGGGCCAGCATCTGCACGGCGGCATCGGTTCCAAAGTGGTCTAGGATTGAGCGGTCTAGCAGGTTGTCGCCCAAAACCGCCAATGACACGTTGGACAGGTGGCCGTAGGCTCCTGTGGCGTGGGCTCCGTGCATGGCGTCCCGTAGCTGCTTGTAGTCCAGCCCGTCAGCAGTGGCCTCCACCTGGCCCAAAAAATTACGCATCAGGTCTTCGCGCTGCATGGCTTCCATGCTCTGCTCGATGTCCTGCCGGGCCTCGTCGGATAGGTGAATCTCGAGGGGGGCTCCGGTGGGTTCACGGGTCATGCGCCTGATGGTCTCGGGGGTGAGGGTCGGGTCTTTGCCAAAAGCAATTTTCCGCTGGGCCTTCCTGAGTTCTTTTAGCTGGCGGTTGGCCTCGATAAAGGCGCGAACGTGGGCGGCTTCTTCGGCTACCTTCTCGGGGGTAATCTCGATTTTGGGTTTGGGTAGGGCGGCCTCGGTGGTTATGGCGGCTAATGGCCGTAGCTGCTGGGCCTCAATCATGCGGGCGCGGGCGGCCAACATCCTCGCGGCCTGCTCAGGTTCGGCTTCCTCGAGCCGTTTCTGGAAAAACTTATCGGCCTCGGTTTTGGCCTGGCGGGGCCCAAAACCCTGCTGGGCGGCCTCTTCTTTGAGGTTGCGCTGATACCCAGGCGATTTTTTTGGTGCGCTGGGTTCGGGTGGCTCGAGTTCCTGGTTCGATAGCACCTCGCGGCGCAGCTCGTCATTATCAATCAGGGTTTTGATGAGTTCGCGCTCGAGCTTTTTGACTGCACTCTCCACCTTCCTGACCTGACTGGCGGCGGCCAAACCAGCGGCTAGGTTGACAGCGGGCTCTGCGTCGGCGGCGTCCTCTTCGTTGGCTGTAATCGGGGTGATGCTGCGTTTAGCCACTTCCTTGAGCGTTTCTTTCAGGTCGGGCTCGAGCAGGGCCTCAAAAGCGGGGTTCTGGGTAAGGCGGGCGGCGGCTTCCAAAACCCGCTGCCGGGCCTTGTGCACGGCGGGCTCGAGCTTCGCCATTTCCTCAACCCGTCGAGCGCGTTCCTCGGGAGTTGCCTGCGCCTTTTGTTTGGCCCGCCGCTTCCAGTCCTCAGCGGTTCCGAGTTTGCGAAGCCGCAAGCCGGTCAACGCTTTGGGGCCGCCAATAACATGAGCGCTCCCATCGGGGTTTTCGCGGATTTTGACGTGAATGTAGGCTTCGTGGTCGGGGCCGTGGGGCTTGAGGGTGATCCAGCGCTCCCCTGGCTGTAGGGGTTCGTTGGCTTTTCTCAGGGCGGGCTCGGCCCAAAAAACAAGAGCAAAGCCGTTTTCGTCATAGGCTAGACAGTAATCCGGCAGGTACATAGCACCATGCTATCACCGCCTGTTGCGCACCATCTCGGCCCACTGAGGTGGGCATGGGCGGCCACCGGTGGGGCATGGATAGCGGGGGGTGGAGGCGGCGGGGGGCTTCCTACTGCTTTACGTAATTTGCTCATGCACAGTGATAGAATGGGCTACATGAAAAGTAGCAACATTGAAAAACTGCTAAGGGATCAGGTGCGTGAAGCTCTGTTCAAACAGCGCCTTACACAGGCGCAGCTTGCCGAAAAAACGGGTATACACCGCGTGCATATAAATAAGATGTTGAATGGGCAGTCGGGGAAATTCCCAAATGCCTGGGAAAGGGTACTCGAGGCCCTGGGCCTTGAGGTTCAGGTAAAACCCAAAAAGCGATCAAACAAGGTCAACGTCGAGTAGGTTTGCAAGCTCGAGCCAACACTCCAGGACGGCCTTGCCCTTTGCGGTGAGGCCGTCGCTGTCTACCAGGCCCTCGGCCTCCCATCGCTGCCATAGTTTTGTGCGGGGGTATGGAGCCTTGATCTGGGCGGCTAGATACTCGTCAAGCCGAATCGGTAAAAGCAGGTGCTCGAGCCGCTTGTGCAGCGTGTCAGTCCTCATCCTGTAACCCCCACGGCTTGCCAGATAGCTTTTCCACGAGGTAAATAGGCACTGCCTGCGGCTGATTCCTGAACCCTATCCGGCGCAAAATGGCCTTCATGCCCTGTGCGCTCACGCGGCAATGACGGGCGGCCTGGTAAAGGGGCAGGGTTCTGGCGGCGGTTCCCTGCTGATGGTAAAGCCGATAGGCCCATGATGCGGGACTCCAGCGGCCATAATGCCGCTCCACGTGGGTGGGGTGTTGAATCTCGAGCAGGGCTCGCAAGTTGCTGTACTCCCGTACCAGGTAGGCTTCGCGCAGCGTACCATCGTAAAAAATTACGAATGCGCGTTTGTCTGGGCGCATCTTGAAGGACAGGTCGAAACTTTTGAGGTAGTAGTAGAGTTTCCCTTTAGGTAGCAGGGCTTCGCGCTCTACCT
>Ga0116210_1001810_pt1 | contig 14656 bp, 11 predicted proteins | sample TshhotsprinmetaG_FD_94483 | JGI IMG/M metagenome (GOLD analysis project Ga0116210, IMG submission 94483) | Hot spring microbial communities from South Africa to study Microbial Dark Matter (Phase II) - Tshipise hot spring metaG | ecosystem: Environmental > Aquatic > Thermal springs > Hot... | reverse complement strand
CCGTGCTACGATTTTTCGAACACCCTCCTTATGCCTTGAATTCGTTCTGGAGCATCGGGTACACTATCGCCTGTCGGGGCGTAGCTCAGCATGGTAGAGCGCTCCTTTCGGGTGGGAGAGGTCGGCAGTTCGAATCTGCCCGCCCCGACCATGACCTACCCCGGCACAATAGCATACTTCATCCCCTCACCCCGATCTAGGGCTTCGTACACCGAGACAATCTCGCTCAGGGGACGCGTGGCGCTAACCAGTCGCTCTACAGGCAACACCCCACTGCGCAGGCGCTCCAGAGCGTTTAGGGCGTCCTGCGTGGTGAGATGAAAACTCCCCAGAAGGGTGCGCTCGCCGTAGTGGAGCTGTTCGGCATTCAAGCAGACCGTTTCGCCCTTCGCCAGCCCACTGTAAAATAGCACCTTTCCACCTGGTAGACACAAATTCGGGGCGGTCTCCCACACGATGCGTGCGCCTGTGGCTTCAATCACGACATCGTACTGCTCGCTCACGGCACTCGGTTCCGCAACGAGCGTGCGCGCGCCCAGCTCCTGCGCCAATCTAAGCCGTTCGGCACGACGCGCTATCATCGTGACCTCACAGCCCCGTGCCCGCGCCTCCATCAGGTGTAGATAGCCCATCACACCCGCTCCTAGAATGGCGACCGTGTTGCCGGGCAGGGGTTCCAGCACGCGCCAAGCGTGGAGTACACAGGCTAACGGCTCTGCGAAGGCACCTTGAAGATAGTCCAAACCTTCCAGCCGAAACAGGTGGACGCGTGCCACCCGCGCACTGAGGCGCACATACTCCGCATAAGTGCCCAACACCACCGAGTCGAACAGGTTGCGACAGAGGTTATAACGCCCGCGCAGGCACATATCACACGCTTCGCAGGGCGCGGTCGGCATCCAAGTCACGGGGTCGCCGATTGCCACACGGCTCACGCCCTCGCCGATTGCCACCACATCCCCTGCCCCCTCGTGCCCAAAGGGACCGAAGGGCAGTTTCGCATGCCCGCGCCGATAGGTTTTCAGGTCAGTTCCGCAGGTCAGGGCGACCCGCACTCGCACGACCACCTCGCCCGCCTGCGGCTCGGGGATCGGCACTTCGGCTAAGACCAGTTCGCGCGGTGCCAGCAACTGCGCTTGCAACATCGCTCAGAGTGTACCTCTTGAGGTAAAGGGGGGGCATTTGGGCACCCTGAACCTACTTCCTTCAACGAGCGGTTTCCATCGGCAGGGGGATTGGGTGTCCCAGCTCGGTGGTGAGGTCGGCGATGCGCTTCATCACATCCCAGCTGAACGCCTCGCGGGTTTGGCGGTCGGTGCGCTCGCCGTACAGGTCTTGATAACGCACGGGGTGCCCGAAGGCGATTTTGACCTTGGTGGGTTTGGGCAGGCGCGTGCCCTTGCGCCACGCTTTCTCCGTGCCGACAATCGCAGTGGGTAGCACAGGCGCTCCCGATTGACGCGCCAGTAAGGTCACGCCTGCCGTAGGGGGGAGCAACCGCGTGCCATCGCCCCGCGTGCCTTCAATAAAGATAATCAGCGCGCGCCCCTCCGCCAAAACCTGCAGGGCGGTTTTGATTGCCCCTACATCGGCAGTGCCCCGCTCAACAGGGTAAGCCCCCAAACGCTGGATGAGCTTGGTGAAAAGCCCGTAGCGAAACAGTTCCGCCTTCGCCAGGTAGCGCAGTTCGCGCGGGCAGGCACAACCAATCAGGGGTGGGTCTAACAGGCTCATATGGTTCGGCGCAACAATCAGCGGTCCCTCCAACGGCACGCGCTCGGCACCGACCACTTCTAAACGAAAGTAGAGCCGAGCCAGCCCCCGCACCAACACCCAACCTGCCCGATAGAGCCAATCGGAGGAGCGCACCATGCCACTACTTCTCAATAACGAACTCCGAAGTGACTTCGGTGGGCAGGCGTAGGGTCGCCGACGCGGAACAATATTTCTCGTCAGACAGCTTGACGGCGCGTTCCACCGCCGAAGGGTCTAACTGGTCGCCTTTGAGGTGGTGGGTAATGACGACTTTTGTGAAACGGCGCGGATGTTCGGGCGCACGCTCCGCATGAATAGCAACCCGATACTCGCTCAGCGGCTGTTTCATCTTGTTCAGGATGGCGACCACATCAATCGCCGTGCAGGCAGCAACGGCTAAGAGCATATGTTCCATCGGTGTGGCGGCGACATCGTTACCTCCCGAAGCAGGGTGGGCATCAAACAGCACAGGGTGTCCCGTGCCCGAACGCCCCTCAAAAAGCATATTTCCCTTCCAAACCAGTTCGCCTTCCATCCCCTTCAGTGTACCCAGTTTCGGGAACCGAACCCGTCCACTCAGGTATAGTCTACAGGGAACAACGATGAGGAAAGGACTGGTTGGCTGTATCGTGGTCATCGGCGTCTTGCTGATGGGTGGCGGAGTTGCATGGGTGCTTTTGGCAGGACGCGGTGCTCAGCAAGTTCAAGCGACCGAGCGCGTGTTCACGGTCGCTAAAGGCGAAATTTCGGTGGATGTGAGCGAATCGGGGGCGGTGGAGCCTGTGCGCTTGGTGGAGATCAAGTCGCGCGTGCCGGGCAGAATAGAAGAGCTATTGGTGGATGCGGGGGCCCTGGTAAGGCAAGGGCAACTGCTGGCACGGATTGACCCCCGCGAAATCAAACAGCAGGTGGAGCAAGGGAGCGCTCAGGTCGAATCGGCGAAAGCGAGTACCGAACGGGCACGAATCGCCTTAGAGGTGCAGGAGCGCGAGGCACGGCTCCAACTGCGTCAAGCCGAGATTCGCTTGGAGCAGGTGGCGCAGGAGCTGGAGGCGCAACCGACAATCACCCGCTCCAGTCTCCAATCGGCAGAGTCGGCGTTCAAAAGCGCTCAGGAGAACCTGCGCCTGTTGGAAACAGTGAAACACCCCCAAGAACGGGTGGAGGTCGCCAACGCCGTGCGCACGGCAGAAGCGCAACTGCAGGAGGCACAGCGCAACTACGAACGGCTCCAGAACCTGTTGGAGAAGGGCTATGTCTCACGCCAGCAGGTAGACAGTGCCCGCACGGTGCTCACGAACGCCGAGAGCCAACTGCGCAATGTGCAACAGCGTCAACAGCAACTCGCCGAGCAACAGCGGATTGAGCTGGAGACCGCCCGCGCCCAGCTCGAATCGGCACGCGCCGACCTAGAGCGCGCCCGCGCAAACGCGGTTCAGGATGAAATCAAGCGCAAAGCCTACGAGACCGCCAAAAACGAGGTGGAGAACGCACGGCTCCGCCTGAGAGATATAGAAATGCGCCGACTGGAGCTCCAACAAGCCCGTGCCGCCGAGCGCCAAGCCACCAGCCAGTTCCAAAACCTCATGATCCAGTTCTCGGAGACCGATGTGCGCGCACCCCTCAGCGGGATAGTGACCCGACGCTACCGCGAGGTGGGCGAGCTGGTGATGTCGGGCACGACCGGCTTTGGCGAAGGCACCCCGATTATGCAAGTCGCCGACCTCTCTCAGATGCGTGTTCGGCTCAACCTGAACGAACTGGATGTGGCGAAGGTCAAGGTGGGCATGCCTGTGGAAATCAAGGTAGATGCCCTGCCCGGTAAGGTGTTTCAAGGTGAGGTGCGCAAGATTGCCCCTGCCTCACAATCGGCTCAGGGGGGAGGTGGGTTGGGAGTGGTCAAGTTCGCTGTAGAGGTGTACCTCAAGCAGACCGACACTGCCCTCCGCCCCGGAATGACGGCACGCTGTCGTATCCTGACCGCCTCGCGCAAGGGAGTGCCCGTGTTGCCTCTGGAGGCGCTAGGCACGGAGGGCGACAAGTACTATGTGTTGAAAATCGTGCCCAACCAAACCGATGCGCAAGGGCGCCCCAAGACCGAAAAGGTGTTTGTGGAAGTCGGGCTACGCAACAGCAGTCAGGCGGAAATCGTGAGCGGGCTTCAAGAAGGCGATAAGGTACAAAAACCTCCCTTCAGCGGACCCCAACGGCGCCAGTTTGAGTTTGGCGAGGGCGACGGCGAGCGTCGGAGCGAAGACTAAAGTGTACGGGACTGGATAGAAGCTCGAGCAAGAGCTTCTACAGGTGAGGAAGGCGTCAAAACCGAGCCGACGACGGTGCGCTATCGCAACTGGCGTTTCGTGTTCAGTTGGGCTAGGAAGGAGTACACCAATCATCTGGTGATGGGGCACCCTGTAGAGCGGGAGCCGAAGTAGGCTAACGCAGTGGAGAAGACTGGTTCCCTCCCCCTGCATTTAGACGCAGGTAGGTAGCCCCGAACACTGAGATTCGGTTCTATCAGGAGGGGTCAAAATCCCCCCTCAAAAGCAGGAGTATCTACCCCTTTGCCGAAATGGCACTTGGGGAGGTCGTATGCGACTGAGAACAGGGCTATGGATAGTCTGCGCACTGATTGATGGGGTAGGACACGCTCAGCCTGTTGACCCACGCGCGTTCCCCGCCCAGAAGCTGAGTCAAGCCCCTGTGATTGACGGTGTCGTTAGCGAGGACGAGTGGCGCGAAGCGTTCGTGATAGAGCGGTTCTGGTCGCCTTCGCGTCAAAGTTGGGGCACGCCCAACACACGCGCCTACATCGGCTACACTCGTGAGGCAATCTATGTGGCGTTCGTTTGTGAAGACCCGAACCCGCAAGCGATTTTGGCGCAGGAGACCAAACGCGGGGGCAACCTAGAAAACGACGACACGGTCGCCGTGCTGATTGACCCGCAAGCGCGTAATCTGGAACCCTACACCTTCACCGTCAACGCACGAGGCACCCAAACGGAAGACATCCCCGCAGGCACAACCGAGAACATCCGCTGGCGCGGCGACTGGCAAGCCTCAGCACAGATTACCGAGTTGGGCTGGCAAGCCGAGATGCGCATCCCGTTCCAGAGCCTGCGCTACAACGCCAACCAGCGTCAGTTCGGCGTCATTCTGGAGCGGTACCTACCCCGCCAGAACGAGCTTCACACCTTCCCCAATATGGGTGCCTTTTACTCTACCCGCCGTCAGACACTCTGGACCGATTTAGACCCCCCCCCACCGCGCTATCCCATCATCCTGCTCCCGTATTTCACAGGCGACAGCACGGAGGGCACTACCACCTCGCGTAGTGGGTTGGATGTGCGCTATATGGCGGGCGACCCTCTTACTGCGGTGTTCACTCTGCGCCCCGACTTTCGCAATATCGCTGGCGATGTGGCGAAAGTGGACTTCTCTTACACCGAGAAACTGCTGGAGGAACAGCGTCCTTTCTTCCAGGAAGGGCGCGAGTTTATGCCCCCACGCGCAATGTTCTACAGCCTGCGCGTCCAAGACCTGACCACAGGAGGCAAGGCGTTCGGTACACTCGGCGACTGGCGCTATGGGGTGCTGGTGGGCGAGTACGACCACACCAACGGGCGCACCCGCCAACTAGGGATGGGGCGCGTCCGCTATCAGTTCGCTGAACGCTCGTTCGTCAACTTTCTGGCAGTGCGCTTGCAAGGCGATGTGCGCGAGACCAACTACGGGGTGAGCCTGGACACCAGCCGCATAGACGGCGAGGGCGAAATCCGTCTGACAGGCGCACTCTATCGGTTGGAGGGCGACCGCGAGGGCACCCATCAGCAATACACGCTCCTGCGCAACGCCCGCGAGCGCCTGCCCAACTACCTGCTCCAGTACACCGACATCGAGCCGAACTTCCGCCCCCGATTGGGCTTTGTGCCCGAATTTGGCTACCGTGCCTGGCGGTTCGGCATTTTCTGGTTTGACCGTCCCGAGTCGGGCAACCTGCTCTACAACGAGGCGCGCTTGGAGCTCAACACGCGCAAGAACTACGGCGGGAGCCTGCTGGATGAAGGGGGTACCTTCACCTACCAGTGGCTGTTCCGTAGCCAGAACCGCCTCACGCTCGGACTGAACTACCTGAACCGCCCTCCGAATATTGACCGCACGGTGAGCCTCACCTACGGTTGGAATGTGTTGGACCTATACCGCTCTGGGGAGCTGTTTGTGGATGCGGGCGAACAAAACGGGGGCAGAAGCCTGTACGCCTCACTGACCCAGTCGCTGGAGATAGCCCCGCGTCTACGACTGCGTCTGGAACTGGAGACGCTCACGATTGCCTATTCCGACCCCGAAGTGCCCGACGATTCGGCGCGCCAACTCATCTTCACGCTCAACTACGAGATAGACCCCGAACGGGCTGTTGGAGGGCGCTTGGTGTTGAACCGCTTGGAGTTCGGAGGCGAACGCGAGGATACGCGCAACTTCTACCTCACTTACCTTCAGCGCGTCAGGCAAGGGTTTGATATTTACCTCATTTATGGACTGCCTAACGCCAGCCGAACGCAGAACCGCTTTGCAATCAAGGTCATGACGCCGATAGAGATACGCTGACCCAAAGCGACTTTGACCTACCAAAGAAACTGTTGGGCAACTCTAAAGCCCAACTTGTAAGACTGAGCGGTAGCGGGGAGCTCGACTTCGTGTTTCGTAGGGACTCTTTGCTTCGCTCAGAGTGACGAGCGGGGATGTGTGGGGCTCCCCCTGCCCAAGACAAATTAACATTTTCGCCCGAAAATGTTAATTCCCCACCCCCAATTTGAAGTTTTCGTCAATTCTGCCCGCTCAGCCCAAGCGGTCAAGTTGGGCGCGGCTTTTGCTGTCTAAGCCGTTGATGTCGCGGATTTCGTACCGACTGCCGTCCACCGCCACAATCAGGTAGCGCACAGGCGACAGCTCGTGCACATTGTCGCGCCAGTTGCGGACATAAAACATGCGAGGTCCTCGGTCAGTCTCCACCTCCCAGCGGAGTTGTCCGTACTCTTCAGTCAATGAAAGCACGCGTTCTATGACCGGGATAAAATAGCGTCGTTCCAGTTCCTCGTCCAGCACTTGGCGCGAGGCGGGTGGCATCCCCTCCAGCGTGCGGAACATCCCTACCTCCACAAACTTCTCCTTTTCCTCACGGCGTAGCACGCTGATATAATGGTTCGCATCCGAGAAAGGGAAGGCGCGGGCGAACTGCACCTCATCGTACACCTCACCGTTGGGCAACACCATACGCACCTGGTGGCTGTCAGGCACCCGCTCGATCACCACCGCTGTGGGGTCTAACCACCGAATGTCCAGCTGGCTCATAGCTTGGAGGTTATACCTGATATCTGAGACCGCCGTTTGTCGTTCTGCCTTCCCGTTTGTCATTCTGAGCGGAGCGAAGAATCTCGACGAAACCGCAGGCATAGACCCTTCGCTTCGCTCAGGGTGACAGAGTAGGCTTTTCAGATGGAACCGAAGCTCGCGGTTCGGTGCTACCAAAGCCACGCGAGGCAACTTGGGCAAGGATGCCGAGGGTGTTCGATAAATCACTGGGATCGCGGGCGTCTCGCCCGCAACTGGGGCTTGGGCATCTTTGCCCAAGAGGCTCTCTACGACCGTGCAGGCGAGACGCCTGCGTTCCCAGCGGACCCATCCTGCCCTGCTCCTGCCTCGTGACGCGCGCTCTTGCTGCACGGGCAGATGCCCCTGTCACGATTTTTCGAACACCCTCAAGGATGCCCGTGCCACGAGCAAAGCGGGCAGGATGCCCGTGCCACGAAACACGGGCAGGATGCCCGTGCCACGAAACACGGGCAGGATGCCCGTGCCACGAGCAAAGCGGGCGGGATGCCCGCGCTCCAAACTATTTCACCTTCTGACTAATACAAGATCAAGTGGCAGGGAGTGAACCACCCGCGTCGAACTCCATACCTGCAGGAGGCAAATCGTATGTCAACATTTGAAGGGACAGGGCCGCTGGCACGACTGATTTTCAAGCGTGAAGGGCGCACCAAACGCATCTCCAGCTGGGATAAGACGGGAGGCAACCGCGACTTTCTGACCATCCCCGCTGGCGAGACCGCAACGCTCGCCGAGATAGAGGGCACAGGCTGTATTCGCCACATCTGGGTCACCGTCGGCTGTCGCGACCCGCTCTATCTGCGCAAAGTGATTTTGAAAATGTACTGGGGCGGCGAGACCGAACCGAGCGTGCTGTCGCCATTGGGCGACTTTTTCGGGCTGGGACACGGAATCGCACGCTCCTACCAATCGATGCCGTTCAACACCGTCACCCACGAAAGCAACGAGGGCAACTACGGGGGCGGAGTCGCCCTCAACTGCTACTTCGCGATGCCGTTCAGTCAAGGCGCTCGGATTGAGGTGGTCAACGAGTGCGAGATTGAGGTCAGCTCGTTCTACTACTATGTGGACTACGAACAGTATGACCACCCTCTGCCTGACCAAGTGCTTCGCTTCCACGCCCACTATCGCCAAGAGTATCACACGCAGGGCACTCAGGGCAACCTCTTTGAACAGCGCAAGAACTATTGGGAACTGCTCGCTACGCCTAACCTCAGCGACGAGGAGAACTACCTGATTTTGGAAGCGGAGGGCACTGGGCACTTTGTGGGCTGTGTGCTCTCGGTGGACAACATCGACCCGCTCCCAGTTATCCGCAAGCTCGGTTCAAACGAGCAGGTCCTCAAAGAGTACACCTGGTGGGGCGAAGGCGACGATATGATTTTCATCGATGGCGAGCCGTGGCCCCCCTCTTTGCACGGCACCGGCTCGGAAGATTATCTCACCCAAGCGTGGGGGATGCACCCGAAGGCTTATCTCTATGCAGGCACCTCCATCCCCGAGCATGACCCCAAACATCCAGACCGACACCAATGCACTTCCTACCGCTTCCACATAGAAGACCCCATCCTGTTCAGCAAGTCCATTCGGGTCAGCATAGAGCATGGGCATGCAAACCTGCAGGAGAACGACTATTCCAGTGTGGCATATTGGTATCAGGCAGAGCCGCACAAATCGCTGGAGCCGTTGCCCCCTGTAGCCGAGCGCATCCCTCGCAATAAGCGCACTTCGGGATGAGCTCACTTTGGCTCTTTCCGATTGCAGTGGGGGCGGGTGCGTTCGGCTCGATGCTGGGGCTGGGCGGAGGAATTATCTTAGTGCCTGCCCTCACCCTGCTGATGGGAGTGGATATCAAGATTGCCGTCGCCACCAGTTTGGTGGGGGTTGCGGCGACCTCGTGCGCAGGCGTGCAGACCTACTTGCAGTCGGGGCTGGTGGATTGGCGGATTGCGGTGCGTTTGCTCATCCCCACAGTATCGGGCGCGATTGCGGGCGGGCTTCTGTTGCCGTTCTTGTCGCCGCGCTGGGTCGCTGGGCTGTTCATTCTGCTTATCTTCTATGTGCTGGGTCAGATGGTGTGGGCGATGCGCCATCCGCGCCCTGCCTCGCCCCAAGGCGGTGAGTGCCGAGCGCGCTGGAACCCTCAACAACGCACGATTGCTGTCGGGCTGAGCCTATTCGGGGGCATCACCTCAGCGATTTTGGGGGTAGGAGGCGGGCTAATCCAAGTGCCACTACTTCACGCTATCTTGAAAGCGCCTCTGCGCTGTGCGATTGGCACCAGCACTTTCTTGATTGGCGCCACCGCCTCCACCAGCGCCCTGCTCTACCTCGTTCAGGGCAAGCTTCAGCCGGATATTGTCGTGCCTGCCACTTTGGGGGTTCTGGTGGGGGCGCGCCTGGGCGCAAAGTTCGCCCAACGCGTGCCTGCGACCGTGCTACGGCTCCTGTTTCTTGGCGTAATGCTCTACACGGTGGCGAGGCTCTACTTGCGGTGGTTTGTTTAGGCAGGTGAACACTCCCTGTGTAGGGGCAGACTTTTGTGTCTGCCCCCATTTCAGGCTGGGTTGAGAGTGTTTGAAAAATCTATATTGACCTCACCCCCAACCCCCTCTCCGTAAACGGAGAGGGGGCTTAGGGGCACTGTCCTTCCCCCTCTCTGGTTGCGGAGAGGGGGGACAAAGGGGGGGATGAGGTTCTCTGGAAAGACGAGGAGTGAACAAGGTGCAAGGACACCTCGCTATTTTTCAAACATCCTCGGCTGGGTTAGTTGGGTTTCTGGTTTTGCTCAGGGCTGGCAGGTTCTGGACGATAGTGGATGCCCTGCTCCTTCGGCTGACCGTACAGTTCGGGATGGAATTGCTTACCCTGTGTCGATTTTCACTGGTTCCTCTGCCCAACAACTTGATACACCTCTACCTGACGCTCAGAGAACACCAACTGGAGACTGCCCTTCCGTATCGCATCATAGTACAGAGCGCGCCAAGTTTCGGGGGCGCCCTGAGGCGTGAACATGCGGTTAATCAAGACATACCGATAGCCGTTCTGCATTAGCCACCGCACCAGCGCATCGCCGTCCGCCAACTGGTCATACGGAATAAGCCGATGATGCCCCGCATTGCCCCAGAGGTAAGGGCGCTCCAGATAGTACCCGCGCGTCTCATCCAGCAGGATAACCCCTGCCTTGTTGGGGGTTTGCGTGTTCAGGTAGCGCACAGCGGGATAAATCTGGAGCCGTCTCATCAAGAACGCCTCGCGGTCGGACTGGGCTAAGCCGAGCCACGGCAGATAACTGCTCCCCAACAGCCAAAGCGTGAAGCCCCCCTGCGCAACCAGTAGCCCCACAAACAGCCCACTCTGCCAGCGTGGAAGTCGGTTCAAACGCGCCCCAATCACCGCACCCCAAACTGGGAATACAAATAGCATATACCGAACCTGTTGCATCAACACGAACCAACCCAGCATGCTCAGCCCGACGAACCCGAGAAGCCAGCCCAGACCGTTGCCTACGCCACCGCCCACCAAGATGCCCAACCCTGCCAGATAGCCCATCCCCGAAGCGGGGAGCAGGTAGGCGCGCTCGCCGATAGCCACTCCTATTGGGTCGGCGAAGGGGGCAGGGTGAGCCGTCAAGTTCCACGGCGCCAGAAGCAGTTGTGCAGGGGCGCGCCCCATCCCGAACTTGAGCTGGTCGTTTCGGTAGGCGTCGGCTTGGGCTTGGCTCCACTGCTCGCCCCCGAACAGGCTATAGGCGAACGGATACACAGGATTGCCCGTCCAGTACCAATTCCGCAGGTACCAAGGCGCACCGATTGCCAGCGCTAGGATGCCTGCCAGCACCAGCATACGTGCGCCCGACGCCCACCGCTCGCGAACACACCATAGCAATCCCAACAACCCCAACAACCCCCACGAGAGCAAGGCGTTGTACTTCGTTGCCAGCGCAAAGCCCATCAGTGCGCCCGCCAACCACAACCAGCGTGCCTGCTTCTGTGTGATGCCCTCATAGAGCGCATAAACTGCCAAGCTCACATAGAGGGCGGTAGAGAGGTCCACATAAGCGGTGAATGCCTGCCATGCCACCACAGGTGTGCCGAGCCACAGAAGCGCACTGGCGACACCGTCCCCACCGCGCCGTGCCACGAAGCCCGCCAGCCCCAGCGCCGTTAGGATGCCCATCGCCCAGTGGAACACCTTAGCCATCGGCTCGCTCCCCAGCCACAGCCCCAACAGGAACAACATATCCAACAGCGGTGGGAAATAGCTTTGGTGCATAAAGGGTATCTCTATCATCCCGCCTGCCTTTAGATAGAGCTTGGGGAAGGCGAAGTGATAGGCGAGTGTGTCCCACTCGTTGCCGTCGGGAGGGAGCAGGCACAACACGAGCGTCAGCAGGGCAATTAGCCCCGCCAAAGCGCTCATCCCCAAAGTAGGGGGTGGGGTGCGTTGAGAAGGCGCGCCCCTCAGCAGGGGCAATACGCGTATCCAGCCCCACACACCTGCCAAAGCCACGAGCATCAGCACCACCCAGAGACCGTTTAGCAGATACAGCGCCGTGAAGAGTCCTACTAAGTAGGCAACAATTCCCATCCCCAGCGCACCCCCATATGCGAGCCGTTCCGATGGGCGCAACTCAAATCGGCGCAGAAACCACTGCCCTGCGCCTATCGCCAAAACAACCACCAAAATCCCTGTTAGTAATGCGATGATGGCTTCCAAGTTCGCTCTTCGGGGTCGGTCTCCTACCATGTTTGGGGTATAATGGAACCACGATGAGCCGATTCGCTAAGTTCGCCTGGCTCACTCTGGGCTACAATGTGTTGGTGATACTTTGGGGCGCCTTTGTGCGCGCAACTGGCTCAGGAGCAGGCTGTGGAAGCCACTGGCCCCTCTGTAATGGTGAGGTGATTCCCCGTTCCCCTACGGTTGAGACGCTCATAGAGTTTAGCCACCGTCTCACCAGTGGGTTGGCGTTTTTGTTGGTGTTTGCGATGCTCATCTGGGCGTTTCGCGCCTACCCCAAGAAGCACATCGTTCGGCTGGGCGCCGTATTGAGCATGTTCTTTATGGTGACCGAAGCGTTGGTAGGGGCAGGGTTGGTGCTGTTTGAGCAGGTGGCGACCACCGTCACGATGGCGCGTGCGGTGTGGATGTCGGCGCACTTGCTGAATACTTTCATCTTGCTGGGCGCTATCACGCTCACTGCGTGGTGGGCTTCGGGCGGCGAACGGTTCCCCTTGCGCGGTCAAGGTTGGGTTTTGCCGAAAGTGTTGGGTGCGCTGGTTCTGATGACGCTCATCGGCATGAGCGGCGCTGTCACCGCCTTAGGCGACACCATCCTACACCTAAACGCTGTGGACAACAACCCCGTAGTCGCCGAGACCCTGCTCGCCCTGCGCATCTATCACCCTGGCTTGGCAATCGCCATCTGCTTCTATATGCTGATTGTGCTGACGAACCTGATGCTCCTGCGTCCGCACCCCACCACCCTGCGCTTAGGACTGATTTTCAATCTGACCTATGTGGCGCAGTTGGGATTGGGCGCCTTGAATGTGTGGCTCAAGGCACCCGTGTGGATGCAGTTAGTTCACCTGCTCGTCACCGATGTGATGTGGATTATGCTGGTCATCTTCTGTGCAAAGGTGTTGGCGCTGGCGCCCCAAACGGTCGTCCGTGCCGTCACAATCTCCGAATCGGTTCCCAAAACGGCAGGAGTCCCCTCCGTAGGCAAGAATTAATCTTATCCCTTCTTCGGACTTGACCTGGTCCCAAGGAGCGTAGACAGGGAGGTTTCGTATGCGTTATCAACTCAAGGATATGCCACTCTCAACGGCACTGTTGGTACTGGTGACTCTGTTCGTGTTGGCGGGCAGTGTCCACCATGTGGCTTATACTTTCAGCACTTTAGAAGGCGGGAATATCTATTGGGGCTATGTGCAGGCATTAGGGATTGACCTCGGCTTGCTGGGCTTAGCCTACGGCATTCAGCTACGCAAGCGTCAGGGACGACCGACCGCCCCGCTGTGGGGCGTGCTGGTGCTGATTACCTTCATCAGCGCCTACGCCAACTATCTGTACGGCATCATGCACCAACAGCCGTTGGAAGTGAGCAGTGCCTTCGACCAGGTAGTGGTGTTCCTGCGTCCGTTCCTGCTGTCCGTTACCCTGCCGATTATCATGTTCGCTTTGATAGAGATTATCGGGGAAGACCGCAACTACGCGCTCAAGCTCCAAGAGCAGAAGGAGGAGCCAGCCCCTGCCAAACCTGCGCCTGAGCCTGAGGAAGAAGTGCTGGTGGAGTACCCCTTGCGCGAGCCTGAGCCTATGCATGCCGTGGTCGCGCTCGCTTCGGAACGCAACGGCAACGGCGCCGCCTCCACCTCTAAGGAAGCGATGATGGAACACCTGTTGAGACTGCTCTATGAGCAACCCAACTTATCGCGCACGCGCCTTGCTGAGATGCTCGGCTGTTCGCGTCAGACGCTCTACAACTATCTGCAAGAGCTGGAAACGCGCGGGTATATACGACGGGTCGGCAGTGGCTATGAGACGGTCGTGACCCCACTCCCCCGCAACGGCACACGCCACCGACGCGACACCCGAATCGATACGAGTTTTTGAAACGGATGGAAAATCGACTGAGGGTGTTTGAAAAATCCCCTTCTCAGCCTCCAGCCACACCACCAACCAAAACACACCACTCCCACATTCCACAACAACACCCGACCCAACACCGCACGACGCGCCATCCCCTCCAAACGCTCCCGACAATAACTCCCACACAACCCTTTCAACGAACCAAACAACGACTCCACCAAATAACGACGCTCATACACCGCCCGATGCGCCTCGTAATCCCTGCGCGCCCGCACCCGTACCGTATGCCGAACCCCACGCCATAAGCTGTTCCCCACCCGAAACACAGGCGTCCACCCCTGCTGATACACCCACCGCAACCCCCGCACTTCCATCCCGTACAGTGCATCCCCCACGACATAACACCCCTCCCAGCCCCACGAAGCGCCCTCCTCCTCCCGCCACGACCGCCACAACCGACGCTCGTCCGCATACGGCTCCCCCAACCGCACCCCGACCACCACCCGCTCGCCATTCGGCACCACCGCCACCACCGCTACCACCCGAATGTGCGACTGCACCTTGCGTATCTCCGCTCCTCGACGCCACTGCTGATGAAAGGGGCTGTTGAAACCGAACCCTGTGCCGTCCACCAGAAGCAGTTCGGGGGTGTTGCCGTGTAAGGCGCGTTCGGCAAGCCAGCGCTGGAACGCAAGGAGGCGTTCTTCCGACAGGTGGGCTATCCGATAGTGTAAGGTGGAGAAGTCGGGCACGGGTTTGCCCAAGTCGTGGAAGAGGGCTTGTGTGGCACGGTAAGAGAGGTCGTGGAGTTGCCGAAAGAGCCACAGAGCGAGGATGAGTGCTTCGGGGTATTGGGGCGGGCGTCCGCGTTTGGGTTTGGGAGCGGGGTGTTGCTGAGTGAACGGTTGGGCGAGTT
>Ga0116210_1001807_pt1 | contig 14663 bp, 13 predicted proteins | sample TshhotsprinmetaG_FD_94483 | JGI IMG/M metagenome (GOLD analysis project Ga0116210, IMG submission 94483) | Hot spring microbial communities from South Africa to study Microbial Dark Matter (Phase II) - Tshipise hot spring metaG | ecosystem: Environmental > Aquatic > Thermal springs > Hot... | reverse complement strand
TTTCGCCAGTTTCTCGAACGTGTGCGCGGGCCGGTGGTGGTCGGCCCGGGCGTGGGACAGGCATTGGGTGGCGGCCCGGAGCTCATCGAGCCGCGACCTTGGCCGCCGCCCTCCGCGGCCCGGGGCGGGGTAGTGTTCGGCCTCAACGGCACGCGGTTCGAAGTGCCGTTGCCGGGGGAACACAACGGATGGAACGCCGTCCTGGCGGCGTCGGCGGCCGCGGTCGCGGGAGTGGACGGCCAAACCGCCGCCGCCGCGCTGAGGGACTTCCGCGGGATCGAGCGGCGCCTAGAGCGAGTGGGGGAGTGCAATGGCGCCGTCGTCCTGGACGACTATGCGCACAACCCGGCGAAGATTTCCGCCGCCTGGCGCGCGGCGGGGAGGATGGGCGCGCCGGTGGTCGGCATTTGGCGCCCGCATGGCTTCGGCCCGTTGCGGAAGATGATGGACGATCTGGTGGTGGAGCTTGGGCGCGTGATGGGACCGGGCGACGCGCTCGTGTTGCTGCCGGTCTTCTATGCCGGGGGGACGCCCAGTGGCGCGGCCACCTCGGAGGAGCTGGCGGAACGCCTGGAGGCCGCCGGATGGCGGGCGGAGACGGTGGCGGATGCCCCTGCGGCGGCGGCCCGGGCACGGGAGCTGGCGCGCCCCGGCGGTGTCGTCTTGGTGATGGGGGCGCGCGACCCGGATCTTCCCCGGCTGGCGCGGTGGATCGCGGCTCCATCGCGGTTTGACTCCGGCGCTACGGGAAGATAGGCTGATTTCTTTGTCCGGCCCGGCGATTGGGTGCCGGGCGGCCGCGCGCCGCCGGTCCCGCGGGATGGGCCGGGCCGGGCGGCGGGCGGGCGCCGCTGCCCGATGGTGTAACGGCAGCACACGGCCCTTTGGAGGCCAGAGTCCAGGTTCGAATCCTGGTCGGGCAACCACGGCGTCGCCGCATGGCCGGGAAGACGTGAAAATCCTGTCGGGACGCGCACATGTGAGTTTAGCGGAGCGGATCGCCGAGTTCCTCGGCGAGCCGCTGGCCGGCGTCGAGATCCGGCAGTTTCCGGACGGGGAGATCTTCGTCAAGATCAAGGACAACATCCGCGGACGCGACGTGTACGTCGTCCAGCCGACGTGTCCGCCGCCGAACCGAAACCTGATGGAACTGCTGATCATGATCGATGCCGCCCGGCGGGCGTCGGCCCGGCGGATCACGGCGGTGATCCCGTATTTCGGATATGCGCGGCAGGACCGAAAGGACCAGCCGCGGGTCCCGATCACGGCGAAGCTGGTCGCCAACCTGGTCACCTCCGCTGGGGCCAACCGCGTGCTGGCGCTCGATTTGCACTCGCAGCAGATCCAGGGGTTCTTCGACATTCCCGTCGATCACCTCACGGCCGCGCCGGTGATGGTCCGAGCCCTGAAGGCCCTCAACCTGCCGCGGCCGATCATCGTGGCGCCCGACACCGGCGGCGTGAAGACGGCGTACGCCTACGCGAAGGTTCTGGGATGGGGGCTGGCGATCTCGGCCAAGCAGCGCAAGGACGCGCAGGTGGTCGAACCGCTGGGGGTCGTCGGCGATGTCCGCGACAAGGATGCGGTGCTGGTGGACGATATCATCAGTACCGGCGGGACGCTCTGCGGGGCGGCGGCGCAGCTGAAGGAGCACGGGGCGCGCAGCATCACCGCGGTCGTGGTCCATGCGCTGGTGACCGAGGAAGGCGTTCGGCAGCTCGAGAGCTCTTCGATCGATCGGATCCTGACGACCGACAGCGTTCCCCCGCGGGAGTGGGGCCGCATGGCGGTCGAGGTGCACTCGGTGGCCGAGCTGCTAGGCGAGGCCATTCTCCGCATTCACAACAACCAGTCGGTGACGTCGCTGTTTCAACTGTGACGGGCCGCATACGCAACGAGGACGGACGACGATGAAAGAAACGATCGTGATCCGCGCGGAGCCGCGGGAGGGCATCGGCAGCCCGGCGGCGAACCGCCTGCGGAAGAGCGGACGCATCCCGGCCATTGTCTACAGCGAGGGGCGGCCCGGACGCCCGGTGCATCTGGACGCGCATGACTTTGGACAGATGCTCCGGCACCACCGGGGCGAGCACATGCTGGTGGATCTGGAAGTCGGCGGGGCGCGTCAGAAAGTCCTGTTGAAGGACGTCCAACACCATCCCGTGGACGGGCACGTGATCCATGTGGATTTTTACGAGGTCTCGATGACCCGGCGCATCCGTGTGGAGGTGCCGCTGCGGCTGGTCGGCGATCCGATCGGCGTGACCCAGCAGGGGGGCATCCTCGACCACCTGTTGCGGTCGGTGGAGGTGGAATGCCTGCCGGGCGACATCCCGGAGGAACTGGCCGTGGACGTGTCGCAACTGGCGATCGGCCGGCATTTGACCGTGGGCGACATCCAGGTGGATGCGGCGCGGCTCCGCGTCGTCACGGCCCCGGGCATCGCGATCGCGGCCGTTTCGCTGCCGAAGGCCGAGGAGGCCGCGGAGGTCGCGGCGGTGGCGGAAGGCGCGGCGGAGCCCGAGGTGCTCACGGCGCGCAAGGGCGAGGAAGGCGAGGCCGCCGAGGCCAAGGCCCCGGCCCCCGCCAAGGAAGGGGCGGCGAAAGAGGCGGGGGCGGCCAAGGAGGCCGCCAAGGGCGGGAAAGAGAAGGGCGGCAAGTGACGCGACGGCCGCGCGAGGCCGGCGGAGGAATCGGAACCGGACGTGGTCAGGATGGTCGTGGGGTTGGGCAATCCGGGCGCGGAATACGCGCGGACGCGGCACAACGCCGGCTTTCGTGTCGTGGAGCGCGTGGCCGAGCGGGTCGGGGCGCGGTTCCGCGACAGCCGACAGGCGGCGGCGCGCTGCGCGGCGGCCGACTTGCCCGGCGGACGGCGGGTCGTGCTGGTCGAACCGATGACCTTCATGAACGAGAGCGGCACGGCCGTGGCCGCGCTGCTGCGCTGGCATCGATGGACGCTGGCCGAGCTGCTGCTGGTGTACGACGACGTGGACCTGCCCCTGGGGACGATCCGCATCCGGCCGCGCGGCGGCGCCGGAGGCCACCGAGGGACGCAGTCCGTCATCGACGCGGTCGGCGGCGACGAGTTTCCGCGCGTGCGGGTAGGCATCGGCCGGGACGCGGCGGGCCGCGACACCGTCGCCCATGTCCTGTCGATCTTCGACGCCGCCGAGGTCCCCGTGGCGGAGGCGGCGTTCGACCGGGCGGCGGACGCCGTGGTGGCCTGCGTGACCGAGGGCGTGGACCGGGCGATGAACCGGTTCAACGCCGAACCGAAGGAGATCCAGCAACCGTGAACCGATACGAGGGCATGTTCATCTTTCCGGACTCGCTGAAGGACGAGCAGCTCGACGCGGCCGTCGCCAGGGTGAAGGCCGACATCGAGAAGCTCGGCGGGACGGTCGAGACCATGACGCGCCTGGGCAAACGCACGTTCGCCCGGCGTCTGAAGCGCCGAACGGCCGGCCATTATGTCGTGATCATGTTCCGCCTCGACGGCGACAAGGTCCCCGCGTTGCGGGAACGGTGCCGGCTGTCCGAGGAGGTGTTCCGCGCCGAGTTCTACCAGGCCGACGACACGCCCGCTCCGGCGGAGGCCGCCAGCCATGGCGTCGCTGAATAAGGTCTTTCTGATCGGCAACCTCACGCGAGATCCGACGCTGCGCAAGCTGCCGTCGGGCGACCCCGTCGCCGGCTTTCGACTCGCCGTGAACCGCCGGTTTCGCGACCGCAACGGTCAAGACCGGGAAGAGACGTTGTTCATCGACGTGTCCGTGTTCGGACCGCGCGCCGAGGTGGTCTCGCGCTACCTGCGCGCCGGCTCCCCGTTGTTCGTCGAGGGCCGGCTGCGGCTGGAGGAGTGGACGGACAAGGCGGGCGGCCGCCAGAGCCGGATCAGCGTGGTGGCGGAGAATTTCGAGTTTCTGGGCGGCCGGGGCGCCGAGGAACGCCGGCGCTTTGAGGACGCGGCTCCGGAAGGCGAGGGGGATGCCGTCGAACCGACATCGGCGGAACCGCCGGCCGACGAACCCCCGACGGGCCGCGCGAACCGCGAGGCCGGCCGTCGCGACGCCGAGGACCTGCCGTTTTGAGCCCATCCCAACCGGAGGACGACCATGCCCAAACGAACCAAGGACAGCGGCCCCAAGCGCGGCACGCGCTACCTTCAAGGGGTCACCCGCATCGACTACAAGGACTGCGAACTCCTTAAGAAGTTCATGACCGAGCGGGGAAAGATCATGCCCAGGCGCCTGTCCGGCACGACGGCCCGACAGCAGCGGGCGATCCGCCAGGCGATTGGCCGGGCCCGTGTGCTCGGCCTGCTGCCCTGACGCGCCAGCGACGGAGACGAACCCATGGAAGTCATCCTGATGAAATCCGTCGAAGGGCTGGGCACCGATGGGGACGTGGTGCGCGTGGCCGACGGCTACGCCCGCAACTACCTGATCCCCCGCGGCCTGGCCGAGCCAGTCACCGTCGCGGCGCGGCGGCGCTGGGAACGCCAGCGCGCCACCCGCGCCGCCGAGGAGGCCGCGCGGCTGCAGGCGGCGAAAGATTTGGCCCGCCGCATCTCGGAGACGTCGGTGACCATCCGCGCCCGCGCGGGCGCCGAAAACAAGCTCTTCGGCTCGGTGATGCCCGCCCACATCGCCGATGCGCTGAAGCTGCAGGGAATTGAGGTGGATCGCCACGCCGTCGATCTCCCCGAGCCGATCCGCGAACTCGGCGTGTTCAAGGTGGCCGTCAAGCTCGCGCCCGACGTCGAGGCGCAGGTGAAGGTCTGGGTGGTCGAGGAGTAGCTTTCATGCCCTCCGACCGCCCACGCCCGTCGGCCGGACCGGAGGGTTCCGAGACCGCGGAGGGACGCGTTCCCCCCCACAGCGACGAGGCCGAGCTGGGACTGTTGGCCTGCGTGCTGATCGACTCGGAGCGCGTGCTCGACCTCTGCGCCAGCCGCCGGATCGATGCGGCCGCCTTCTACGACCCCGTCCGCCGCCGACTCTTCCAGGTCGCTTCCGAGATGCATCAGCGCCGCGTGGCGGTGGATCTGACCACGCTCTCGGCGCGATTGAAGGACCTCGGCGAGCTCGACGACCTCGGCGGGGAGGCGTTTCTACAAGGGCTGATCGAGCGGGTGCCGACCGCGGAGAGCGCGACCTATTACCTGGACATCCTGCAGCAGAAGTACCTGCTGCGGGAGTTGTTCTGGTGCAGCCAGCGGATCGCCGAGCGATGCCTGCGCAGCGGCCGGCAGGATGCCTGGGAGGTGCTGGGGCAGGCGGAGGAATCGCTGTTCGAGATCCGCAACCTCGACCGGCGGACGCTGTCGAGCTGGGCGGGCCACATCGACCATGCCTCGGAGGAGATCGCCCGGCTGATTTCGCGGCCCAGCGGGCGCCTCACCGGCCTGAGCACCGGGTTCCCCTCGCTCGACAAGGTGCTGTTCGGCCTGCACGACGGCGAGATGATCGTGCTGGCTGCCCGTCCCTCGATGGGAAAGACCTCGTTGGCGATGAACATCGCCGAGAGCGTCGCCACCGGATACAACCCCGTCTCCGGCTACGGCGCGGAGGACCGCCAGGGGCGGTCGGTGGCGGTCTTCAGCCTCGAGATGTCGGCCGGGGCGATCGTCCGCCGCATGCTTTGCTCGCGGGCCGGCGTCTCGTGGAGCCGTGTCGTCGAACGACTGTGCACCAGCGACGATTCCCGTCGGTTGGTCCGGGCGGCGAACGAGCTGAAACAGGTCCGGATGTTCGTCGACGACACGGCGGGACTGGACATCATGGAGCTCCGCGCCCGTGCCCGGCGCCTCAAGCGCTCGCACGACATCGGCCTTGTCGTCGTGGACTACCTTCAGCTGCTCCAGCACCGGGACGTGGACCCCAACAACCAGCAGCTGATGATCCAGCGGATCTCCGGCATGCTGAAGGCGATGGCGAAGGAATTGCGGGTGCCGGTGCTGGTGTTGAGCCAGCTCAACCGCCAGCCCGAGACCCGCGATCGCAGCGGGGTGCCGAAGCTCTCCGACCTGCGCGACTCCGGCTCGATCGAACAGGACGCCGACGTCGTCATGCTGCTGCGGTTGCCGGCGCGCAACAAGCTCGGCAACGACCCCCAGCGCAAACGAGCGGAAACGATCCCCGGGTTGGCGATCGTGGACATCGCCAAGCACCGCAACGGCAGGACCGGCGAGGTCGCGATGCTGTTCGAGGAGGAATACACGCGGTTCAGCGAGCTGGCGCCGGAGCACGCCGATTCGGGGCGGGGCATCCAACCCAGCGAGGGAGGGTTCGACTAATGAGGGCCGGTGCGGCGGCGGTGGCCTGGGCGCTCTGGACGGCGGTGGCCGGCGGCCAGGTCGTGGGCGAGGTGCGCGTGGAAAGCGTCGGCCGTCATCCCGTGGACCCCGCCTCCGTGCTCACGGCGGTCGAGACGCGGACCGGTCAGCCGTTCGACGCGTCTCGCGTCATGCGCGATACGCGGGCCCTCGAACGCACCGGCCGGTTTAGCTCCGTCCGGATCCGCGCCTGTCCGCGGTCGGGCTCCGACGCGGTGGACATCGTGATCGAGGTGGATCCGCGCCCGCTGGTGGAAAGCATCGAGGTCCGCGGGGCGGACGAGGTCGGCAACCGGAAGGTGCGGGAATGGCTCGACGTGGGGGTGGGCAGCCCCGTGGACGATGCGATCCTGGCGGCTGGGGCCCGGCGGGTTCGCGAGGAGTACGACAAGCGGTTCTATCCGGAGGCCCGCGTCGCCTGGCGGTTCGAGCCGGGACGGGATCCCGGCGCCGTCCGGCTCTTCGTGACCGTGAAGGAAGGAAGACGGGCCCGCGTCGCGCAGATCCGTATCATCGGCGCCACCGCGGTGCCGGAGTCCGAACTGCGCTCCCGGATGAAGCAGACCCGGTTTCGCTGGTACAATCCCGTTCACTGGATCACCGGGGCCGGGCGCCTCGACGACGACCTGCAGCGGGCCGACGAGCATGCCCTCGCGCGCGCGCTGCGCGACCTCGGGTACCTCGATGCGGTCGTGCGCGGACCGGCCATCGTCCCCCTCGACGATGACCGCGTCGAGCTGAAGTACGCCGTCTCCGAGGGGCCGCGCTACCGGTGGGGAACGGTGTCGATCGAAGGCGTGACGCGTTTCCCGACGGCGGATGTCGCCCGGCTCGTCCGCCTCGTGCCCGGGGCCCCCGCTTCGCAGGCCGCGCTCGACGACACCCGGGACGCGATCCAGGACCATTACGGCAATCGAGGCTACGCGGACGCGCGTGTGCGGGTGTCGGTCCGCGCCGACGCCCAGCGCGGCGTCGGCGACGTGCGGCTCGAAGTGCACGAGGGGGAGATCTCGACCCTCCGCGACATCCTTATTCGCGGCAACGTGGTGACGAAGGAGTCCGTGATCCGGCGCGAGCTCGTCGTGGCGCCGGGCGAGCCCTACCACCGGGGGCGCGTGAAGATCAGCGAAAGCCGCGTGCGCAACCTGGGCTACTTTTCGCACGTGTCCGCGGTGACCGAGCCGAGCCCCGAGCCGGGCCGGCACGATCTGGTGATCGAGGTCACGGAAGACCGCATGGGCACGGCCGAGGCCGGCGTGGCGTTTTCCTCCATCGACCGCATCGTCGGCCGGCTCGAGATCGGGCATGGCAACGTGGACCTCGGCGCCTGGCCGCCGTTCGGCGGCGGGCAGAAAATACGGGTCGGCACGATGTACGGCACGCGCCGCCAGGACTACTACCTGACGTTCATCGAGCCGTACTTGCTCGACCGGAAACTGCGGTTGACGGTGGACCTCTACCACCGCGAGTCCAGCTACTTCAGCTCGTTGTACGACGTCGGGCGCTTGGGCGGACAGGCGACGCTCGAGCTTCCGATCGGGCGCTACTACTCGGCCGGCCTCGGCTACGGCCTGGAGCGGATCGAGATCTCTAATGTGGAGGACTCCGCCAGCGAGGTGATCCGCGCCGAGGAGGGCAGCCGGCTGAAGAGCTCGGTCGAGTTGTCGCTGGCGCGCGACACGCGGGACCGGACGCGGTTGCCGACGCGGGGCAATTACGCCCGCGCCAGCGCGGAGATCGCCGGCGGCCCGCTCGGCGGCGACACGCAGTGGTACCGCCTCGAGCTGCGGTCGACCCAGTACGTCCCCGTCTGGCGGGGACAGATCCTGATCCTCCGCGGGCAAGTAGGCATGATGGACGCCTGGGGCGACGAGGAGCGGGTGCCGCTGTTCGACCGGTTCTTCCTCGGCGGCCTCTACACGGTGCGCGCCTTCCGTTACCGTCACGTCGGCCCGGTGGACGATGGCGGCGAGCCGATCGGCGGCCGCTCGATGGGGTTCGCGTCGGCCGAGTACACGGTGCCGGTCTACAAGATGGTCCGGCTCGCGGCGTTCGTGGACGGCGGCATGGTCTGGGGGGACCCCTGGACGTTTGATCTGGAGTGGAATTCCGGCTACGGTGTCGGGGTGCGGTTGGACCTCCCGATGCTGCCGTTGCGGATCGACTACGCATGGCAGATCGATGCGGAGAGACACAACCGCGACGACAACGGTCGGTTCAACATCTCGTTCGGCTATCCGTTCTGAGGGCCGTGGAAAGGATCCGGTCAATGCGCATAGGTTTGCGGTGGGTGGTCGCGGCGGCGCTGGCGTGCGCCGCGGCCGCTGCGGCGCAGGAGCGTCGCGCGGGCATCGTGTTCGTCAACCTCGATCGCTGCTTCAACGAGTACTACAAGACCCGCGTGGCCGACGCGCAGTTGAAGGCGCAGGCGCGGGAGTTCGACGAGGAGCTGAAGGGCATCCTCGCCGAGGTCGAGAAGCTCCAAAAGGAGTTCAACGCGCTGCGCGAGGAGTCGCTGAACACGGCGCTGAGCGACGAGGTGCGTGCCGCCAAGCGCAACGCGGCCGAGGAGAAGGTCATGGCGATCCGCGAGCAGGAGGCCCGCGTGCAGGGCTTTCGCGAGCGGCGCACCAAGCAGCTCGAGGAGCAGAGTCGCCGGATGCGGCGCGGTCTGGTGGGCGAGATCAAGGAGGTCATTCAGAAATACGCCCGGGAGAAGGGCCTGCTGTCGGTGATCGACTCCTCCGGTGCGACATTGAACGGCATCGAGAGCGTGCTCTACGTGGATCCCCGCAACGACGTCACCGAGGAGATCCTCCGGGAGTTGAACAAGGGCGCGCCGGCCGACGTGCCGCCCGCTTCCGCGCCGCGAAAGGCCGAGGCCTCTGGCGACAACAAGGGTGGCGGCGACGGCCGGAAGTGAGGTCCCGATGAACCGGCCGGCGATGACGGTCGGAGAGCTGGCGCGCCGGATCGGCGGCCGGTGCGAGGGCGACGAGGGCGCGTGGGTCCACGCGGTGGCGGGCATCCGCGAGGCCCAGCCCGGCGACGTCACGTTCGTTGTGAACCGGCGGTATGCCGCCGATGTCGCCCGCACGCGAGCCACCGCCGTGATTGTCGCCGAGGCGTGGGACCGCCCCTCGTCCGCCACGCTGATCCGGGTCGAGAACCCCGATGCCGCCTTCGCGAAGGCGGCCGAGTTGTTCGCTCCTCCCCCGCCGCCCGATCCGGCGGGCGTGCATCCCACCGCGGTGATCGGCGAGGGGGTGGAGATGGGGGAGGGCGTCGGCGTCGGGCCGTACGCCGTGATCGAGGCCGGCGCCCGGATCGGCGCACGCACCGTGATCAGCGCGCACGTCTACGTCGGTCACGAGGCGGTCATCGGCTGCGACTGCCGGCTGTATCCCCATGTCTCGATCCGGGAGCGATGCCGCCTCGGCGATCGCGTGATCCTCCACAACGGCGTCGTGATCGGCAGCGACGGCTTCGGCTACGTCGCCGCCCCGAACGGTGTGCGAACGAAAATTCCCCAGCTGGGCATCGTCGTGGTCGGCGACGACGTCGAGATCGGCGCCAACACCACCGTGGACCGGGCCCGGTTCGGCCGGACCGTCATCGGCTGCGGCGTCAAGATCGACAACCTCGTGCAGATCGCCCACAACGTCGTCATCGGGGACCATTCGGTCATCGTCGCGCAGGTCGGGATCGCCGGGAGCACCACCGTCGGAGCGCGGGTGATCCTGGCGGGCCAGGTCGGGGTCTCGGGCCACCTCGAGATCGGCGACGGCGCGGTGGTCGGCGCGCAGTCGGGGGTGTCGAAGGACGTGCCGCCCGGCTCGGTGATGTTGGGGTCCCCCGCGATCCCGATGGACCGCTTCAAACGCATCCACGCCTACACGATGAGGATGCCGGAGTTCCGGGCGGAACTGGAGAACCTCGCGCGGCGCCTCGACGCGCTCGAGGCGCGCCTGCGCGGTACGGGCTGAGCGCATCTCACCTGAACGCGGGGCCGATCGAGAGCCCGTACCGGACCATTCGGTCACCGTCGAACCAGAACCGACCGGCGATCGTCCGCCCGGCCAGCACGTGCGGCAGCCAGACCCGGTCGTCGGTCCACATCCGCTCGTACGGAATGGCGTCCTCCGCCACCCAGAACGGCACGGCCTCCGGCGTCTCCACCTCGGCGCCTTCGGCGCGGGTGGCCAGGAACACCGTTGCGTGGATCGAATAGCCGTCGGCGAACTGGAAGCTCAGCGATCCGACGAGGGTCGGATCGAGCGGGCGCAGGCCGACCTCTTCCATCGCCTCCCGCACGGCGGCCGCGGCCGGAGTCTCGCCCTCGGCGATCCGGCCGCCGGGGGCATTGACCTTGCCGGCGCCGAACCCGCGCTTCTTTTCGATGAGCAGGAGCTGGCCGTCGCGGCGGAGAAACAACAGCGTGGCCCGCTCGCGCGGGGTCCACGAGGCCCAGGCGCGCGACCAGTCGCCGAATGCGGGCTCCACGGAGGACACGGCCGCACAACCTAGTCCGGAAGAGCGGTCGATGCCAGCGCGTCCGCAAGCCGGGCGTCAGGCCCCCAGGAGTTCCAGCACCGCGGCGCCGAACGTGAAGCCGCCCCCGAAGGCCGTCAGACCGATGCGTTCCCCCGCCGGCCGGCCCGGGATCAGGGCCTCCAGCGCCAGCGGGATCGTGTTCGAGGAGGTGTTACCGTAGTCCCGGATGTAGAAGAAGACCTTCTCCGTCGGAAATCGGATCGCCTTCTGGATCGCCTCGATGATCCGTTCGTTCGCCTGGTGGGGCACGATCATCGAGAGGTCCTGCACGGTCATGCCGCTCGCCGCGCAGGCACGGTCCAGCATCTCGATCATCTTGCGCACGGCGACGCGGAACACGTGACGGCCGTCCATCTGGATGTGCCCGCCGCTGTTCATCGCGGGGACGTACAGCACCCGTTCTTCCTCGCCGAGCGCCGAGAGGACCGGACGGTGGACGCGCAGGTTGATGCCGCCGGGATGCGGCCGGCTTGACACCATCGAGGCGGTGGCGGCGTCGCCGAACAGAAATAGGGTGCCGGGGTCGGCGGGGTCGAGCATCGGCGAAAGCGTCTCGGAGGTCACCAGCAGGATCCGGTGGTCCGGGTTTTGCTGGAGCATGTCCCACGCCTGCTGCAGCGCATAGAGGTAACCCGTGCAGGCGGCGTTGAGATCGTGCGCCTGCATCTCCACCGGAGCGCCAAGGCCGTTGAGCTCGCGCAGGATGCGGCAGGCGAGCGACGGGGTGGTGGAGAGGGGGGTGCCGGTGCTGCAGATGATCGCATCAACGTCGGCCAGCGTGGCGCCGAGCCGGTCGAACAGCTTCCGGCAGGCCGACACCGCGAGCGTCAAGGCGTTTTCGCCCGGTCCGATCCAGTAACGCTTTTCGATCCCTGTCCGCTGAACGACATCGCCGGAGTTCCACTCGGGATGCGCCCGGACGAGCTCCTCGTTGGTGATCTCGCGCGAACCGGTGGTGTGGCAGATGGCCGAAAGGATGACGTCCGTCGGGCTGCCGGACGCCGCCGCCCGGGCGCGTTTCGGCATCGGGCGGCGGCGGAGGACGGGGCGCTCGGCGGTCGGAGGCGCTGCGGCGGAGATCGCGACGACATCCCGCAGGCGCACCAGCGGCGCGCCGGCGGGCAGGACCTGGCCCTCTTCCGCGAGCAGCTCCGTAACGACCCCCGCCGCGGGGGCGGCGATCTCGTGCGGCGCCTTGTCGGCCTCGACGGACGCCAGCAGCGCGCCTGCGGCGACCGCGTCGCCCGGTTGTACGTGGAAACGGACGATCCGGATGTTCTCGTCCGAGGGGCTCGAGCCCGCCGCCGGCACCGTCAGCGTGCCGGGAACGTCCGCCGGCGGGCGCTCCCACGAGAGCTCGAGGTCCAACATGTCCGCCGCGGCTTCCAGGATCGAGCGGACCGACGGCAGCGAGCGAAGGTGCAGGCCGGCATGGAACGGCGGAAGCGAGTCCGGGCCGGTGACGCGCGCCATGCGGACAAAGTTCGCCGCCTCTTCGGCGACCGTCGCCATTACCTCCGCCCCGAGGCCGCAGAACGCCGGGGCCTCGTGGACGACGAGCAGGCGTCCGGTGCGGCGCACGGAGGCGAGCACGGCCTCCCGGTCCCAAGGGCAGAGGGATCGCAGATCGAGCACGTCCGATTCGATGCCGGCGGCGGCGAGCGCGGCGGCGGCCTCTTCGCACAGCCCCACGGTGTTGCCCCACGCGACCAGGGTCAGGTCGCGGCCCGTCCGCCTGCGGCGTGCACGGCCGATGGGAACGAACAGCCGCTCCAGCGTCGCCGGCGCGGCGAGGCGTCGGTCGTTCAACAGGGCTTTCGGATACAGGAACACCGTCGGCTGGCCCGACTCGAACGCGGCGCGCAACAACCCGGCCGCGTCCGTCGCGGTGGAGGGCATCAGAACGTTCAGGCCGGGCATCGCGGCCAGGGGGGCCTCGGGGCTTTGCGCATGGTAGGGGCCCAGCCCCGCGCGATAGCCCCCGCAGACGGCCAGGACGATCACGGGAACGGAGTACCGCCCCCCCGTGCGCCATTCGATCGCGGCCATCTCGGCCATCAACTGGTTGTAGGCCAGCGGAAAGAAGTCGGCGAACTGAAGGAAAGCGACCGGCCGGCCGCCCGCCAACGCCCGGCCCACCGCCATGCCGACGATCGTGCTCTCCGTCAACGGCGCGTTGCGCACGCGGCCGGGGAAATCGGTCGACAAGCCACGGGTGACGCCGAACACGTCGCCCTTCGGGTCTTCGATATCCTGTCCGAACAGCGTCACCGTGTCGTGGCCCGCCAGCAGCAGGCGGAGTGTGCCGCGAATGGCCTCGAGCATCGTCAGCGCGGGCGGCCCCTCGCCGCGCTGCTCGGCGGCCGACGAACCCGCCGCCGGCCGGCGGGCCGGCGCCGGGCGGGGCGGCGGGGCGGACCGGGCCTCAGCGACCGCGGCCTCGAGCTCGGCGGCCACGGCCGCGTCGGCGGCCTGAAGGTCGTCCTCCGCGACGCCGGCCGCCTGCAAGTCACGGCGGAGACGTTCGATCGGGTCCCCCTCCGCCCTGGCGCGCGTGATGTCAACGGCCTCCCGGTACACGGTCTGGTCGTCGGAGTTGGAATGGCTGAGCAAGCGTTCGCAACGGAACACGACCAGCCGGGGCGCGCGGTCGGCGCGCATCGCCTCCACGAGGGGGCCGAGGGCTCGGTCGAGCCCCGTCGGATCGCGCGCGTCCAGCCGGTGGATGGGCAAGCCGAGGAATCGATCCGCGGGTCCGTCGGGCAGGTCATACCATGTCCGCCCGGCGGTCGGGGTGGAGAGGGCGAAGCGGTTGTCGGCGACGGCGAACAGGACGGGCAGCCGTGACCGGACGGCCTCGGCGATGGCCTCGAGGACCTCGCCCTCCTGCGAGCCGCCGTCGCCGACGCCGCAGTAGACGATCGGCCGGCCGGGCCGGCCAGCGACCTGGGCGGCGACACCGACGGCCTGCAGCGCATTGTTTCCCACCAGCGTGGGCATCGGCAGGAGATGGAGGGCCGGGTCGGCCTGAAACGGGGGCATGTCGCGGCCGCGCGACGGGGCGCGGTCCGTACCGAGCAGGGCGTGTACGTAGGCGGCGACGGGCAGGCCGCGGGCGAGCACCAGGGCCACGTCGCGGTAGTGGGGATGGAGCCAATCGTCCGCGGTGAGCCACCGGGCCAGCACTGCCGTGCCCTCGTGGCCGTCGCCGCCGAGATGAAACGACGCCTCGCCGCGACGGGCCAAGTCGCCCGCCACCCGCTCCAGCTCGCGTGCGGCGCGCATGCACCGATACAGGGCGAGCCAGGCCACCGCCTCGTCCGCCGTCCAGTCCTTCGCCATGCGTCCGAGCATAGTGCGAATCCCCGGTGCTGGCCAGTTCAGGCCTCGCGGGTTGTGTACAACTCCTCGCCGGTTGGGGTGTGCTGGATCGTGAAGTCCTCCAGGTGCAGTCCGGCGTCGGCGACGAACGCCAGACGGCCGCCCAGTTTGCTCTCCAGGTCCACCAGCGCCGCCTCGTCCTCCTTGCGCAGCCGCTCGAGGATCACCGGATTGACCGTGATCCGAAGCTCGGGCGGCCGGCCCTGTTGCCGCAGGCGCCGCATCGCGGACACGATCCTCCGCTGGATCTCGACGCTCATCGTAAGGGCGGATTTCACCTTGCCCCGGCCGTGGCAGTAGGGGCAGTTCACGAGGGCCGTCTCGCGGATGCTTTCGTCGCTGCGCTGGCGGGTCATCTCCATCAGACCGAGGGCCGAGATGGGCATCA
>Ga0116210_1001805_pt1 | contig 14673 bp, 25 predicted proteins | sample TshhotsprinmetaG_FD_94483 | JGI IMG/M metagenome (GOLD analysis project Ga0116210, IMG submission 94483) | Hot spring microbial communities from South Africa to study Microbial Dark Matter (Phase II) - Tshipise hot spring metaG | ecosystem: Environmental > Aquatic > Thermal springs > Hot... | reverse complement strand
GGGCGATAGGTGAGGACGGATACCTCCGCCACCGGCTGATCCGGACGGTGCATGGCCGGCTAAAACTCCGGGATCCGCGAGAACAAGGCCCCCAGACGGCTCCAGGAGCGGCCGATGGCGGCCGGGGAAGGGTATGAGTGCGGCCGGGTCCAAAAACGCCTCCCAGGGCAGAATGCGGCGCAAGAATGGCCAAATGACCGTTTGAGCCGCCCAGAACCATGGGGCGGAACCTGGTCGGGAGCAGCCTGGGCATCTGGCGCGTTCGGAGTTCGGGTCTGGAGATGGCAGTTGAAAGGCCGCAGCCGGCAGACGAAAATGTCGGCGTGAAACGATTGAGCAAGAGGCAGGCCGTCAGAGAGCCGAGCATCCTGACCCGGCTGGAACCCGGCGAATCCATCGAGCTGTGGGACAGACACGGGGCGCTGATCGTCCAACGCAAAAAGAAGTCCATCCGCACCAACGAACAGAGGCGTGCGGTCGTGCACAAGCTCACGGCTCATTGGCGACCGTTTAACGTGCTGGATCTGCTGGACCGGTGATTTACCCTGACACTTCCTTTATCGTGTCGTTGTTCGCAGAGCGCGAACGCTTGCACACCACATCTGACGAGTTTTATTCGGCGCGGTTGAACGAGGTGTGGGTTTCCTGGCCGTGGAGTCTGTTTGAGACACGAAACACTCTTCGCAAACTGGATCGGCCAGAAGCCGAACGGCTCATCGCGGAAATCCGCAGGGAACATGAGGCCGGGCCTTTTCAGATGGAAGTCCCCAGTTGGGACAAGGTGATGGAAGCTTGCGAAGAGGTGTCCATTAGGTTCAGCGGTCGCATCCAGTGCAAGTCAGCCGACATGCTGCACGTCGGATTCGCCCTGCTCATCCTGCCGGATTTGTTCGTGACCCTGGACGCCAGGCAGGCACGATTGGCGCGTGCTGCAGGACTCGACGTCGTGCTGATCGAGTCAGAAGACCCGCCCACGCAGCCGGTGGCCGCTTAGGCGGTTGTAACTGACGAACTCCCCCAACCGCAACTGCCGGACCTCCTCGGGGTATCCGCCGAGTTCGCGCACCCTGGCCAGCGCCAGCGGCTCCTGGAGGCGGAAGCAGACGAGTTCGGTGGATTGCCCCGTGATGCTGGCGTGCAGCTTGTGCGGGAGCTGTGTGCACGTGACAAGCTCGAGATGTTCCTCCCGGCCCGTCTGTGCGACCAGGGCGAACTCCCGCGGGATGCTGTTCGGGCTGCACCACTGCCAAACCTCGTCCACCAGGAACAGCTTTTTGCCGGGGCCGCGTCTCGAGGCGTCGTAGGCCCACTGGCAGAACCACCGGAAGGCTGCGGCTGTGTCCCCTGGAAACATGCGGTGCGGGTTGAAGACCACCCAGCGGGTATGCAGGGCCAGCTCGACCTCCCTGGCTGTGCATGCCGGGCGGATGCCCAGGCGTGTCGCCGCGCGGCCCAGGTCGTCGAAGATGAACCGTGCCGCCGCCGGGCAGGCTCGCAGGTAGCGGAGGGAGAATGTTGTCTTCCCACTGCCGGTCATGCCCACGATCAGGGTCAGGCTCGGCGGGAGGCGATAGTCACCCATTTTCGGCTGCGGCCTGGGCGGCTCGATGTGCCGCGATCAACTCCTGGAGCCTGGTGGAGAGCCGCCGGTCATGCTGGACCAGGATGATCACGCCGCTGATCACGGCGACCTCGTCCTCCCACTCCGATGACAGTCCGGCCTTGTTGAGGTACTTGGCGGCCAGCCTGGGCAGACTGCGGCTCAGCAGCACCTTGGCGGCGCGCGGGAACCTGGCATCCGCCTCGATCTCCTTGATCAAGCTCTGGCTCAGACCAGCCTCATGACACCTGGCCAGGAACGCGCTCAGTCTGCCCTCCTCCACAGCCGCCAGGAGCTGGTCGCAAAGCGGCTGCAGCGCCTCCGGCTGCCACGGCTGCACCTGGTCTTGATCCACAGGACCAGGAGCCGCGTCGCCCATGCCAGAATGAGGCGTTGCATGGCCCGCTCGAGGAGCAGGCGCATCGAGCTCATCCACCGCCGCAGCCACGCTCGGCAGCGGCGGCGGATCCTGTTGCTTCCGTCTGCGGGCGCGGAGCCTGGCCATGCGTTCGCGCGCCTTGCGCCGATCGGCCTCGATGGCCTCCGGGCTGCCCGGGATGAGACCGTCTGCCCGTCTGCGCCCACTTCGGAGCCCGCCATACTGCGGCACAGACACCGCAGCAGCAGGGCTTGCGCCTGGATCGCCAGCATGTCCAGACGCCGTCGCCGCCTGTATACCGCCAGAAGCCGGCGCTCCTGACGCCACCTCTTGTACTTCCTCAGCCATGTCACGTTTCCTCCGTGCCCTCGGTCTCCTGGTCTTCAGGGTACGGCCACCAGCCGGGTCCGAGTGGACGCTGCGGCTGCGGCTGGCGTGGCGTGTCCAGCAACCGCCTCAGCCGGTGCAGTTCGTCCTCCAGCTCGGCTATGCGGATTTCGCGCTGGCGCTTCTCCTCCTCGGTCCTGGCTCGCTTGTGCCGCTCCTCCTGGAGCAACCGCTCGAGCTCGGCCTCTCGCTCGCTGGGAGCCGTTTCCACGACCAGTCTGGCTGCAGGAGGAGACGCGTCTTCATGTTCATCCGCGTGCTCGGGTGGCTGCTGTGGTTGCTCTGGCGTGCGCTCTTCAGCGTTCATGCGCTCAGTGTGCGCTGCGAGCGGTGGTGCGTCTGCTGGTGTGGACTGGCGGAGACTGGCACTGAGCCGTTCTATCACATGAGTGATAGAGTCTGATATGATCAGAGAGTCTCGTGAGAGTGAGTGAGAGAGTGATAATTTGCATTGAGCATCAACATGTTGCGATGGATTTGGTGAGAGAGAGGAAGAAATTATCTCTCACTCTCACACCCCCTACGCGCGCGCACGCGCGCGCACGCGCGCGCGCGTTAAGCGAGTGAGAGTGAGAGATAATTTGCGCAAGGTTTTGTGATCGAGTCGCTTACGAAGTTTTAGTTGTCATTGCAACTCTCACCAGTAGTGATAGAACTCGATCCTCAGCAGATTGGCGGTGCGTGAACGACGCCGTGTGCCATGCGGCCGGCACGCGCGGGGCGTGGATGCCCCGGGGCCGGCCCAGGCACGGATCGCACGCACTGCAACATGCTCAAGAGTCCGCTCGTCAAGACCATCCTCACGGCCCTCGCGGTCGCCATTGTCTACGACTTCTTCCTGCGCAACTGGGTGGCCCAGATCCTGCCGGTCAAACGCAGTTGAGGTGACACCATGGTCAAGTATCGCATCCAAGCGCGAAACGTCGGCAACGTCGCCGCATCGAAGACGGCGTTGATCACGTTGCCCGTCGGTCCCAGGTACCACCAGCTCATCCTGCTGCATGGGTACTCTGGCGGCACAAACACCGTGGCTGCTGCGGCTGCCAACATCCTCGACATCCGGGTGAAGGTGAACGGCCGCATCCAAAGGCAGGTCAGCGGCACCCAGCTCAGGGACATGAACCTGCTCAACGGCGCGGCCTACGATTGCACCGGGCTACCCAACACGTCTCCCGGAGTGTCGTTCCCCATCTTCTTGGCCGAGCCGTGGCGGAAGGACGCCAGGGACCAGGATGCCATGGCCTGGCCAACTGACGGTTGGGACACGTTCCAGGTCGAGGTGGATCTCGGCGCGGCCGCCACGCCCACGCTGGAAGCCTGGGCAGTGGTGGACGACTTCGTCCCGCCGAAGGACGCAGAGCGCGCCATCTGCAAGTGGCTGCGCCAGTCCTGGCCTGCTGCTGGCACGCAGGTGGACATCAGCACGCTGGACCGACGGGACTGGCTCACCCAGATCAGCCTCTACCCTGCCGGCGTGGCGGCCAGCAAGGTCACGATGCGACTGAATGGGCTCATTCTCCATGAGCTCACCAAGCCCGCCAATGATGCGCTCTTGCTCACCAACGGTATGCTGCCGAACGCCACTGGCCGGACGGCCAACATCTATGACCTGGTTGCCGACCATGATGACCTCCTCGGCAGTGCCGTGAACCTGAACGGATCGCGCGACCTGACGCTCACGGTCGAATCCGCCAGCGCGATGAGTGGCACATTGACCGCGATCATCCAGCGCATCGGTCCTCCGGAGTGACCATGGCATTGCAGCTCTATTCGAGCACGGGCCAGCAGGACCCTGACAGCGTCTGGGGACAAGGATTCCTGCAGACTGTCGAGGCCCTGGGCAACACGGCGGCGAACGTCATCTCGGCATTGCGTGGCAACACGGGATACTCGGTCCAGGTCCCGCCGCCCACGCAGAACCAGACGGCTCTCAGCACACCGCAAGTGCAGGCCGGGGGCGGGGTCCAGATCCCTGCATGGGTGTGGCCGGTCACGGCGCTGGTCGGGATCGCCATCGCCGCGTCGCTCATCATCAAGCGCTGACCCATGCCGATCCCGCCCCTATCCCTCACCAGTGCCGCCGGGCCGGCCACGTCCGGAGTCGGTGGCGATTTCGTCGTGACTGGCGGCAGCGGACAGCAAACGCAACAAACCTGGATGTGGCTGGCCATCGCGGCCGCAGTGGCCATCATCGTCGCTCTGCTGATGAGGCGATGACCCGCCTGCCCATGATGTTCCCCGTGGATCCTGAGGCCGCTGCAGCCTGGCTGCACGGCGACAGCGGGACAGACGCCGACCTGCTCGATGCACTCGTGCCGCAGAGCCCGGTTGTCTACCTGGCCAGGATGCACGGTCCGCAGGACTGGTGGCCGATGTACCAGCTCCTGGCGCGATGGCAGCCCAAGATCCTCATCTTCCGCACGCGGCAGCCGGGTCTGTTGCGCCTGCTGCTGCGGTGTGGAGGCCAGGTTGCCCACCAGGAGCCCGAAGGCGCATGCCGGTGCGTGGCTGACGGCCACGCCACCACCACGTTCCTGCGCCGCCTCGGATGGCTCGCTCAGAGGAGACGGACATGGGAGGATCCAAGAGCAGCAGTAGCAGCACTGACCGTCGGATAGCCGCCACAGACCAGGCAGTGGTGGTCACGGAAGGCAGCCGGATCGCCACCGACCAGGCCGTGCAGTTGGGCGACCAAGCACGGCTGCAGACCGGAGGCGTCAGCGTCGGAGGAGCCGTCCAAGGCGACCTGGTGATCGGCGACGTCGCGCCCATCCTGGACCTCGCAGAGCGTGCCGGTGAGACCATCGTGCAGATTTCCCAGCAGCAGACCGAGGGCCTGCAGAGCGCACTCAGCGCCCAAGGCAGGCAATTGCAGGAGGCCCTGAATCAACTGCGCGAAATCGCAGCCGCGTCCATCAACCAGGGCCAGTCTCAACAGCAGCAGTGGTTGTTCTATGCCGCCCTGGGCGCCATTGCCCTTGGGGCGGTCTCTTTGACCAAACGATGAGTGTCCAAAAAGTCTGGCCGGCATCCACGACTGTCAAAGGCAGTGGCACGCGAACACTGAATCCTGGTGCGCGGGAATATTACCCCGGGCGATCCCGAGGACTTGCGAGACGACAGTTCATCGTCACCAACCTGTCTACTACGTATAGCCTGGAGATTCTGGCCCAAGGTGGCGAAGTGTGTGCGACCGTGTTCCCGCGCACATTGGTCACATGGGAGACCGACGACGACGTTTTCCTGCGCAACCCAGGCGCGTCGCCTGTCTCCTACCAGGTCGCCGAGGTTATCTTGATGAGCCGGGAAGAGCTGGAGGATGAGCGGAACCGTCCGGGTCAGTCCACATCCTCATCCCGAGGTGGCGGCAGCTCTGGTGGATCCGGCAGTGGAGTGGGAGGAGGATCAGGGTTCTCACGGTACTAGCATGCTTGGCGACCTACTCAGGGACATCCCCAACCTCGTGATCAGCATGGGCGTCATCGTCTTCTGGCTGCGTGTCGAGCATCGGCTCACCCGCCTCGAGACGTTGATCGGAAAGAACGGGAGGCATGAGCATGACTGAACTGACCATCTGGCGGCCGATCCTGGCCGCTCTCATCCGGCACATTCTCACCGCACTGGGCGCACTCGAACTCGTTGATGGATCAGACACCGTCGCGGGTGCGGTCCTCATCGTCGTCGGGTTCGCCTGGTCCGTGCTCCAGAAACTCCGTCAGCGGGCGCATCCTCCTTCTGCGTCCCACCTCTTGCCCGCACTCGCCATGCTCGTGGGTTCGAGCCTCCTGACAGGATGCGCCCGCTTCGTCACCATCCAGACAGACATCAGCTATGCAGAGGGAAAACCGATCCGCCAGATCACCACGCGAGCCTCGGCCCACACGCTCTTCGAGAGCAAGTCGTCCCTGGCGCAATTCCAGGCCAGCCAGACCGACAAGACGCAGAGCGCCAAGGTCGGCTCGCTCAATCAGGAGAGCACGAACCAGGCGCTGATCGAACTGCTCATCCGCGCACTCCAGACGCAGCGCTGACATGCCGTGGTACCTTCCAGACTGGCTGACCGGCTACGATGCCGAGAACGCCAGACGCGCCGCCGAGGCTGATGCCAGGCTGCGCGCACTCAATGCGCAGCGCTATGGCGGCACTCCGCTTGAGCAGCAGGTACGCCGCAACTACGAGGCCCAGGGGGAGATCACAGTCACCGACCAGCGCGCCGCCATCACCGATGCTTTCCGCCAGGAGCTCAACGCGCGCGCTGACGCCATCGTGGGCACACCCGTGCGCACCCTGGGCGAGACGCTCGTGCAGATCGTCGGAGCCGCCGTGCGTGCCATCCCGCCGGCGCTCTGGCTCCTGGCTGCGGCAGCCGCGTTCATCTACCTGCGACCCTGGAGACGATGAACCCGAGCATCAACATCCAATCCTATCCTACAGTCAAAATCTGGATCGGAAGCACAGACTTGGCCACAGCAGACAGCGATGCCATCACGGCAGACCGTACGGACCACACGGCAGATGAGGAACCTCACAATCCATAGCCTATGGCTGATGGTCGCTCTGCTACAGCAGGCCCATGGCCAGATCACCAACGTTTACACCGGCACCGCCCCCAACACAGGCACAGGCGACCCACTCCGGACGGCATTCCAGAAGCTGAACACGAATGACGTGGTGCTGTGGCAGGGTCTGACCGGGCTGAGCAATTTTCTGGCGACTCCATCGGCTGTGCGGAACGCCCTGGCCATCGGTGGCGTCGCAGGCACGGGCAACAAATTCCTGCGGGATGACTGGCAGTGGGTGACCACCATATTCCCCACTCTCGGATGGTTCGACGTCAAAAGTTACGGCGCAGTCGGCGATGGTGTCACGGATGACACCGACGCTATCCAAGACGCCATCGATGCGACTGCGGCAGCAGGTGGCGGCATCATCTGGTTCCCACCGGGCACATACATCCTGCGCACCAATCGGTACAACTGGAGGAATGCCAACGGCACGCCCACTGGCCTGGTGATCACGAATCGGCAAAACATTGTCTTGATGGGGGCAGGGAAAGATGTCAGCACGCTCCGCATCAGCAGCTCAATGACTCGTGCAGTGGTCCCACATGGACTGCTCGTGTGCGAGATAGTCGGATGCTCGAACGTCGCGTTTATCGACCTGACGTTCGACGGCAACAGACAGGCGCGAGGTATTACTCAGCCATGGTCTGCCTACAATGAGGACGATGGGTTTTCCGTAGAGAATGCCGAACAACTTCTGGTCCTCAATGTGAAGTCCATGAACACGGGAAATGATGCCTTTGATGTAGACGGTGCCTTCCGCGCCAGCTTCTACAACTGCGACGTCGTCAACGCCGGCGAAGCCGGATTCGGTATAGCTTTGGTGACCAACCTGATCATGGTCAATTGCGTCGCGCAGGACTGTGGCTGGCTGGTGGGATCGAACAACGTGGATAACGCCGGATTTGCGTTGGACTTCGGCAAGTTCGCGACAATCGTCGGCTGCATCGGCATCAGCAATTGGGCGAATCTCTTGCTTCTCTCGCAAAACTACACCCGCGTCAGTGATTCCGTGTTCCTCGACCAAGGGAATGGCACGACGAACATCTGGATCGTCGGCGGATCAAGGACGATGCTGCAGAACTGCTGGGTGGACACATTGGCCGCCACACCACTGGCCAACCATGTCGGCGTGTATGCCGGTCCCAAGCGGTTCTGGTCGGGGCCGACCGACTTCGGCCCGCCCTCTGAGGTCATGCTCGAAGACTGCTACATCAGGGGGCAGTACGCCGTCTGGTGTAACCAAGCAAATGGAGTGACAGCTCGTGGGCTGTTTTTGAGCGCCATTGAAGGCATCAACATCTACAGCAGTACGAACGTGGTCATCAGAGACTGCGTCACGACGGCCGGCTCGGTCGGAGTGCGGGTCGTCAGCGGTAGCGGCATCAGCATCGCGGGCAACGATTTCCGGCCACAGGCCGTTAATGGGGCCGTGATCGTGGGTGCATCTACGGAAGCCGTATCCATCACAGGCAACCGCAGTTGGTCCACGAACTGGTCGTTCCGCATCTTTGGCCCGCAGTACGTCACACTAGCCCACAATCTCGCCTACGGCGCAGTGGACTGGGGCGCTCATCGCAGCCTCTGCGCCGACAACATCTTATACGGTGGCATCCGATTTGTCGGCGGTGTCATCAGCAACGCATTCGTGCGCAATGTCATCGGTGGTTCCGGCATCTGGTATGATGCCGGATCAAGCACTCCTAACCTCGCTAACCAGACCTGGTTGGCGAACACGGCCACCAACCTCTGGATGCCAGCAGTCACGAACGGTCTTGTGCCTGTGCCGGACACGTATGGCCCTTGGATCGGTCTGCAAACCAACGCGCCACCGGCTGCACCGTCCAGTCCGGGCATGGCCGCGCTCTGGAACAGCAACGGCGTCGTCTACCTGCTGACCACCGTGCCCGGAGGGACTACTTGGGCCGCTACCAACAAGCTGGCGCCATGATCTCAAAGATTCTCAGGGAAACCAAGCCGTGCCGGGTCGGCCAACTCGTGGTCGATGTACTTTGGCCGGGGCTCCGGAGAGTGCCGGAAAAACCACCAAGAGACGTAGAGGAACGCGGCAATCCACATGAGGATCAGGGCCCGCCAGAGGCGACGTTCTCGCGGTTGCGGGACCTCCAGAGCCCGCCAGTGCGCCGGCAGTCTGTAGTGGTGTCGTCTGCGTGCCATGCTCAGCCTCAGTTTGACGTCATCATACCATGAAGAGCCAGCTCACTCCACACCGACATGAGGGCCGCGTGCTGACGGTCCTGCTGCCGCACCTGATGGTCGCAGCCATCGTCATCAGCCGATGGTATCCGTCGCTGTCACCCGGGTCGAGCGCCCAGGCTATGCTACCATGTTTGACGGGGGATTGCCCCACCAACTCCGCGCTCGAGACCAACTTCTCTGCCTGGTGCACGAACGTCAGCATCTATTTCTCTAACGATGACAGCGGCATCAATATCGAATGGCCGTTCGAAAACACAAACAACTGCCCTGCCTGGTATCCTTGGCTCAGCGGGCGATGCCGTTCGTTGATTGACGCCTGGTATGACTGGAACGAGGACCTCGAACAGACCGTCGAATCCGGCGGCGACAGACGCCAAGGCGCCACATGGTTCCCCTCGCCGCCTGCACCGACTCGCAACACTCCGGCCAGGTACTGTCTCCCGCCGCACATCAACCGCCAATCGCCCATCATCCACATCCCCATTCACCCGATCCCGACCTATCCCATACCTGGCACTCCTCCGCTCAACGGGCCCATCATCATCTGGCCTTTGTTAAATGGATTGCAGATCGCCGAGGACGGCTACTTCGAGATCCCCTACCAACTCTCCAGCGGCATGATCGCTGCAGGCACAAACTCGGGCACTGTGTGGACCAACGGTTTTTGGGGCTGGGTCACGCATACCATCCCCGGAGGCAGCGCCGCCCTGATCGGCCAGCCCTGGATGCTGCCCGACTACAGCATCCGCTCCGTCTTCAGTTGGTCCACCAACTACGGGGGCACGAATTACTACCTGCCGAGAGTCCCACACCAGACCACCCTTGCCCTGTGGGACCGGACCTACGGCGTCTGGAGGCCGTTCGTCCTGGACTGGCCGGCGGCCGATTGGGTGCCGCATGGTGAGGCCCAACTCAAACCAGGCTCGGGCGCTCTGGTCTACAACCCCTACGCAGACCCCATCACGGTCATCATCGAGGGCGTCCACATCCGCGGGCCGGTCACCAACCACATCCCGGCAGGTTGGTCCGTGGTCTGCAGTATCAACGGCTTCTCGGGCAGCCCAGAAAGTCTGGGCTTCCCGGTGAACACCAACATCATCATCCGCCGTCTCATCTCCGGCACATGGATGGACTACTACCCCACCAACGCCGCCGGAGGCGAACCACCGGCGATCAGCGCGTCCTGGCTGCCAGATGTGCCTCTACTCGCGCCAGGTGAGGCCTTCCTCGTGTATACCCCGACACCATTGGACTGGGTACAGCGCGGCTACGCAGGCATCCGCATCCCGGACCTGGATGGCCCGTGGTTGACTGCCTCAAGGTCGAATCAGACCGTGACCGTCACTGGCCATAACCTCGGCACGAACCATGTCTGGACTCTACTGGTGAGCGCCGACCTGGGCACGTGGCAGAGCCTGCTGACCTTCACGAACACGGCCACAGACCAGGTCGTCTGGCAGGGCCAGGCCACCAACCAAGCCAGATTCTTCCGGCTGCGGCAGGACTAGCCGCACGCGCCGGGCCATCTGTCGGCTGTGCTGATCGCACAGATGAAAGTAGACCTTGGCCAGCAGGGCCCCTCCGTCCGCGTGGCCCATCCATCGGGCCACCGTCGGCAGGTCCACTCCGCACTGGATGCACCACGTTGCGAACCAATGCCGGCAGGTGTGGTAACACCAGGTCTGGCCCAGGACCCGTCGGCTGACCAGGCGCAGGACTTTTCTGACATCGCCTCGGGGTAGCACTCCGCCATCCCCTAGGCCGCGCTCCAGGGCGCGGAGCCGCTCCAGCACGGGAGGCAGGTCCGGCAGGATGGGCACCCATCTCGGTCGGCCGCCCTTGGCCGCATGGACCCAGAGCCCATCCGTGCCGACATGCTCCCACCTCAAGGCCCATGCTTCGCGCCGCCGCAAGCCCGTCAAGCACAGGAACCGGACTACCAGGCCGACGTGCGACTTCTTGCACGCATCCAGAGCCGTCAGGAAGCGCGCAAACTGCTCTGGCGTCGGCGGATGAAAAGGGCGCAGCCTGACCGGCCGCCGACGCAGCATCTGCGCGTGCGGTGTCAGCGCGCGCAGCGCTGAGACCGCCAGGTTCCAGCGCGTGGTGCACTGCCTGGCCAGACGCTGAGCGCAGGCCAGCACCATCGCGGGCGTGATCTGGTCACAAGGGACATCAGGCTCCGGACATGCCTCGAGGATGAGCCTGTGCACATCGCGATAGATCTCCTGGGTGCGCGGCCCGACTTGCATACTCCGGAGCGCAATCCACTGGGCCAATGCTTGTGCGAACGTCTGGCGCATGCCAATGAGATCGGCAGGTTTTTCGTCCTTCTAAGCAGGTGGTCGCAGGTTCGAATCCTGCCGGGCGCGCCATTCTTTTGCCCCCGGCCGGATCCGGCATCACCCGCCTTCCGGCAGATGCTCCAACCGCCGCCGTCCCTCACGGCACTGGAGCATTCAGAGCTTCACGCAGTGTCTTGGCCCTCTTCGCCAGCTCGTCCTTGATCCAAGCGTGGAAGTACCGATCCAACACGCCATCAACGACTTCGCTGGGCGAGATGCCGCAACGCTTGGCGAACTCCAACCGCTCCCTGTTGGTGAGGGACAGACGCATGTATAGCGTCGCTCCTTTCTTCTCTTTCATGTCCCACCTCCGGTGCGGTTGATTGGACGATATGCGACGTGACAAGTTTTGACAATTTCAAGTTGACACGGTCATGATAGATCTGTAGAGGTGTCATTGATGTCAGGCCGATGGGTGACCTATGCAGAACTCGGGCGCTGGCTCGCTCGTGAGGGGCTTCCCGCTTCACCGCGCACGCTGCGGCGCTGGGTGAAGCGGCACCGCATTCCGGTGGTGAGGGTGAACCATCGGGTCGTCCGGATCCACGGGCCCAGCGCCAACCGCGTGATCAGGTCACTGCTTTCCCCCGGTGGAGGAAAATCGGACGCGGACGCGCTAGCGCGGCGGCCAAGCGTTAGGCCCTTGCCGCGTCCTAAGGTTCGGACCGGGGGCGTTTGAGGGCAGGCGGGGCGTCACGGCCCCGACTGCCCTCCTGATTTCCGGCCGGTGTGGTAGCGCGGGGGTCAGCCGTGCCACCGGCCGGATCATGAGATGGAGGAAGTATGGACGAGGCACGACAGTGGAAGGATGCCGTCAATCGAGGGGACTGTGAGACCGGCAGGGCCGTAGTGCTCCGATACGGCACGGAGAGCGACGTGCGGTATTGGCACGCCGTGGAACAGGCCGGACTGCGGGAGGCAGCGCTGACATTGCTGGATGACATCGCGAGGCGGTTGCGCAGACAGGAGCGGAGGACGGCCGCAAGCAGGAGGAAGGTCACATGATCATCAAATGGATCGTCCAGGTGGAGTCCGCTCCAGGGACCCGTTGGTGGGCGGGCCCCGATGACCTGGCTCGCATGATCCAAGGCAAGGTGGAGGCCCTGGCCATGAAATGGTCGGAAGGGCCAGTCCCATCGGTCACCGTGGTCCGCGAGGAGGTGCGGGATGACGCAACTGGAGCGATGGGAGTTGTACGAGTTCATCCGTGACTGCCTGGACGCGGACACGGCATTGCACAACGCCAAGCGGTGGTGTGATGAGCGCCATCGCTTGACGTGGGCGATGGAGCTTGCCGAGGCTCGTGAACTGCTGGCGGCAGCGCAGTGCCGGGTGGCCGAGGTGCTGGAGCGGGTGGTCCATGAGCGCTGAAGGGAAGGTGAAACGTGCTGCGGAGGCGCTGGCGCGGCTGCCTCTGCTCCATACCCAGGACCTCATGGACATCCTGGGTGTGCATGAACGTACGATCTACAGGTGGCGGCAGGAGGGGGTCTTGCCGCCACCTGTCTATGTGGGGAGCACGCCGTATTGGCGGCCCGAGGAGTTTTTGAGGTGGTTGTGGGGTGGGGGCGCCGATCGGCGTCGCAAGGGCTGAATGGCCGAGGCCTCCGTCGCGGCCGCGCCGTTGATTTGCATGGGGTTGCACGATGGCTCACAAGGGCACACACCGTTTCGTTCCGCAGTTGCATCAACCTCACTCTCCTGAAGCCGAGCGCGGCTTGTTGGGGGCGGCCATGCTGTGTCCGGAGGTGCTGAGGCAGGCAAAGGTGCCGGTCGAGGCCTTCTACGACACGCGGCATGCGACCCTCTGGCAGGTCCTCTGCCAGATGCATGAGGCTGGGGAGGTGATTGACAGTGTGACCCTGGTCGAGCGGCTCCGCAAGGAGCGGCTGCTGCGCCAGGCCGGCGACATGGCCTACGTGGCCAGCCTGCCCGATCATTGCCCATCACCGGCCAATGCGCCGCATTACGCGGCCGTGATACGCGAGCGGTACGCCCAGCGGCTGCTGGCACGGACATGCGTGGAGGCGCTGGAATCGCTGCGCAACGGGTCGGCCAACAGTGTATGGGGCGCCCTGCGTGGCGCGTTGGACAGCCTGGAGGGATGGCGTGCCAGGCAAGGCGAGGATCCGGCGCGGATGTATGCGCCGGGTGAGCTGGCCAACCTGGAGATCCATCCGGACATGTGGCTGGTGGGGGACGGGGAGATCGTGCGGGGGGAGCTGGCCGTGATGGCTGGTCCTGGGAGCGTGGGGAAGAGCCTGGCTGCGGTCATGTTGGCCGTGTGTGGTGCGCGCGGGGATGGACGGTGGATGGGGCGGCTGATCCGGCGGAGGTTCAAGACGATGATCATCCAGGCCGAAAACGGTGCCGTCAGGCTGAAGCATGAGTTTGCGGCCATCCGGCGCAACCATCCGGAGTTGGAGTTGGACGATTGGATCCGGATCAGCGACCCACCGGAGGGTGGGATCCCCTTCCACCGGGCCGCTTTCCGGTCGTGGGTGCGGGACCAGGTGCATGCCTGGCAGCCGGACCTGGTGGTGCTGGATCCATGGTCGCAGATAGCGGTCGAGGATGCGTCCAAGGACGTGGTGGACAAGTTGGTGGAGATCCGGAGCTGTTTCCCAGCCGATCGCCCGCCAGCGCTGCTGATCGTCGCCCATACCAAGAAGCCCCGGCCGGAGGACGTGCACCGGGGCCGGAGCCTGGTGTACCTGGTCTCGGGCACCATTGCGCTCACCAACTGCGCCCGGTGCGTGTACATGCTGCTGCCCTGGTCGGATGACCCTGAGGACGACCGGGTCTACTTCGCCTGCCCGAAGCTCAACAACGCCGAGATGTACCCTCCGAGTGTCTGGCGGAGGCGGTTTGGGACCTTCTGGGTGCCGGATCCGGAGACGGATCCACGGGATTGGGGCCAATCAGACGAGAACTCCCGTGAGGCGATCACCCTGCGGGACCTCGAGGAGGCATTCGGTGAGGATGCGGAACTGCGCTCCGGAGAGCTGGTGAAGCGGCTCCGCAAGGTCTCCGGAGCTGCTGAGTCCACCTGCTGGCGGGCGATAGGTGAGGACGGATACCTCCGCCACCGGCTGATCCGGACGGTGCATGGCCGGCTAAAACTCCGGGATCCGCGAGAACAAGGCCCCCAGACGGCTCCAGGAGCGGCCGATGGCGGCC
>Ga0116210_1001800_pt1 | contig 14704 bp, 11 predicted proteins | sample TshhotsprinmetaG_FD_94483 | JGI IMG/M metagenome (GOLD analysis project Ga0116210, IMG submission 94483) | Hot spring microbial communities from South Africa to study Microbial Dark Matter (Phase II) - Tshipise hot spring metaG | ecosystem: Environmental > Aquatic > Thermal springs > Hot... | reverse complement strand
TCGGCGCTCCGGTGAGACGATCGTCTTCATTGTGCGCCGCAACACTCCAGACGGCATGGTCACCAGCCGCCTGCGCGTGGAAGTGCCATAACGTCTCACTGATTCGCGAACAGCGGGGGCAATTTCGGTTGCCCCCGCTTTCTTCTTGACCCAGACTGCGGTTCCGAAGAGACCATTCTACACCTCCTGCCGGCAGCGCCACGCGACGAGCAGCTTCTCCAGCGTGGAGGTGCGTGCCCGGCGACGAAACACGTCGTAGCCGTTCGCCTCGATGTGGTGCAGGATGCGTGCGTAGAGCCGACTGCCCAGTAACACGGGATAGCGCACATCTCGCGGAAGCAGGGCGATACCCACTTCTGCCTCGCGGTACAGGTTGCGTGTTCGCTCGATCTCGTAACGAAGCAACTCGACCATCGGCGGTGACAGTTCCCCCGTTGCGACCTGCTCCTCGCTGACCCCGAAGCGCTCGAGGTCCTCCTGCGGCAGATACAGCCGTCCGCGCCGCCAGTCCTCGCCCACATCGCGGAGGAAGTTGGTCATCTGCATCGCCTCGCCCATGCGCACCGCATACGGAAGGAGGGCTTCGTGGTGACAGCGGAAGAGGCACAGCATCATCGCCCCGACCACCCCTGCGCTTCCCCACATGTAACCCTGCAAATCGACATAGGTGCAGTAGCGGGTCTGGCGAAGGTCCATGCGCATGGCGCCCAGAAAGTCGGACATGTACTGTGAAGGGATGGCGAACTCTCGGGCAGTGTGTGCGAAGGCGCGAAGCACGGGGTTGGGTACCCACTCGCCTCCCAGGGCAAGGCGCAGTTCCCGCTCATACAAGTCGATGAGGCGCTCCAGCTCGGACGGACGCCTCTGTTCAGGCTCATCCACCCACTGGTCAGGTACGCGCACGAAGGCGTACAGGGCGTGAACATGCGGCCGCAGGTGTAACGGGAAGAAGCGTGTGGCGAAGTAGTAGCTTTTGCCGAAGCGTCGCTGGATCGCCTCGCAGTAGCGATACTCTTCCGCCAGCGCCCCTGCCCTTTGTATGCGCCTCATGGCATCACCTTTGCCCACCATCGCTCGTTCACCGAAGGTTTGCCTTTCACCAGCAGGGTGAAACCGGCTTCTATGGATTTCTCGGTGCTGTCACAGCATTCCGCCTCTTCGCGCAGGGATGCAGTCATACCGGCAATGTGTTTACGCGCCTCTCCGAGCCATTCATCGGGGGTGTGAACGCCGCATTCGAAAGGTGTGCCCACGTGCAGAAAGGCACGCGGATACTGGTGCCTCGTGTGCGTGATCACGATGGACATCGGCAGGAGCTGCGCATCGGGCACGTGCTGTGCCAGCCAGTGGAGCGACCTGCCAAAGGGCAACAGGTCGTGCCCCGCGTGGATGACGCCTTCCGGGAACAGGAACAGCACGCGCGGGGGATTTTCCAGCAGGCGCATGGTCTGGCGTATGGTGCGGGCTCGGAGCATGGTGTTATCTGGTGGGTAAGGCAGAGCACCAAGCGCCCAGAACGGCGGAAACCAGCGCCACTCCTCCATCCACAGGGTCATTGGCTGTCGCCACATCCTGCCGATAGTGTAGCACAGGTATCCGTCCCACCAGTAGTGATGATTGGCGAAGACGATAGTCGGTCGGTTGGGAGCGGGCGGTTGGAGCACGCGGGCGTATACTGCCTGAAAATGCGAGGCAACGCTGACCCGAATCAGCGTATCTGCCACCAGTTTGCCTGCCCACCTCAGGGCACCGGGTATGCGCGTCCCTTCCATCGCACTTCTCCCCGCGTGTACCACACGATCGACCGCCACAGGGTCCACTCCCCGATGACGATACTCAGCGGGTACAGCACTCCGAGCCACAGTGGCAATCCTGCCATCCACCCCGACAGGGCAAACAGGGCAACGCTTAGCGCGACGTCCAGCGCGTGCCACACGGTGCCTCCCGATTGCACCGCTTCCCATAGAGGCAGAACGTACACCGCCGCCAGCGCTATCGCCACCAGCACCGCTGCAAATGCCGAGCCGCATATCGCCACGCCGTTCTTGGAGAAACCGTCTACCGCCTCGCGCAGGCCGGAATACATCGACACACGCAGGACCGCTCTGCCGTCCAGAATGCGCACCTGTCCCCCATCCGCTTTCACTACCCTCGCCAGCTCAACGTCTTCCAGCACCGCGCGTCGCACACGTTCGTGGGGCTGAGCATGCCGGTAGAACTCCTGCGGGAAGGCGATGGCCTGTCCGTTGGCGAAGGCGAAGGAACGGTGCGGATGCGTCTCGGCGAAGTGGAGCGGAAGCAGAGTGAACACCGAGAAGGGTACCATGCTCTTGAGTAACGCCACCGGCACACTGGACGATTCCAGCGTGGGGATGACAGTAATCAGCTGAACCCCTCTATCCTCCTGCGCAAACTGCTGGATGCTGTGGGCGATAGAGGCGATGCTCTGCTCGTGCAGGCGCAGGTCGGCGTCCAGGAACAGCAGCCAGTCACCGCGCGCCTTCTGCGCCAGCTGATGACATGCCCAGTTCTTGCCCACCCAGTCGGTCGGCTTGGGTGGCGCGGGAAACCAGCTGAGGCGTTCGCCCGAGCCGTGGAGAGACAGGTTCGCCTCCAGCCATTCGCGCGTGCCGTCGTCGGAGCTGTCGTCGCACAGGATGACCTCCAGCGGCGCGGGCTGTTGAGCGCGCAGGCTATCCAGCAGTGCGGGCAGGCGGTCTCTTTCGTTGCGTACAGGCACCAAGACGCTCAAGCGCGAGGCGTCGTCCGCCGCGTCGCTCTTCACTGGCACCTGCCTGCGCCTGTAGTGCCGCAGGTTCGCCAGCAGGATGGCGACTTGCACCAGCAGTATGGGCAGTATCCAGCGAGCAATCATCTCAGCCCTTCGTAACCAGTGGGGGCGTCTCCGTTAAAAGGCGCTCCTGCAGCAGCTCGGCGGAAATCAACACCATCGGAATGCCGTTGCCGGGCACCGTGCTTGCGCCCACAAAGTACACTTCATCGAACGGTGCGCGGTTCGACGGGCGGAAACAGGTGGACTGAAAGAAATCGTGGCCCAGCCCGAACGCCGCGCCCTGCCACAAGCCCATCGCCTCCCAGTCGGCGGGGGTAATGCGCTCCACAAAGCGTATTCGCTCCCGCTGCAGGTTTGCCTCTCGCGCCAACCTTTCCAGCACTCGCTCGAGGACCTGTTCGGATGCCGCGCCGGCGTCCTCGCCCGTCAGGTTCGGCACGGGTACCAGCACATACAGGTTTTCGCTGCCAGCTGGCGCGTCGGAAGGCTCGGTGCGTACGGACAGGCAGGTATAGAAGGAAGGATCAGCCGGCACCACTTTCTGCACGAAAATCTCCGACAGGTTGCGCTGGAAGTCGGCGCTGAAGTGCACATTGTGATGCAGAAGAGCCGGCAGAGCGCCATCGTAGCCGATCAGGAGCACCAGTGCACTGCACGAGTTGCGCCACTGGCGACCAGCCTGCGGAGCAGGCGGCAGCAACCGGGTATAGGCAGTGGGCACGTCTGTGTTCAACACCACCACGTCGGCGTTGATTACCTCTCCTGATGCCAGCCGAACGCCCCTGGCGCGTCCGTTTTCCACAATCACCTGTTGCGCCTTCTCGCCGAGTCGAATCTGAACGCCCTCTTCCAGTGCGATACGCTCGATGGCGCGGATGATGGCATACATGCCGCCACGCGGAAACCACACCCCTTCGCCCGACTCCATGTAGGTGAGGATACCATAGACCCATGGCGCCTGCATCGGCGACAGCCCCAAATACATGGTCTGGAAGGTGAACAGCATGTGCAGGCGCGGGTCGCTTACGTAGTGCTTGATTCGCCCGTGAAGGTTCGCCAGCAGGCGGTGTTTGAACAGCAGGTGTATCTGGCGCGGCGACAAGAGGTCGGCAAGTGAGCGATAGTTTCGTCGTACGAAGGCGGGAACCACCTCGTTCAGCATAGCCGACAGGTCCGCCATCAGGCGCAGGTAGCCGGGCACCTCCGCCGGGCTGATTTTTCGTCCGATCTCGCGCACCATGCTGGCGATGCACGGCGACGAATCGAACTGCGTGCCGTCCGCGAAGAACACCCGGTACGACGGATTCAGCAACACCGGTTGCAGATAATCCTCGATGCGGCGATGGGTGTCGGCGAAAAACCTCTCCAGCGGGTCGAGCATCATGAGCAGAGTGGGACCGGTATCAAAGCGAAAGCCGTCGCGGCGCACCTCGCCGATGCGCCCTCCCAGCTGCGTGCGTGCCTCCACCAGCGTCACCCGGTAGCCCCGGTGCGCCAGCCTCGCCGAAGCGGTTAAGCCACCGATACCGCCCCCTACGACGACAACGTGCGCCACTGCATTGCTCCTGATATTACCGGTTTGCGCGTCCTCCACCTGACGAGCGCCAGCAGAGCCGCCACGCTGGCCGCCCAGAGCACCGTCGCCGTGGGGCGCATGTATATCCACGCCAGCCCCGCCATAAATGCGCCCTGTATCAGGTACAGCGCCAGCGTTGCCCAATCCCATGTGCCCTTCCACTTCTTATGCACCCCGTAGAAAGCCGCCGCGACCAGCGCGCCCGTGAACCACCAGCCCAGCCAGTTTTGCAGAGGCATTCCGTAGAAGGCACCGTCGGTCTCCCAGAGCCAATAGGCGAAGCCGGTGGTCACTGCCGGGTCCATGGCAAAGTCCCACACCGTCAGCACAAAGCCGGCGACTACCGGTCGTACCACAGGATGTACCTGCAGGGCGTGTGTCAGCACCATAGCGGGATACAGCATCATCATCCACGAAGGCGGTATGAGGTAAGGTACATGTCCGAGGAACTTCGGTCCGAGCAGGTCGGTGTACTGGTAGGCGCCAAAGGGGATGCCGGTGGTGGTGCCCAGCAGTTCCATTCCACCTGCCAGCACCGTGCACAGCACCAGAAGGGTCCACGCCGAAAACCATCCCTCGTGGTGCGCCATCAGCAGGAAGGCGGTCAGCACACCGGTAACGATATTGGCAATACCCAGCCAGAAGGTCAGCGCAGAGTAGTCCCAATCGGGTACATTCTTCAGGTTGTACAGAGCCCATGTGCCCGTCAGGCTGAAGACAGCCGTCAGCGCATGTGCAATAAGAGAAAGGATACCCAGTTTGCGAAGTTTCATACTTCAGTCGTTCGCAGTTGCTTCGAGATCCACCTTTCACCCCCATCAAGCTAAATATACGCCGTCACAGCGACTTTCGTTGCAGGCGGATCACGTGCAGGCGACGGCGGTCGGGCGGAAGGTCGGGGTGAAATACCTCCCCCACGCTGAGGAAGCGGAAATAGGGTGATAAGACCTCGAAGAACTCGTCGAGGCGCAATCGGTAGGGACCGCCCTCAGCTGGTTCCGGCTGGTCGTGGTGGAAGGCGCGGATGAAAAGAACACCCCCCTGCCTGAGCACCCGCGCCACAGAGCGTGCGTAATCGGGGCGAATCTCGGGCGCGAAGGAGTGGAAACAGCCCGAATCGCAGACGAGGTCGATGCTCGCGTCGCGGAAGGGCAGTTGCCGTGCATCCGCCTGAATCAGGGGAATATCCAGCCCCGCTTGCTGAAACCGTTGTCGGGCAAACCGAAGCGGCTCAGGGGCGATGTCCACGCCAATAGCACGGTAGCCCTGTCGGTGCAGGTAGATCAGGTCGGTGCCGGTGCCACACCCGAGGTCCACCGTGGTGCCTCGCGGCAGAAGTCCGCGCTCGACTGCCTCCACCAGCGCCTCCGCTGGTTCCTCACGATGCCAGCGCATCTGGTCAGGCGGTGCGTCGCGGTAGCGTTCCAGCCAGCGCTGGGTGTGTTCGTCCTTCATCTCACGATGAGCACCGGCTTATCGTGGATAGCGTGAAGCACCTTGTGAGATACACTGCCCAGCAGCAGCGCAGAGGCGTCGGTCAGTCCGCGCGATCCCATCACGATGAGGTCTGCGCCGCTTTGGTTCGCGACTCGCACAATGGTCTCGGCGGTGTGTCCGTATTCGATGCACGTCTCGTACGGTACCCCCGCGTCCTCCAGCAACGGTGTGGTGACCGTCAGGACGCCCTCTGCCGCCTGCTCCATCAGCCGGGTAACTACGGCGACGTCTGTAGCGCCCCCGGGCAACACGGTGGAACCAGCCAGCGCTACAGGGATGTGCACTACGTGCAGCACCGTTACGTTCGCGCCATAGGTCTTTGCCAGCTCCGCCGCCCAGCGGGTGGCTTTCAGCGCGGTGTCCGAGCCATCGGTTGCCAGCAAGATGTGATGGATCATGGTTTGCCCTCCCATTCAGGATGTTCGACGCGCAACGAGCGCAATGTCTTCTGCGTAAAGCGGCGTGCGCAGGGTCAGGTAGCCTCCACGGTGAGATACGTTTTCCTCCCGAATGACATGGCAATTTGCCGGACTCAGCCACTGCAGCTGGTACGAGCCTGCGGGAATACCCAGCATCAGCTCGGTGTGCGGGGCACCCTGTGCCACGTGCAGGATATAGTGCCTGCCCGGGTCACCCATCACCCTCACCCGTACGTCTCCTACGTGCCAAGCCAGTATCTCGTTGCAGGGCTGTAGGTTCCACACCTGATTCTCCTCCAGCAGCCTCTTCAGGTAGGCGATCTGTCGGTGCAGGTCGTTTCCACCGTAGCCGGGTGTCTCGGCGCGAATGGGCGCAGTGCCGTCAGGGTGCTCTACCGTGTACGAGTAGTCCAGATGACTGAACACCCCCCCGCCAGAGAGCATGAACTGCCAGGCTTCGATGCGGTAAGGAGAAGCACACTGCCCTGCAAAGCCGGTCTCATCGTCGGCAATCACTCGGTTGAGGTGGTGGTTCCATGCCACCGCTTCGGGTAGAGCGTAATGGAAGTTGAAGATGGACACGTCGTCCGGCGGGTTCACGATGCGCTGAGTACGGTTGTTCACGTTCATCGCAATCAGGTGCTGGTTCGGCAGGCTTGCCTCTGTATCGCAGATGACGCGCGCGATGTGCCTTTGCCAGTGCTCGTAGGCGGTGTGGTCGTGTCGGGAGTACGGCTCGTTGATGATTTCATAGTACACGTTGTCGAAGGCATTCAGCTCGTGCACCACGCGACGCACGAACTGCTCCATGACTGGTAGAAGCGTGTTGTCGTGGAGGGTATAAACCTGTTCCTTATCCTCCGGTCCCAAGCCCTCTACGTTATTGCGCGGGTGCATGGGACAGATTTCCCACAGCGCCTGCTCGTACCAGAAGCAGAACAGCACGAACTCCACCACAATGCCCCGTTCCGAGGCTTTGCCCACAAAGTCGCGCAGGCGCGAGAAATACGCGTCGTTGAACTGGCGCAGGGTGTATTTGCCGTTCACACGCTTCCAGGGGGAGACATACGCTTCTGGTGCGGGCGCCAGCACGTTATCCACGATGCCAAACGAACCTGTTATCTCGCGGTACACGCCCGAGAAGGTACGGGTGAGGTTGAACCCCCAGCGCTGGAGCGTGTCGAGATACCGCACATAGTCCATCGCGGCGTTCAGCACACTGCCGTAATGCTCTCCACACGTGACCAGCACAGTGGGCTTGCCTCGAAACTGCAGGTAGTGTGGGTTGGCGGGATACCGGCTCAGCATGGTTCTCCTCCCGGAAGCGTTTGCTCTATCCTTCGGCAGACAGCACGGCAGTTCCTTGCACGGCGTCAACTGGGGGCGGATCGTGAAATCTTCCGGAAAATCTGCGCGAAAAAATCCAGGGGTGAGGCGTGCAGTTCGCAAAAGCTGTGGTATAATACTGGTTGGCAGGACGCGGGGGAGGGTTTCCTCCGCGGGGGGTAAAAATTTCCCTAAAAAACCTGCGGAAACCGTTGACAAATCGCGCGAACGTGATGTATATTATTATGCGCGATTGAGGGAACGGTAGCTCCTTGAAAACTAGGCAGAGGGAAAGAAGCCTTGAGGTCACAAGCCAGGCGAAGACTTTACGCCATCGCAAAACCCTGCCCTTTGGGCAGTGGGATAGATTTACGATGGAGAGTTTGATCCTGGCTCAGGGCGAACGCTAGCGGCGTGCCTGCGACATGCAAGTCGTGCGGGGTAGGAGCTTCGGTTCCTACCTAGCGGCGAACGGTCGAGTAACACGTAAGCAACCTGCCCCGAAGACCGGGATAACAGCTCGAAAGGGCTGCTAATACCGGATGTGCCCATGAAGAGGCATCTCTTCGTGAGTAAATCCCGCAAGGGGCTTCGGGAAGGGCTTGCGGCCCATCAGCTAGTTGGTAGGGTAACGGCTTACCAAGGCGGCGACGGGTAGCTGGTCTGAGAGGACGGCCAGCCGGACTGGGACTGAGACACGGCCCAGACTCCTACGGGAGGCAGCAGTCGGGAGTCTTGCACAATGGGGGAAACCCTGATGCAGCGACGCCGCGTGCGGGATGAAGTCCTTCGGGACGTAAACCGCTTTTGTCCGGGAAGAAGACAGTGACGGTACCGGACGAATAAGCCCCGGCTAACTACGTGCCAGCAGCCGCGGTAAAACGTAGGGGGCGAGCGTTGCCCGGATTTACTGGGCGTAAAGCGCGCGTAGGCGGCTGCGTAAGTGGGGAGTTAAAGCCCTCGGCTCAACCGAGGAAATGCTCCTCAAACTGCGCGGCTTGAGTGTAGGAGAGGGGAGTGGAATTCCCGGTGTAGCGGTGAAATGCGTTGATATCGGGAGGAACACCGGTGGCGAAGGCGGCTCCCTGGCCTACTACTGACGCTGAGGCGCGAAAGCGTGGGGAGCGAACGGGATTAGATACCCCGGTAGTCCACGCCGTAAACGATGAGCGCTAGGTGTTGGTGGTCTCGACCCCACCAGTGCCGCAGCTAACGCATTAAGCGCTCCGCCTGGGGAGTACGGCCGCAAGGTTGAAACTCAAAGGAATTGACGGGGGCCCGCACAAGCGGTGGAGCATGTGGATTAATTCGATACTAACCGAAGAACCTTACCCAGGCTTGACATGCACCCGCAAGCTCTGGAAACAGAGCCCTCTGGGGTAACCCAGACGTGTGCACAGCTGTTGCATGGCTGTCGTCAGCTCGTGCCGTGAGGTGTTGGGTTAAGTCCCGCAACGAGCGCAACCCGCGTCCCATGTTGCCATCGGGTCATGCCGGGCACTCTTGGGAGACTGCCCGGGTAACCGGGAGGAAGGAGCGGATGACGTCAAGTCGGCATGGCGCTTACGCCTGGGGCCTCACACATGCTACAATGGGCGCAACAAAGGGTTCCGATGCCGCAAGGCGGAGGCAATCCCAAAAATACGCCCTCAGTTCAGATCGCAGGCTGCAACTCGCCTGCGTGAAGCCGGAATCGCTAGTAACTGCAGATCAGCTATGCTGCGGTGAATACGTTCCCGGGCCTTGTACACACCGCCCGTCAAGTCACCTGAGTCGTCTGCACCTGAAGTCCGTGGCCCAACCCGCAAGGGAGGGAGCGGCCGAGGGTGCGGGGGGCAAGGGGGACTAAGTCGTAACAAGGTAGCCGTACCGGAAGGTGCGGCTGGATCACCTCCTTTCTAAGGAGACCCGCCCGCCTCCTCGGAGGCGCGGTCTCTAGGTCGAGCGTCTGGCGCTCAAGGCTCTCTCTGCCTAGTTTTGAAGGAGTTGCGTATCCGCCTGAATGAAGAACGAGATGGCACATAGCGTTCGTGGCGGCTGAAGCTCCTTGACAAGGTGTGTGGTGTCAAGGGGAGGCATCAGCCTCCCCTTTGTGTCGCGAAGCGGGCCTATAGCTCAGGTGGCTAGAGCGCACCCCTGATAAGGGTGAGGTCGATGGTTCGAGTCCATCTAGGCCCACCATCGCGCGGGGGCTTAGCTCAGCTGGGAGAGCGTCTGCTTTGCACGCAGAAGGTCAGCGGTTCGAATCCGCTAGCCTCCACCACACCCGGCAGGTTTGACAGAATACCGAGGATGTGGTATAATGTTTACCTGCAGGCGGGGGACAACGAGAACCTGCCCAAGATGTGAGCACCTTGAAAGTTGCATAGGGGTTCGGCATCAATACCGGGCAAAGCGTCTGAGTATGCCGGTCAAGCTACAAAGGGCGCACGGTGGATGCCTTGGGGCAAAGGGCCGATGAAGGACGCGGTAAGCGGCGAAACGCCTCGGGGAGCCGCAAACAGGCTTTGATCCGAGGATCTCCGAATGGGGTAACCCGGCCGTCGTAATGGACGGTCACCCACCGCTGAATCCATAGGCGGTGTGGAGGGCACCCGGGGAACTGAAACATCTAAGTACCCGGAGGAAAAGAAAGCAGATGCGATTCCCTTAGTAGCGGCGAGCGAACGGGGAACAGCCCAAACCGATAGGGTGTCCAAGCGGGCAGCGTTGCCCTGTCGGGGTAGTGGGACCACCAGCGAGATGGCACCGTCTCGCAGGGAGTGACAAAACCGCCCGTTAGCAGAAGTGCCTGGAACGGCACGCCACAGAGGGTGATAGCCCCGTACGCGAAAACGGAGTGGTCTCCTGGTGGGATCCCAAGTAGCACGGAGCACGAGGAACTCTGTGCGAATCTGCGCCGACCACGGCGTAAGGCTAAATACCCTTTGCCACCGATAGCGCACCAGTACCGTGAGGGAAAGGTGAAAAGCACCCCGGGAGGGGAGTGAAATAGAACCTGAAACCGTGTGCCTACAAGCAGTCGGAGCCCTATCCAAAGGGTGACGGCGTGCCTTTTGCAGAATGAGCTGGCGAGTTACCGTGCGCGGCAAGGTTAAGGCACTCAGTGCCGGAGCCGCAGGGAAACCGAGTCCGAATAGGGCGTTTAGTCGCGTGCGGTAGACCCGAAACCGCGCGATCTACCCATGGCCAGGGTGAAGCGGGGGTAAGACCTCGTGGAGGCCCGAACCGGTGTCGGTTGAAGACGGCTCGGATGAGCTGTGGGTAGTGTGGTGAAATGCCAATCGAGCGCGGAGATAGCTGGTTCTCCCCGAAATGCATTTAGGTGCAGCGTTGCGTGTTTTCTGCCGCAGGTAGAGCACTGGATGGGCTAGGGGCCTCACCAGGTTACCAAACCCAACCAAACTCCGAATGGCGGCAGATGAAGCGCGGCAGTGAGACTGCGGGGGATAAGCTTCGTAGTCAAGAGGGAAACAGCCCAGACCGCCCGCTAAGGTCCCTAAATGCGAGCTAAGTGTGAAAGGATGTGGAGTCACATAGACAACCAGGAGGTTGGCTTAGAAGCAGCCATCCTTTAAACAGTGCGTAACAGCTGACTGGTCGACGTGGCTCTGCGCCGATAATGTAAGGGGGCTCAAGCTCGTTACCGAAGCGACGGGTTCTCCTGATTACTCAGGAGAGCGGTAGGGGAGCGTTCTGCATGCGGTGAAGCCAGAGCGTAAGCACTGGTGGAGCGTGCAGAAGTGCGAATGCCAGCATGAGTAGCGAGAAGATGGGTGAGAATCCCATCCGCCGAAAGCCTAAGGGTTCTCAAGGAAGGCTCGTCCTCTTGAGGTCAGTCGGGCCTAAGCCGAGGGCAATTGCCGTAGGCGATGGACACACGGTTGATATTCCGTGACCAGGCAGGCGCGTTTGTACGATGGGGTGACGCCGTGGAAAGCTCCAAGCGCGGGGTTGGTTGACCGCGTTCCGTAGTTGGGGGTGTGCGGTAGGCAAATCCGCCGCACGTTAGCTCCTGGCTACGGACGAGCCGCGGCTACGGCCAAGGCGAAGTGGGGCAGACTGCGGACAAGAAAAACCTCTAAGGAGTGCCTGTCCTGCCCGTACCGCAAACCGACACAGGTAGGTGAGTAGAGGATACTCAGGCGCGCGAGAGAACTCCCGTTAAGGAACTAGGCAAAATAGCCCCGTAACTTCGGGAGAAGGGGCGCCACGGCAAGGTGGCCGCAGAGAAATGGCCCAGGCGACTGTTTACCAAAAACACAGCTCTCTGCGAAGCCGAAAGGCGACGTATAGGGGGTGACACCTGCCCAATGCCCGTAGGTTAAGGGGAGGGGTTCGGCGCAAGCCAAAGCCTCAAACCGAAGCCCGGGTGAATGGCGGCCGTAACTATAGGAGGGACCCTGTAGTTGTAAAATCTGGCTGTATGCTGGGAAGTCTGGGGTATCCCGAGCTACTCGCCGCGTCAGGCGGATGAGTGACAATGCGTCGGGTGCAGACTATCAGCAGGAAAGGCTCCGGTATGCTGAACGTCAACAAGATCCCGCCCGACATCGGATATTACCTGGCTGGCTTCGCCGACGGCGAGGGGAGCTTCTACGTATCCTTTCGACCGCGTAACGACTACCGCCAGCCGTGGAAAGTGTCGCTCTGCTTTAACATATCGGAGAAGGACAGAGTGATCCTTGCTCTGTTCAAACGGCATCTGCAGTGCGGCACCCTGCGAAGCCGACCCGATGGCGTGTGGTACTATGAGGTGAACAACCTGCACGCAATCCTCACACACGTCATCCCGTTCTTTGAGCGGTTCGGCTTCCTGTCGGCGCAGAAAAAGCAAGATTTTGCCGCTTTCAAGAAGATCGCGAAACTGATGGAAGAAGAACGGCATCTGACCGAAGGAGGCATCCGCGAGATCTTGCGGATACGCAAAAAGATGAACGATGGCGGCAAGCGACGTTACAGCGACGCTGAAATCCTCGCCCGATTTCAGCGCGGAGAATCCTCAGAGACTATACGCCAGACTCTCGCCGGTGGCGAGGGATGATATAGTCCGGACTGGCTGGCGACAGGCAGAGTGGGTAACCAATCCCACCCCCCAGTTTGGGGCGTAACAAAGCGAACGGTCCTAAGGTAGCGAAATTCCTAGTCGGGTAAGCCTGGACTTGCCCCTCTGCACCGCAAGGTGCAGTGAAAAACCGGCTCATATCGGGGAAGCCCTCTCCGTCCGGAAGGGTAATCCCGAGGGAAGTTCCCGTCAGGGAACCCCGTAACGACTGACCCGAAAGGGAAGGCGCGTCCTGCAGGATGCGCAAAATGCCGGTTCCTCGCCCCTTGCACCAGCAAGGAAGTGGGGCCTATGGAGACTCGTCGGGAGTAGCGACATGCACGAACTGGATGGCTGGTACGTGACAGGTCTAGCGGAAGGGGAAGGCTGCTTCCAGGTGGGCTTCACCCTTCGCAAGCGACTGAAGGTGGGTATCGAAACCCGCCCCTCGTTCAGCCTGTCACTCAACCAGAAAGACCTGCACCTGTTGCAGGCGGTTCAGAGCTTCTTCGGCTGTGGGGGTATCCGCTACAGTCGCAGCGACCGCACTTACAAATACGAGGTGCGTTCCATCCGCGACCTGGTGCGCAAGATCCTTCCGCACTTTGAGCGATACCCATTGCAGGGCAGTAAGAAGACCGACTTTGAACACTTCAGCAACATCTGCAGGAAAGTGCATGCGAATCTGCACCTGAACCGTGAACATCTCAAGCAGATAATCGAGTGGGCATACGAGATGAACGGCTCCGGTGCGCGCAAGCGAACCAAACGAGATCTCCTAAGGGTGCTCGGCGAGGAAAAGGGATAGTCTACCCCCTCTGGAAACAGAGGATGTGGTGAAGTTCCGACCCGCACGAATGGTGTAACGATCTGGGCGCTGTCTCAACGGGAGGCTCGGTGAAATTGTAGCACCGGTGAAGATGCCGGTTACCCACCGCAGGACGGAAAGACCCCGTGGAGCTTTACTACACCCTGGTATTGCGTTCTGGAGTAGTCTGTAGAGCGTAGGTGGGAGCCGCAAGGCGCCAATGGAACACCACCCTGACTATTCTGGGACGCTAACCCGAGCCGTTATCCGGCGAGGAGACAGTATCAGGCGGGTAGTTTGACTGGGGCGGTCGCCTCCTAAAAGGTAACGGAGGCGCCCAAAGCTTCCCTCAGCGTGGTCGGAAATCACGCGTCGAGTGTAAGGGCATAAGGGAGGCTGACTGTGAGACCTACTGGTCGAGCAGGGGCGAAAGCCGGGCCTAATGACCCTCTGGTAGCGTGTGGACGCGCCAGGGTTCACCGGATAAAAGCTACCCCGGGGATAACAGGCTGATCTTGCCCAAGCGCTCACAGCGACGGCAAGGTTTGGCACCTCGATGTCGGCTCGTCGCATCCTGGGGCTGGAGCAGGTCCCAAGGGTTAGGCTGTTCGCCTATTAAAGCGGTACGCGAGCTGGGTTCAGAACGTCGTGAGACAGTTCGGTCCCTATCCGCGGTGGGCGCAGGAGGTCTGAGGGGGGCTGTCCCTAGTACGAGAGGACCGGGACGGACCGACCTCTGGTGTACCAGTTGTCCCGCCAGGGGCAGACGCTGGGTAGCTATGTCGGGTAGTGATAAGCGCTGAAAGCATCTAAGTGCGAAGCACGCCCCAAGATGAGACCTCCCACGGGATAACCCGGTAAGGACCCCGGAAGACAACCGGGTGGATAGGCCGCAGGTGTAAGCACGGTAACGTGTTCAGCCTAGCGGTACTAATAGTCCGAGGGCTTGACCATATTCACGCTTTGCCCGTTGCTGAACCCCTGTGCAGCTCTCAAGTGGCTCACACCAGATGTTTCCTGGTGACCATAGCGGAGGGGAAACACCCGTTCCCATCCCGAACACGGCCGTTAAGCCCTCCAGCGCCGATGGTACTGGCGGGGCAACCTGCTGGGAGAGTAGGACGTCGCCAGGAGCTTCCGTAAGCCCCCCAACCAGTGGGTTGGGGGGCTTTGGCTTTTCTGGTAGGCAGCGGGGCTATTTCACCAGCGCGTTGATCAGCTGGTACGTAATGGCGCCGGT
>Ga0116210_1001794_pt1 | contig 14731 bp, 11 predicted proteins | sample TshhotsprinmetaG_FD_94483 | JGI IMG/M metagenome (GOLD analysis project Ga0116210, IMG submission 94483) | Hot spring microbial communities from South Africa to study Microbial Dark Matter (Phase II) - Tshipise hot spring metaG | ecosystem: Environmental > Aquatic > Thermal springs > Hot... | reverse complement strand
GGACGGGAGCGTGATAGACACCGTTTTCCGGGTGGATTGCTGAGCCGGGTGTGATCGTCGAGTTGGATGTGGCGCGGCGGCCCCGTAAATGGGGCCGCCGGCTTACGTTGGCCCTTTTAGGGTCAAAGATCGCACTTGTCCAGGTCCAGCCTGGGGACCGGGCGGGAGACCCCCAATTGGGACAGTTTCTTTAGGCCATGGTCGTTGGATCTAATGTGTACCCCATTGGTGGCGATCCAGTAGATTAGGTGCTTCATCCCCCAGAGCTCTTTGGCGTTCATCTCGGCCCACTCTTTGAGCCATTGGGCCTTCTTGACGATCTGGCTTACCTCGCTGGTGTGGGCCGGGTGGACCTCCACGAAGAAGGCCTTCTCCTCTTTGTTGTTTTCGTATCCTATCACGTAGTCCCACCGGCTATCCTGAGGCATCCGGTCCTTCAGGTCCTTGTCCAGGTTCACGCTGCCCAGGATCATATGGCTGTCCTTGCAGGTGACCTTGCTGGAGTTGTTCCCCAGGGCCTTGAGCCCCCGTTGCATCCTAAGGCCCCCCACCGCCTGGAGGGCCCTCTCGAATTTGCTGGGACCGGTCACCGGATGGCCTCCCTCTCCGCCTTGGCCACCGTCTCGGAGATCCCGCAGCTGTAGGAGACGATCCCCCCCCATCCGGATATGTCCGGGTCGTCGCTGGAGGGGTCCAGGGTGGATATGTCCTTGACATGCACCAGGTGGTCCTTCCCTTGCCCCAGCTGGAACCCGTAGACCTGGATCTTCTTTTCCAGGAGACTGTCCACCATGTCCTTCACGTCCCCCCGGGTTTTTAGCCCCATCATCTCCGATATGAGCTTCACCTTGTTGCTCCTGTCCCTGGCGTTGTATTTGGACAGGATCCTGGCATTTATCTCCCTGATGGCCCACAGGACCTCCAGCACGCTGGGGGAGTGGGTGGAGATGACCACCCGGTAGCCCCTGTGCAGCATGTCGAACACCAGGGGGAGGACGGAGGAGAAGATGGCCCGGGGGTGAAGTCCCATCTCGGGCTCCTCGATCACCACCCACTGGATGTTGTCGTCCTTGGTTTTCTTAGAGGAGGGGAGCAGCCGGTAGCAGCTCATCAGGAAGGGGAAGAACTCCCTCTGTCCGGTCGACCAGGCGGTGTAGGATACTCCGTAGTTATCCCTCCCTCCCCCCACCTTGAGGACCACCTGTCTCTGCATTGACAGGTCCCCCATGGAGACCTTCGCCCCGTGGAAGACCCCCAGGTCGATCAGCTCCCGCATGGGGTCCTTGAGCTTCCGATTGGCGGGGAAGATGTTCTCCCGGGAGGAGATGTTATCCATGTGGGTTCGGAGGGCTTCGCTGAAGTTCTTGAGCACGAAAGGGTCCGTGGAGCGGTAGGCCCTGTATGGCTGGGGCCAGCCGGCGGGCATGGATATGGCCCTCTGGGCGGGGATGTAGAACAGGGCCTCCTGGGTGGGGTGACCCTTCGGTTCGGAAGCCAGGTCCACCGGTTCCCCCTGGAGCAGCATCTGGCTCGATTCATTCCAGCTGCGCCCCATGCCCAGCCCCAGGTAGGCGTCCAGCAGGGCCCTTGGGTTGCCCCTTTGCCAGTCCTGGCCGAAACTGGCCATGGTGTCCTCCACGTAGGCCCTGTCGATGGCCAGCTTGAACAGCTGGAGTAACACGCTCTTGCCCGCCCCCTGGGGGCCCACCAGAACGGTGAGGTCCCCGAACCGCATATCCGCCTGGGCGATCTGTGCCACGTTCCTGACCTGAAACTCCATGAGTCAACCCCCAAATTTTGGTCGAATACCAGGCTATTATAGCCGACAAGGGCCCCCAGGGTGATGAGGACTCGGGGGGCCCGTCCTTGGGGCCTTGGGGGCCTAGGCGCCGGCGAAGGAGCGGATTATCTCCAGCACCATCCGGGCGGAGGTCTCCAGGTCCTTCACGTGGATGTGCTCCTCCAGGGTGTGGACCTTCCTCATGCCAACCCCCAGGTTAACCGAGGGGATCCCCTTGGAGTTGAGCACGTTGGTGTCGCTGCCGCCGCCGGTGGAGGTGGTGGTGGGGGTCACCCCCATGCGCTCCAGGGCCCTCTTCACCATGGCCACCGTGGGGTGTTGGTCGTCCAGCCGGAAGGGGGGGTACGCCCGGGTGACGGTCACCTCTGCGGAGCCCCCGAAGTGGGAGGCCGCCTCCTCCAGGCATTGAACCATGTGGCGGCTCTGGCGGTCCAGCTTCTCCTGGTCCAGGCTTCGGGCCTCGGCCCTTATGGTAACCTCGGGGGTGACGATGTTGGTGGCCCCGCCCCCCATGATGTAGCCCACGTTGGCGGTGGTCTCCGGGTCTATCCTCAGCAGGTTCATCCGGTCGATGGCCCGGGCAGCGATCATGATGGCGCTTACGCCTTCCTCCGGCGCCACCCCCGCGTGGGCGCTACGTCCCCGGATCACCGCGTCTATCTTGTCCTGGGCGGGGCCGGAGGTGATGATCTGTCCCACATCCCCGCCGCTGTCCAGCACGTAGCCGTGCTTAGCCCTGAGGGCGGATGTGTCCAGGTTGAAGGCCCCCTTGAGGCCCCCCTCCTCCCATATGGAGAAGACCACCTCCACGTCCCCGTGGGGGATGGAGTTCTCCTTGAGGACCCGCAGGGCCTCCAAGATGGCGGCGATGCCCCCCTTGTCGTCCGCCCCGAGTACGCTGGTGCCGTCGCTGTAGACCGTGTCGTTCTTGACGATGGGGTTGATGGCGTCGCAGGGGGTGACGGTGTCCATGTGGGCGCTGAATAGGATGGTTGGGGCCTCCACGGTGCCCTTGAGGCGGCCTATCACGTTCCCCGTCTGGCCCCCCACCTTGTCGCCCGCATCGTCCACGGTGACCTGAAGCCCCATCTGGGCGAGCTTGGCCACCAAGAGGTCCGCCATGGCCTTCTCCCTTCCAGAGGGGCTAGGTATGCGCACCAGCTCCAGGAACTCCTCCAGCAGCCTTTCCCGGTTTATCAAGTCGAGTCGCCTCCTTCTAACGTTAGAGGGGGCCTTTGGGCCCCCTCGGGACTTCTTGGATTATAGCCTTATGAACGCTCCGGGTCCTATGGGGAGTCCCAGCAGGAACCAGATGACCAGCAGGGCGGTCCAGCCCACCAGGAAGGCCAGGGAGTAGGGGAGCATCATGGATATGAGGGTCCCCATGCCGATGTCCTTCCGGTACTTCTGGGCGAAGGCCACGATGACCGCGAAGTAGGACATGAGGGGGGTGATTATGTTGGTGCAGGAGTCCCCGATACGGTAGACCATCTGGGTGAAAGCGGGGGTGTAGCCCAGGGCCATGAACATGGGGACGAAGACCGGGGCCATTATGGCCCACTTGGCGGAGGCGCTTCCGATGAAGAGGTTAATGAAGGCCGCCACCAGGACGAATCCGATTATTAGGCTGACGCCGGTCATGCCCGTGGCCTTGAGGAGCTCCGCCCCCTTGACCGCCAGGATTATGCCCAGGTTGGACCAGCCGAAGTAGGCCACGAACTGGGCGGCGAAGAAGGCCAGGACCAGGTAGCTGCCCATGGTGGACATGCCCTTGCCCATGATGTTGGCCACGTGCTTGTCGTTCTTCACCGAGCCGGTGGCGATGCCGTAGAAGACCCCGGGGATGAGGAACGAGGCGGCGATGAGGGGCACCAGGCCCATCATGAATGGGGTGTGTCCCAGGATCTTGCCCTCGTCATCCCGGAGGATGCCGTTTGAGGGGGCCACCAGGACGGCCACGATGGCCACGAAGATAAGCAGGCTCAGCCCCGCCCAGCGGAGGCCCTTGCGCTCCTGGTCGGTGATGGTGGATATGTCGTGGTCATCGTGATGTCCCCCGTGGTACTCTCCCAGCCGAGGCTCCACCACCTTCTCGGTGATGACGGTGCCTATGATGGAGATGACGAAGGTGGAGGCCGCCATGAAGAAGTAGTTATCCGTGGGGTTCACGATGTAGCCCGGCTGGAAGATGTTGGCCGCCGCCTGGCTTATGCCCGAGAGGAGGGGGTCCAGGGTGCCCACCAGAAGGTTGGCGCTGAAGCCCCCGGAGACGCCGGCGAAGGCGGCGGCCAGTCCCGCCAGGGGATGCCGCTTGAAGCCCATGAATACTATGGCCCCCAGGGGAACCAGCACCACGTAGCCCGCGTCGGAGGCTATGTTGGACATGACCCCCGCGAAGACCACCACGAAGGTGATGAGCCTCTTGGGGGTGCTGAGCACCAGCTTCTTAAGGCACGCCTGGATGAGCCCCGTGCCCTCCGCCACCGCCACTCCCAGCATGGCCACCAACACGGTGCCCAACGGGGCGAAGCCGGTGAAGTTGGTCACCGCCTCGGAGACGATCCGGCGGATCCCTTCCTTATTGGTGAGGCTGACCGCCTCCACGGTGACCTGCTCCGCCACCCCTTTGGCGATCCTCTCGTAGGTGACCTTGAGTCCCATGGATCCCGCTATGCCGGATATGATGATTATGGCCACCCCAAGGATGAGGAACAGGGTTGCCGGGTGGGGTAACTTGTTGCCCCCCTTCTCCACCAGGTCCAGGAACCGGTTGAACAGCCCTCGTCGCTTCTGACTCAAAACGCATCCCTCCGTTTGGTTTATGATGATGAAGATGAAGCGCCCCTTGGTGGGGGTTCATTGCCATGCGGCCTTGGTTCGAACCATCACCTCACTTAAGAAACACAATTCAAATTCGGGATATTTTTCCAGATTTTGCGTCGCAACGGAAGGATACCATGAAAACCGATCTTCAAAAGGCACGGATATTACTTTTTCTTTTCTGGCTATTATGCGGGAGTTCTGGTAAGATCTGGATCGGTAGCCGGGCCCGCCGCGGCGAATCATGGGGGGGTTGCCCTTCAATCCCGAATGGTGTAAACTTTCGAAAGAAAATAGTTCAATGCCCCGCCGCGGATCTCGCATGGAAGGCCCAGTCGACGGAGGACGGTCCCAACCTGGCGAGGCTACAAAAAAGGAGGAGAGGCCGGATGTACACTTCCAAGGAGCTCATGGAGATGGAGCACAAGTACGGTGCCCACAACTACCATCCCCTCGAGGTGGTTATCAGCAAGGCGGAGGGCATATGGGTGGAGGATCCGGAGGGGCGCCGCTACATGGACATGCTTTCCGCCTACTCGGCGGTTAACCAGGGGCATCGCCATCCCAAGATAATAAAGGCCCTGAAGGATCAGGCGGACTTGGTGACCCTCACCTCCCGGGCGTTCTACAACGATCGTTGGCCCCTCTTCGCCAAGAAGCTGGCGGAGTTCGTGGGCAAGGACATGGTGCTTCCCATGAACACCGGCGCCGAGGCGGTGGAGACCGCAATAAAGACCATGCGCAAGTGGGGCTACCTGGTGAAGGGGGTTGAGCAGGACAAGGCGGAGATAATCGTCTTCGAGGAGAACTTCCACGGCCGGACCACCACCATCATCTCCTTCTCGGTGGATCCGGACGCCAGGGACCACTACGGCCCCTACACGCCGGGCTTCGTCATCGTCCCCTACGACGATCTGGAGGCGGTCAAGCGGGCGGTCAACAAGAACACGGTGGGCATCCTGGTGGAGCCCATCCAGGGTGAGGCGGGTATCCGGGTTCCCAGCGACGGGTTCCTCAAGGGACTTGAGCGGATCTGCCGGGAGAACAACGTGCTGCTGGCGGTGGACGAGGTCCAGACCGGCTTCTGCCGCACCGGCAAGACCTTCGCATTCCAGCACGAGGGGGTTGACCCGGACATCATAATCATGGGCAAGGCCCTGGGCGGTGGGGTGTTCCCCGTCTCCGCCGTGGCGGCCAACGAGAACGTCCTTGGGGTCTTCAAGCCCGGCACCCACGGTTCCACCTTCGGCGGCAACCCCCTGGCCTGTGCGGTGGCCATGGCGGCCATTGACGTGCTGGTGGAGGAGAAGCTGGCGGACCGGGCAGCGGAGCTGGGCAAGTACTTCATGGAAGGTCTTCGGGCCATCCAGGCCAAGACGGACAAGATAAAGGAGGTCCGGGGCAAGGGGCTGCTGATCGGGCTGGTGCTGAACGAGTCCGCCGGCAAGGCCCGGATCTACACCACCGCCCTGAAGGACAAGGGGCTCCTCTGCAAGGAGACCCACAGCTGGATCATCCGCTTCGCTCCCCCTCTGGTGATCACCAAGGAGGAGATCGACCGGGCCCTCAAGATGATCGAGGAGGTCTTCGTGGGGTAGGCTTCCGATCCGTCACCCCCGGCCACGGGATAACCGGGTCGGGGGTTTTTGTTCTATGGGGGCTGGGCTTTAAACAGTGGTAGGGTGATAAAATAAAAAAATAAGCAGGGACTCTTAAGGTAACGAGGGACTGTTATCCTAGAGATATGGTTTGCCAACTTTGATCCAACGGAGAAATTGTTGCACTTTCCCCCAAATGAAGGTGTTTGAGGTGGATGCTTAGATAGAAAACGAGGCGAGAGAGGACATGCCCATCCTCTCTCGCCCCTATAAAGAAGGCGCCCCTTTCGCCTCATCCCTTCCCCCCATCCCCTCCCCGGCGGGACTTCCACTCCAGGTGAACTATGTAGAGGAGGGGAATCACGAACAGGGCCAGTAGCCCCGACATTGCCACCCCACCGGCAAAGGCGATGCCTATGCCGGTGGTGAACTCGCTGCCCATCCCACGGGACAGCGCCAGGGGCATCATCCCAAGCACCGCCGCCAGCGTGACCATCAACACTGGGCGGAACGACTCCTTGAGCGCCATGAGCATCAGCTCCGCACTGTCCAGCCCAGGCCTTTGGGCCCTCAGAGACCTGAACTGGTCCACCACCAGGATGGCGTTGTTGACCACGATGCCTATCAGCATCACCGCCCCGAGAAGCACGAAGATGTCCATCCCCGTTGATGTTAGCCACAGGGCCCAGAATACCCCCACCAACCCCAGGGGAACAGTGGTGAGGATCAACACCGGCCACTTGAAGGACTCCAGTATGGCCGACAGCGTGAGGAACGTGAGGATCACCGACAGAACCCCCGCCTCCAGGAACGCCTGGTTGGCGTCCGACATCCGCTCGTAGTCCCCCCGGAACTCCACCGTGTAGCCTGGGGGCAACAGGTTCTCTCGCTTCACCATGTCCTCCACGTCCTCCACCGCGGTGCCCAGCGGATACCCGGGGGAGAGGCTGGCGAACAGCTTGCTGGTCCTCATCTTGTCTGACCTGTAAACCTTGATGGGGGACAGGCCCTGGCTCACTTGGGCTACCGAAGCCAACGGCACCGTGGAACCCCCGGGCCCGGGCAGCTGGAAGCTGGCCACCCGCTGGGTTCCGGACACCTCCTGGAACTTGACCCGGATGTCGTAGTTCTTGTCCAGGGTCTTGAAGACCGCCGCCTTCTGCCCCTCCAGGTTGTTCCTCAACATGCCCCCTATGGCCAGGGGGGGCACCCCCAGGTCCGCCAGCACCGCCCTGTTGGGCCGCACCAGCAACTCCCGCTTGCCCTCCCTCACCGAGGTGTCCACGTCGAAGAAGCCCCCCTTCTCCTGGACCCGACGCTGAACTTCAAGGGCTATCCGGTCCAGCTGCTCGAAGTCGTCCCCCATTATGTCCATCTGGATGGGCACGTTCTGCCCCCCTATGAATGAAGGTATGCTTACCGACACCTTGGCCCCCGGGAAGTCCCTCATGCGCCGCCGAGCCTCCTCCACCAGCTGGAAGATGCTCTCCCGTCTCTCGGTCTTGTCGGAGAAATTGAGCAGCAGCTGCGCTAGGTACACCCCCTCCTCGTTCTCTCCGATGCCCTCCACGGTGCCCACGGTGGAGAACACGTGCCTCAGGTGAGGAAGGTCCCTGAGCCGCTCCTCCGCCTCTCTCACCCCCTGGACCGTGGCGTCCAGGTTCTGGCGGGTTGGGAACTCCAGCTTCACGTAAACGTTCCCCTTGTCCACGTCGGGGGCGAAGTTGAACCCTATCCTCTTGGGCAACGTCATGGCGTGCAGGAAGAGCACCAGCACCAGGACCAGTACCCCGGTGGCCCGGGCCCGGCTGGACACCAGGTGCCGCACCGCCCCCACGTACCTATCCGATAGCCGGTCCAGCCACCGGTTGAACCGCTCCTCCAGCCTCTCCAGCCTCCCGCCGGAGGTCACCTTGAGGAGGTACGCGGATAGGATGGGGGTCAGTGTGAATGATATGAAGATGGACATGGCGTTCACCGTCAGGGACGTGATAGCGAAGGGGCGGAAGAAGAACCCCACCATGCTGCCCATGAGCCCTATGGGTAGCAACACCACCACGTTGGTGCCCGCGCTGGCCAGCACCGCCAGGGCCACCTCCGACGTGCCCTCCAGGGCGGCCCTCTTGGGGTCCCCGTGCTCCTTCAGCTTGGACAGCACCCGCTCCAGCACCACCAGGCTGTTGGACACCAAAATCCCCACCGACAGCCCCAGGGCCAGCAGGGTGGAGGTGTTCAGCGTGTAGCCCATGAGCTGCATGAAGAACAGGGACATGATTATGGTGAGGGGCATGGTGACCGACACCACCAGGGTGGACCGCAGGTTGTACAGGAAGAAGAAGAGGATGCCGGCGGTGAGGACTATCCCCTGGACTATGCTGGAGATGGTGTTCCGCACCGAGGAGCGGATGTAGGTCCCCTCATCGGTGACCCATACCAGCCTCATCCCCCCGGGGAGCTCCCCCTTAAGGGACTCGAAGGTCCTCATCACCCGGTCCACCAACTCCACCGCGTTGGCGTCCGCCTTCTTGACGATCCGGATGCCCACCGCCTGACGGCCGTCCAGGAAGACCGCCTGACGCCTCTCCGCGGTGTCGAACCGGATTTGGGCCACGTCCCTCAGGTACACCCTGGCCCCGTTCCGGGCCGCTATGGGCATCATGGCCAGGTCCTGGACGCTCCGGTAGTCCCCGTCGAACCGGACGGACCACTCGTCCTCCCCGTCCTTGATCCGCCCGGAAGGTATGGTCCGGACCCCCTCCGCCAGGGCCCGGGTCACCTGGCTGGAGGTGAGCCCCCGCTCCGCCAGCCGGAAAGGGTCCAGTAGCACGTGGAGCTCCCGCTTGGAGCCCCCGGTGAGCCTCACCTCCGCCACCCCCGGAATGGTTGAGAACCGGTCCTTGAGCCGGGAGTCCGCGTAGTCGTACAGCTCGTCCAGCCTCATGTCCCCCACCAGCGCCATGGTGATGATGGGGGAGGCGTTGATGTCGAACTTCTGGATTATGGGCTTCTCCACCCCCTCGGGCAGGTCCGGCACGATGGGGTCGATCTTCTCCTGGACGTCGTTGGCCGCCACGTTGACGTCGGTGCCCAGCTCGAACTCCAGGCTCACCACCGCCACGTTCTCCATGCAGGTGGACTTTATGTGCTTTATCCCGTCCACGGAGGAGACCGCGTCCTCGATCTTCTTGGCCACGTCGGTTTCTATATCCCGGGGGGAGGCGCCGGGCCAGATGGCGACCACCGTGACGTACGGCACGTCCACCTTGGGCATCAGCTCCAGCCCCATCTTCCGGTAGGCGTTGATCCCCAGTAGCGACAGGGCGATCAGCAGACACCCCATGGCGATGGGGCGCCTCAGGGAGGCCCGGTGAAGCATCACTTGGACCTCCTCACTACCTTGACCTTGGACCCCTGATCCAGCATCTGGGCCCCGTCCACCACCACCAGGTCCCCGGCCTTCACGTCCCCGGAGACCAGCTCCACGTGTCCGTCGGTGGACAGGCCGGTGACCACCCGCACCATCCGGGCCACGTCACCGCTCACCGTGTAGATCACGTCCCCCTCCTCCCGGTGGACCACCGACCTTCTGGGGATACCCAGGGACCTGCTGCTACCCAGCAGGAACCGGAGCTCCGCCATGGCGCCGGGCACCTTGGAGGGGCCCCCCTCCGCAAGACACCGGACCTCGAAGGACCGGGATGTGGGATCCACCACCGGGCTCTTGATCTTTACGGTGAGCACCTCCACCGGGGCCCCCGACGGGTCCAGCAGCTCAACCCGGGTCACCCCGGGCACCACCTTGGGGTACATCTCCGATGGCAGGTACGCCAGAACCTCCACCTGGGAGGGATCGTCTATCCGGAGAACCGGCACCCCCGCCCGGCCCATCTCCCCGGGCTCCATCAGGCGGCGGCTCACCATCCCGTCCATGGGGGAGACCACCGTGGTGTCTGAAAGGTTCTTCCTGGCTATGTTAAGCGCCCCCTGGGCCTTCCTCAGAGAAGCCTGGGCGGAGTTGAGCATGCTTTGGGCGGAGGCGTACATGGCCTTCGCTTGCCTATATCGGGTGGATACATCGTCGAACATGCTCTGGCTTATGGCCCCCTCGTCCAGCAACTCCCGGAAGCGCTTCAGGTCCAGCTCCACCCGCTCCAGCTCCGCCCGGGCCCGGATCACCGCATGGGTCCGCTCCTCCACCGCGAAGCTGGCGGCGTCCACGTCCCGCTGGGCGATCCGGTACGCCTCCTCCTGCCGCACGTTGTCGGTCCTGAACAGGGGCTGACCACGACGCACCCGGTCCCCCTCCCGGACGTACACCTCCAGGATGGTACCGTCCGCCTTGGGCGTAACCGCCGCGAACCGAAGGGCCCGGATGGTCCCCTGGGTGGAGAAGTCCTCCCGAAAGTCCATGGGCCCCACCTCCCGAACCGACACCGGCTGGGCCTTGCCCACCGTCTCCTCGTCGGGAGGGGAGAAGTGCCTCAGCCCCCAAAACACCCCAAGGGCCGCCAGCACCGCCAGGGCCCCCAACCGCCAGTCTGCCTTTATCCTCATCCGGATCCCCCTTCTGGTGAACCTGCAAATTCCAGACCGTACGGTCGGTATCTTATGGTCAAAGACTCCCCATGTCAACTTCCAATGGAAAGGGGGCCGGGGACCCAGCCCCGACCCCCGGACTGCCAAGGTGGTTCAGTGGAACCGCACCGCCGCCTCCCGGGCCAGGTGTCTCAGCTCCCGCAGTGGGATCTCGAAGGTCACCACCCCCACGTACCCGGGGGTGAACCGGTACCTCTCCCAGTAGATCACCAGCCGGTCCCTGGAGAGATAGAAGCTGTCCTTGTACTCCTCTGCGGAGGGGATGTCCTGGTCCTGGTTGATCTCCAGCTTCCCCGATCCGATCCGGTCCATGGCCATCCTCCCCACCCGGTCCTGGACCAACTGCTTCCACTGGGGCAGGAAGAGCCGGTCCAGCGTCACCGCCTCCCCAGTGGAGGCGTCGTAGGTGCGCCCCACGAGGCCCGAGTCCGGGTGGGCCATGTTGGGAAGGCTCACGAACTGCTCAGCGGTGAAGCTGAAGAGGTTCCCCCGGCGGAACGTGACCCTAACCCTCCGCTCGCACCGGTAGAGCTTCGGATCCCCCCTGTCCCCTGCCTCCCTGGCCAGGGCCTCCATTTGGCGGAGGACCCTCACAGCCTCCTCCTTGAAGGCCCGGTTCATCCGAAGCAGCACCTTGGGATCCCCCCCGGTCTCCACCCGGGGGTACTGGACCGATATCCTTAGGTCCCCCAGGGTCCTTCGCAGGGTCACCACCGACACCCTGGGAGCCCCCAGGGCGGAGGCGCAGAGGAGCAGCACCAGCACAGATGCCAGTGACACCGCCTTGAGGGTCCTCATCCCCATCACCCCTTCCGGGATCTCGCAAGCGCCGCCCCCCGGTGGGCCATGAGTCCCTCCGCCTGGGCCAGGAGGGCGGAGACCCGGGCCAGTTCCCGGGCCCCCTCCCGGGTCACCCGCTGGGAGGTCAGCACCTTGAGGAACGTTCCAACCCATAGCCCACCGGTGTACCGGGATGCCCCGGCGGTGGGCAACGTGTGGTTGCTCCCCGAGGCGTAGTCCCCGAAGACCTCCGCGGAGTGCTCCCCGATGAAAAGGGCTCCGTAGTTCCGAAGGCGCGGTATCCACCGGTCCGGGTCCTGGACCATCAGCTCCAGGTGCTCCGGTGCCATCCGGTTGGAAAACTCCACCGCCTCGTCCATCCCCTCCGCCGCCAGCACCTCCCCGTGGTCCTCCCAGGAGGACCGGGCCACCGGGGAGGTCACTATCTCCCCCAGTATGGTCTCCACCCGGTCCATCACCTGCCGGGCCAGGGCAGGGGAGGTGGTCACCAGCACCCCCTTGGCGTCCGGGTCGTGCTCCGCCTGGGCCAGGAGGTCCCAGGCGATGAAGTCCGGATCCCCTTCCTGGGCGATTATGAGCACCTCGCTGGGGCCCGCCACGAAGTCGATGCCCACCTTGCCGAAGCACTGCCGTTTGGCCTCGGTGACGTACTTGTTGCCCGGGCCAACGATCACGTCCACCGGCGGGATCGACTCGGTCCCGTGGGCCATGGCGGCCACCGCGTAGGCCCCCCCGGCGGCGTACACCTCCGTTACCCCCAGCTCGTAGAGGGTCCCCAGGACCGACGGATCCGGGGAGTTGGTGCCGCGCCTCACGGGGGTGCAGGCGCATATGCGGCCCACCCCAGCCACCCGGGCGGGCACCGCCAGCATCACCGCGGTGGAGATAAGGGGGTACGAACCCCCGGGGATGTAGATGCCGCAGGAGTCCACCGGAACAACCCGGTGACCCAGGTACACCCCATCCCGGACCTCCGAATCCTCCAGGGGCATCAGGGCCCCCTTCTGTCGCTGGGCGAAGGTCTCCACGTTGGAGGCCGCATACCGGACCGCCTCCAGAAGCTCCGGATCCATGGACCGGTGGGCCCGCTGGAGCTCCTCCACGGGCACCAGGATGCTGTCCCGGGAGGATCTGTCGTGTAGTCGGGAGCCCTCCAGCACCGCCCGGTCCCCGTGGAGCACCACCCAGTCGATTATCCGCCGCACCTCATGGCTCACCCCGTACAGGTCCGAGCTGGAGGCCCGGTCCTTCACCCTTGGAGATTTCAACACCTTCATGGGGGTTTTTCACATCCCTTCGGTGGATATCGTGTGGATAAGTCACGTCCTCCCCGGGGAGGGTTGGGAGACGAGCAGTCCCTCCACCTGCTGTCTGGCGGGGAAGGCGTTCAGGGTGCCCTCCCGGGTGCAGGCCAGGGCCCCAGCGGCACAGCCGAACCGGACCGCCTCCTCCATGTCCATCCCCTCCGAGAGGGCCACCGTCACCCCGGCGGCGAAGGCGTCCCCCGCGCCGTCGTGATCCACAGTGTCCACCCGGAAGGCCTGGAACGACCGGGGCCTGGATCCCCTGGAGTAGAGGATGGCCCCCAGGGGCCCCAGGTGGGCTGCCACCGCCTGGACCCCCAGGTCCATGAGCCTCCCCGCCCCCTCGTCCGGGTCGTCCTTGCCGGTTATGCGGGCCATCTCCTCCGCGTTGGGCAGCACTACCTGGGTCAAGCTCCAGATCTCCGGCGGCAGGTTCCCGGTGGCGGGGTAGGGGTCCAGGAGCACCACCGCCCCCGCCCGCTTAGCGCACCGCATCCCCTCCATCACCGCCTCAACCGGCAGCTCCAGCTGAAAGAGGGCGCAGGCCACCCCCTGGAATGTCTTGGATGCCTCCAAAACGTGCTGGGAGGTGAGCATAGCGCATGCCCCCGGGTAGACCACCCTGCTCTGTCCCCCGAAGGCCATGCGAAGGGTCACCTCCCGCATGGTCTGAGCCCCCCGGATGACCTTGGAGGAGCGCATGTTGACCCGCTGGTCCTGCATGTCCTCCAGAACTGCCCGCTCGGAGCCGTCGCTGCCCACCGCGGATATGAGGCTCACCTGCCCCCTGAGCCTGGAGCAGGCCGCCGCCTGTCTGGCCCCCCGGCCGGAGGTTCGCTCCTCGAAGCTATCGGCCAGCACCGGGTGGTTCACGTTGGGATGGTGCGCCACCTTGAGTAGCATCTCCCGGCCGGAGGCGCCCATCACCACTATCCGCGGCACCTCAGATCCCCCGTCCCCTCATGAACTCCGCCAGGTCCTTCATTACGAAGCTGGTCCGCCAGGAGAGCACCACCCGGTCCCCCTCTACGAAGGAGGGCACCACCTCCACCCCGATGGCCTCCGCCCGCACGTCCAACTGCCCCAGCCGCTCCATGAGGGCCACGTCCTCGAAGGCCTGGGAGGGATCCGGCAGCCCCCCTTCAGCGTAGAGGGCGCACAGCTCCCTGGGGTCCCCTATGTCCCGCCCCTGGGCGAAGAACCCGAGGAACGTGGCCTTCAACGCCTCCCTGGATAGCCCCCGCTGGTCCGCCCAAAGGTACGCCAATAGCGCCCGCCGGGTGTTGGGGATGATCTCCAGCTCTGCGAAGGGGACCTCCGCATCGGAGCCAAGGCGCCTAAGCTCGTCCAGCAATGGCCAGCGCCTCCTGAGCCCCCCCTGGGGCACGTCGGGCCTTATCATCCAGGGGGACCATTTGAGGTCCCCCTCCAGCATGCCGAGCCTGCCCAGGAAGCTCCAGGCAAGGTAACAGTACGGGCACGCGAAGTCGAAGAAAACCTCCACCCCAACCGCCCCCTCGCTCCAGTGTTTAGCCTATCATACTATCACCAAAACCCAGGGGCGCAAGGTTTGATCGCGATGCCATCCGCCCCGGGTTCGGCGGTGAGGCTCGTCATGGAGCAGGCCTCATCCAGGCGGGTCCGGGCCAGGATAATCCCCGCCATAGCGGAGGTCCTCTCCGGCCGGATCTCCCTGGACCTGGTGAGGGACGTGGAGGTGGAGGACCTGCTTCGCCGTGAGGCGGTGCGGCTGGACCTGGATGAGATCGGCAGCTACCTGCGAGGTCGGCGGGTTATGATAACCGGTGCAG
>Ga0116210_1001793_pt1 | contig 14738 bp, 12 predicted proteins | sample TshhotsprinmetaG_FD_94483 | JGI IMG/M metagenome (GOLD analysis project Ga0116210, IMG submission 94483) | Hot spring microbial communities from South Africa to study Microbial Dark Matter (Phase II) - Tshipise hot spring metaG | ecosystem: Environmental > Aquatic > Thermal springs > Hot... | reverse complement strand
GCCAGGGCCTTGCCGCCCTTGAAGCCGAGGAAGGGCGAATAGGCGTGGCCGAGCATGGGGGCGATAGCGATAGCGGCCATTGCGGGTCCGCGCAGACCGAACGCCTGATACGCCAACCCGACCGGCGCGGCGGCCTTGGAGACATCCAGCAGAAGCGCCGCCAGGCCGGCGCCTTTGCCGGCGGCTTTCAGCGCGTTGGTGGCGCCCGGGTTTCGGTCGCCCACCGAGCGCGGGTCGGCGCCGGCCAGGCGGGCGATCCACACCGAGAAGGGCAGCGAGCCGGAGAGAAAGGCCAAACTCACCCAGAGCAGCACAAGCATCCAGGACATGGCGCTTTTACCGTGCAGGAGCGATGTTTTGGGAGCGTAGGCTCCGCCTGGCGTTTCTCCAGGCCAGGGCAATAAACAGACCGCAACCGGCGAAGCCGGCCAGAGCCGGCCCGGGCTGCCCCCAGAAGACGCCCAGCCCGATGGTCTGCAGCAGCCAGGTGATGACGTAAACCAGCGCCAGCGGGGCCAAAGGCAACGCTTCGGGGCGGACTGCCAAGGTGATGAGAAAGGCTACCAGCACCCAGCCGAAGTAGTTTATCAGCGGGATGCCGAAGTACAGGCCGGGGATTTCCCACACCCAAAAGCCGAAGGCCACCATTTGCGGGTCGAGGAACAAGTCCCAGGCGGCGAAAGCCAGCGCCGAGAGCAGCGAAAAGGCCAGGGAGAAGGCGCGGCTGCGCCCGGTCGGCGCGCTCTGCGGCAGGAGGATGAGACAGGCGATTGCCCAGGAAGGGGCCAGCATCATCATCCAGGCCAGGGGGATGAGCAAGGGGACGCCGGCCAGTTGGGGCTGCAACAGGTCGGTGTAGTGATATTTGCCGAACGGGAAGCCGGTTTTCGATCCCAGCAATTCGGCCAGGTAAGAAAGCACGGCCACCAGGGCAAAGGTCTGCAGGGTGCGCTTCCAGCCCCAGGCGTGGAGCAGAATCCCAAAAACGGCTGCCGCCTGCATCACCACACCCAACGACATTCCCCCTATCAGCGCAGCCTGACCCCACGTCCAGTCCACGACCGGCAGAGCGATCATCGTCAACGCCCACAAGACGATCGGGATGCCCAGGGCGAGCGGAACTCGTAGACGAGGTACAGCGGTATTTCGGAGCAGAGATGGCATCATAGCGCAAAACATTGCAAGAGCAAGGTCGGGAGAAAAGAAAACGCCTTCCCTGTTCGGAAGGCTAGGCTCCTCGCCGAGGACTCGAACCTCGAACCTAGCGGTTAACAGCCGCCCGCTCTGCCAATTGAGCTAGCGAGGAATGCACTGAAATTATATATAAGGGATAGAATCTGTCAAGGCGATTGGGCCTTGTTCAATAAGCACCCTTGACGCGAAAGGATAGCCTGGTAGGGCAGGCATGGGAGGGGATCAGCGATGGAATCAGTCGCCGATTCAAGGGTCAAACGGCCTTCTTATGGCTCTTCTAGAGACAGTTCATACCGTCCAAAGAGGCTTATTGAACAAGGCCAAAAACGATTGACAAATTTGGCTGTGTTGAGCTAGAATATCCCTACCCCTATGGGGGGGGTAGAAAGGCGCTGCGATGAAAAGCGAAGAGACTATCCGTCGCTTGAAAACCATTGAGGGGCACCTGCGCGGCATCATTCGCATGGTGGAGGAGGATGCCTATTGTATTGACATCATCCGCCAAATTCAGGCAGTGGAAGCTGCGCTGAATAAGGTGAGTGCCCAGATCCTTGAGTCCCACCTCAAATCGTGTGTTACCACGGCGATTCGAGGCGATGACCCGAACGAGCGCGAACGGGTGATGAAGGAGATCGTGGAAGTGTTTGAGATGTCTTCTAAGGTGTAGCGAAATAGACATCTGAAACAGCCTCTTCGTCCTGGTCATTTGTGAGCCGGAAGATCACAAGGAGATTTTCGATGACTACAGTAACCTATTCTGTTCCTTCTATGCATTGTCATCACTGCACGCGCACCATTGAGCGCGAAGTGGGAGAAGTGCCGGGCGTTCAGGCGGTGATGGCTAACCTGGATACCAAGCAGGTCACCATTACGTTCGACGCGCCGGCCACTGAAGAACAAATCAAGGCGCTGTTGGCTGAACTTAACTATCCGGTGGAAGGCGAAGGCATGCTATCAGGCGCATGATCGCCCAGCATATCGTCGGTGGGGAGGCCGCTGTGCGGCACAGCCGGCCCGCCTTTTGCTGGGCAGAGAGACTTTGGCCTCCATGGCAGGGGCCGGCGACGACGCTCCGACCCCGCCTGTGAGAGGGGAAAGGCTCTCTATCTCGGACGCTCAGAGAAAAGTCTTTTGGCAGGCCTGACGCCCATGGATTTCGATGAAATGCTTGGGCCAAGCAGAGGACTCGCTCCTGGGCGGAGACAGGCAGTGCAGGCACCCAGGCAGAAAGCTTACCGTTAGTAGTGCGTTGGCTGAGGAGCAACGATCTTATGAAGCGAGGAACGTATGGCAGAAATCAAGCAACTCATCCTTCCAATTACTGGCATGACCTGCGCCAACTGTGTGGTCACCGTAGAACGCAACCTCAAGAAGCTCGACGGGGTCTACCAGGCTGTGGTCAACCTCTCTTCGGAGAGGGCGACGATCGAATATGACCCAAACAAGCTGGGGTTATCCGATGTGATCGCTCGTGTACAACGGGCCGGCTATGGCGTGGCGGCCGGCGAGGCCAACCTGATCATCAAACGCTTGGCCGACGACAACGATGTTCGTCGTTTGGAGCAAGCCTTGCTCAAGATCGAGGGTGTCCTAGAGGCTCGAGTGAGCTACACAACTGAGACGGCACGCGTGAAATATATTCCCACGCTGGTCACTCAAGCCGAGCTGCGTCGGGCGGTGAAGGTGGCTGGCTTTGAGCCGCTTGAATTGGGCAATGATCTGGAAGATGCTGAAGCGCGTGCCCGCCAGCAAGAGATCGCTGAACAGCGCCGATTGTTGATCATCGGATTGGCGTTCACTCTGCCGGTGTTTGTGCTCTCCATGGGCCGGGATTTTGGCTGGCTACCCGATTTCTTCTATGCCGGCCATACTATGGGAGGCATGCGCCAAGCCCAGCCGTGGTTGAACTGGCTGTTGTTAGCGCTGACGCTGCCGGTACAGTTTTATGTGGGTTGGCAGTACTATGTTGGAGCCTTTAAGGCGTTGCGCAATCGTTCGGCCAATATGGACGTGTTGATCGCCATGGGAACTTCGGCCGCTTTCCTGTATTCCCTGCCAATCACGTTTGGGTGGCTGGATGGGCATGTTTATTACGAGACGGCAGCGGTCATCATCAGCTTGATTAAGTTGGGGAAGTTTCTCGAAGCTCGCGCTCGAGGGCAGACCTCCGAGGCGATCAAGAAGTTGATGAGTTTGCGGCCCAAGACGGCTCGCGTGCTGCGCCAGGGTCAGGAAATGGAGGTCCCAGTGGATGAGGTGCAGGTGGGGGATATTGTCATTGTCCGCCCAGGGGAGAAGATTCCGGTAGATGGGGTGGTGATCGAGGGGCGAAGCGCAGTGGATGAGTCGATGTTGACCGGGGAGTCTCTGCCGGTGGAGAAGAAGCCGGGCGATGCGGTGATCGGTGCGACGTTGAATCGCTTGGGTCGGTTGACATTTGAGGCCACGCGGGTTGGCAAGGAAACGGCTTTGGCGCAGATCATCCGCCTGGTGGAAGAGGCGCAGGGGAGTAAGGCGCCAATTCAGAAGTTGGTCGATCGGGTGTCGGCGGTGTTCGTGCCGGTGGTGATTCTGATCGCTTTGATCACGTTCGGGGCGTGGTATTTCATCGTGCCGGCGGTCACCGACTATCCGTTCACCGAGTCGGTTTTCACCACGGCGTTGATCCACATGGTTGCTGTGTTGGTGATCGCTTGTCCGTGCGCGATGGGGTTAGCTACGCCTACAGCGGTGATGGTGGGAACTGGACGAGGCGCCGAAATGGGGATTCTGTTCCGCCATGGCGAGGCGTTGGAACGGGCCGGCCGGGTGAACGTGGTGGTGTTCGACAAGACAGGCACCCTGACTCGCGGCGAACCGACGGTGACCGATATTGCATTGAGCCCAGCGTGGAGCGATCAAAGCGTGGACATCTTGCTACGCCTTGCGGCCGGGGTGGAGAAGGGCAGTGAACACCCTCTCGGAGAAGCCATCTGGGCCGAAGCCACGCGGCGCAATCTGGTGCTGGCCGATCCGCTGGGGTTTCGCGCCGAGCCCGGGCTGGGCGTGCAGGCCGAGGTGGAAGGGCGAATCGTGATGGTCGGGAACGCAAGGATGATGGAGCAGCGCGGCATCTCTTTGGATGGGATCGCTTCTGAGCTCGAGCGTTTTCAGCAAGAAGCCAAGACGGCAATGTTGGTGGCCGTGGATGGAACGATTGCTGGGGCAATCGCCGTGGCAGATACCCTCAAGGAGGGCGCTCAAGAGGCCGTTCAGGAGCTGAAGGCGATGGAGATTCGGGTGGTGATGATGACCGGCGATCATCGTCGCACGGCCGAAGCGATCGCTCGTCAGTTGGGGATTGATCAGGTGTTGGCCGAGGTGTTGCCGGAGGGGAAGGCTGCCGAGGCGAAGCGCTTGCAGATGGAGCGCCATTCGGGCCGGCCGGCCCCGGTGGTGGCCATGGTGGGTGATGGGGTGAACGACGCGCCGGCCCTGGCCCAAGTCGATGTGGGCATTGCCATCGGCACAGGAACCGACGTGGCTGTAGCGACAGCGCCAATCACCCTGATGGGCGGCGATTTGCGCGGCGTGGCGCGTGCCATTCGCCTCTCCCGGCGGACGCTGCGCACCATTCAGCAGAATCTGTTCTGGGCCTTTTTCTACAATGTGATTTTGATCCCAGTAGCAGCGCTGGGCTATCTCAATCCGATGCTGGCGGCGGGGGCTATGGCGTTGAGCAGCGTTTTTGTGGTGAGTAATAGCTTGCGCCTGCGGCGGATACGGTTGGAGGAGCCTCAATGAAGAAACTTGAACGATCTTCGAAGAAGCGTGAACGATCTTCGATCGATCCGGTGGTGGTGATCGGGTTGGGCGTTTTCCTGGTGGCCGTTGCCGTGACTTTGTCTGCCTTTCGACCGGAAGAACAGAAGATTTCGATCGATGGGGTTTCCGGAACATGGGCTCAGATGGCAGTGGCGTTTGTGACCGGATTGACGACCGGAGGCTTGAGCTGCCTAGCGGTTCAGGGCGGTTTGCTGGCCGGCTCGGTAGCGCATCAGGTGGAGCGCGCCTATCTAGATGCAGGCCGATCAAGCACAAAAAAGGCGGTTCTGTCTTTGAACACGGCGACGCCGATCATCTTGTTCTTGCTGTCGAAGACGGTTGCCTATACCCTTCTTGGCGCTATACTGGGGTGGTTGGGATCGTTTGTGACGCTTAGCTCGACCGGTCGCGCTGTGTTGATGGTGGCCGTCGGCGTTTTTATGATCGGGCACGCCCTACGTATGTGGAACGTGCACCCGATCTTTCGTTACTTTACCCTGGAGCCGCCGCGGTTTCTCACCCGCTTCATTCGAAAAACTGCCCGAAGTACAGAGGCCATCACGCCGCTGTTCTTGGGAGCGCTAACCATTTTTTTGCCCTGTGGGGTCACGCAGGCCATGATGGCGGCTGCGCTGGGTACGGGCAGTGCCGGCATGGGAGCGGCATTGCTTTTTGCGTTTACCCTGGGCGCCGGCCCGCTGTTCTTCTCGGTCGCCTGGTTGACCACCGAATTGGGCAAGCAACTGGAGCGCTATTTTGTGCATGTGGTGGCCGCGATCGTGCTGGCCCTGGGGCTAGTCACCATGAATAACGGTTTGAACTTGATGGGAGCGCCGCTCTCGCTCAACAATTTGCTCCTCCAGCGGACGGCCGGCTTGGTCACCTACTCCGATTCTTCTACTCGTCCACCGATCACGCCTGCGCCTGGCGAGTTTTTCCTCTATGTTCAGAATCAGGGATATGTTCCGCAAATCTTGCGTCTGCCGGCTGGAAAAGCGCTCACGTTGAACCTGGTCACCCACGAGACGTATTCGTGCGCTCGCGATTTCGTCATCCCGGCCTTGAACGTGTATGTTTTGCTGCCAGCGAGCGGTGTGGTGCCCATCGCTATCCCGGCCCAGCCGAAGGGGAGTCGTCTATTTTTCACCTGCTCGATGGGGATGTACACAGGTCAGATCGTCTTTGAGTGACGGATAGCTATGCGACGACAAACGTTCAAGGTTGAAGACATGTCTTGCGCCAATTGTGCTTTGGCGCTAGAGAGTTTAGAGGATGAATTGCCAGGGGTGAAGGAGATCTGCGCCAGTTATCGCACCTTGACCATGGTGGTGGAATACAATCCAGCCCAGCTCACTGTGGAGCAGATCATCGCTGCTGTGAAGAGAAAGGGATATACAGCGGTTCCCGTGGAGGGTGATGCTGGCAGGAGGTAGAAGATGCGCACCGACTGCTGGCGATGGGGGGAACGAACGCACACGGTATAATTCAAGGCCGTATCCATTCTTTGCAGGGATTCTTTATGCACATTTTGGTCACCAATGACGATGGGGTTACCGCACCTGGATTGCTGGCCCTGGCCCAGGCGATGCGTGCTTTGGGGCGGGTCACCGTGTTTGCACCGGATCGGAATTGGTCGGCTTCAGGGCATGTGAAGACGATGGATCGGCCGTTGCGCGTGCGTGAGGTCACTCTGGCCGATGGCTCGCCGGCCTTTGCTTGCGATGGCGCTCCTTCCGATTGTGTAGCGTTGTCGCTGCTCGGTTTCCTCAAGGAGAAGGTGGACTTGGTGATCTCGGGGATCAACCCGAATGCTAATCTGGGCCATGACGTGACCTATTCAGGAACAGTTACGGCGGCGATGGAGGCAGTGATCGCCGGCGTGCCCGGCGTGGCCATCTCGCTGGACTCGCCGGAGAATCACAAAGGAGCGTTGTACTATCGCACAGCCGCAGCGGTGGCGCATCAGGTGGCGTCGCAAGTGTTGGAAAAAGGTCTGCCGAAAGGCGTTTTGCTAAATGTGAATGTCCCCTACTTGCGCCAGGACCAGCTCAAAGGGGTGTTGATCACCCGCCAGGGGTTGCGCGTCTATCGCGACGAATTGGATCGCCGCCTGGATCCGCGCGGCCGGCCCTATTATTGGATCGGCGGTCAAGCTCCGACCGGCGTGGAGGAACCTGGCACCGATTTCGGCGCCCTGCGCTCTGGATATGTCTCGATCACCCCGCTCCAGTTGGATTTGACGGCTTATTCGGCGATATCTGAGTTAGAGCAATGGATGTGGTAGCGGTGTTCAGCCGCATCGGTTGGGGAAGCAACCGTCTGTGGCCGGCGCCGGTAGCGCAGGCTGCGCCGGTGGATCACCCACTCTCGTAGCCGGCCGAGGCCGAGGATGGCCAGCAACGCCGAGCCGAGCAAGTTGAAGCGGGCCAGGGCGGTGGGCGGATGGATGGCAAAGGTGCGTAGCCAGGCGCGCAGGCCGGCCCACGGATCGCCGCCATCCAGCAAGTAGCGGGCGTTGACGCGATGGGCAGAGGCCGTGGCGCGCTTCAAGATGGGGGCAAGTGCCGGCGCCAGATCGGGCTGGGCCTTGGCCCATTCCAGGATGCGAAACGCTTCATGACCAAAGGCAACCGCCTGAGCGCGGTTCTTGGCCGCTGCGTGATAGCGCGCTGCAGCCCATAGTTGAGGGATGTGGACGATCGGCCCCTGAGCTGCCACGCGGATCCACAGGTGATGGTCGAGTAGGAAGTGATAGGAAGGGTCCAGCCCGCCGGCGCGCTCCCACGCCGTGCGCCGCAGGAAGACCGCCGGCTGGCCGATGATCTGAAAGCACAGCAAGTCGGTCAAAGCCAGGGGACGATAGCGCAAGAGGTTGATGGGTTGGCCGCTTGCATCCACTGCCAGCATGTCGCCATAGACCAGCAACGCTTCTGGATGGTCTTCAAAAGCTCGGACGGCAGCGGCCACTGTCCCAGGCAGGTAGAAATCGTCAGAATTCAACCAGGCCACGATCTCGCCGCGGGCGCGGGCCATGCCTTTGTTGATGGCCTCGGCTTGGCCAGAATCGCGTTCGCTCACCCAATGCGCCAGATAGTGGGCATATCGCTGGATGATGTCCACCGACCCGTCGTTGGACGCGCCGTCTATGATCAGGTACTCGATCTGCGGGTAGTCCTGTTCGAGCACCGATCGAATGGCCTGTTCCAAGTAGCCGGCCTGGTTATACGAAGGAGTGACGATCGAGACAATCGGCATATGAACGGGTGGTTGAGTGGGCGAGTTGCGAGCGCGGCTGGAAGAAAGGGGCTTTCCCATCTTCTAAGACGTTGCGACCTGACGAAACCCACTCCGGCTTTGGCCATAGGACGCCGTCTTGGAGCGGCAGAGATGAACGTCTTTCGAAACAGTGATTTTGCAGTATGATTAGGTGGGAGGGCGTTGGGTTTGCTCCCACTCGAACACGATGATTGTACACGGTATTTGACACGCTATGGCGGAGTATCATTATGTCTGAGTCCGATGTGTTTATCCTGGCTGCAGTGCGTACCGCCATCGGGATCGGCAAGGAGAGCGGTGGGCTCTATCCCTTTCACCCGGTTGAATTGACCGCCTGGGTAATGCAGGAAGCGGTTCGTCGGGCGGGGGTGGATCCGGCCCGTCTCGATGATGTCATCTGGGGGGTGGTGACGCCGGTGGGGGATCAGGGGGCGAATTTGCCCCGTCTGAGCGTGCTGCGGGCCGGGTTTCCGGTGCATGTGCCGGCGGTGAGTCTGAATCGGATGTGCGGTTCGGGACAGCAGGCAGTGCACTTTGCTGCGCAAGCCATTTTGGCCGGCGATGCCGATCTGATTTTGGCCGGCGGGACGGAGATGATGTCGCATCAGCCGTTGGGGGCGGATTATCCGCGGGAGTGGCCGGAAGTGGGTCATCGTCTGATCCATCAAGGATTGAGCGCCGAGCTGATGGCCGAACGATGGAAGCTTTCGCGTGAAGAATTGGACGACTACGCCTACCAATCGCACCTCCGGGCTGGGCGCGCCATCCAGGCCGGCTACTTCGACGAGCAGATCTTGCCCGTCTCTCTGCCGAACGGCGAGCGGTTCGCGGTGGACCAAGGGGTGCGGCGGCCGCCCGATCGGGAAAAGATGCGCGCTCTCAAGCCGGTCTTCAAGCCCGATGGGGTGATCACCGCCGGCAATGCCAGCCAGGTGAGCGATGGCGCAGCGGCCTTGGTGCTCGCTTCGGCAGCCGCGGTGGGGCGATATAACCTGACGCCGCTGGCGCGCTTGGTGGCCCGCGTGGTGGTCGGCTCAGATCCGACGTTGATGTTGGATGGGGTAATCCCAGCCACGCAGAAGGTCTTGCGCCGGGCCGGCTTGACGCTGGACGACATGGACGTGATCGAGATCAACGAAGCCTTTGCTTGTGTTCCCCTCGCATGGGCCCACGAACTTCACCCAAATATGGAGAAGGTCAACCCCAACGGCGGCGCCATCGCCCATGGGCATCCTCTGGGGGCGACCGGCGCCATCCTGATGACCAAGTTGGTGCATGAACTGCAGCGCACTCGAGGGCGCTATGGCCTACAGACCATGTGTATCGGTCATGGCATGGCTACGGCCACAGTGATCGAGCGGGTGTAGGCTCGGACAGGGCCGGCGGCAAGGACGTTGGCCTGCGCCTTGCACCGCTACCGCTTCAGGCGGCGCGGGCACGTGCGGCCATCTCGGCCCGCAGGTCGGCGTGATCTCGATCGATGGTAAACAGGGCGCCGAGGTAGAATACAAAGCACAGCCCCCAAGCAACGCTTGGGATCAGCAGAATGGCGGTGTGTAGGTTGGTGGCGTCGGCGATGATGCCCGTGATCAGAGGAGCGAATGCTGCTCCGCCGTTCTCAATGAAATATTCGGTTGCCTGAGCGGTGGAACGCACTTCGGGCACGATGACGTCATACACCGTGGCGATCACGTTAGCCGAAGAGAGCGGCATGAAGACCGCCGTCAGGCACATAAAGATGAAAAAGCGAGTGCGCTCTTCAACGGGCGTGGTCACGGCCAGGACCAGGAAGATGGCCCCGAGCAAGACGCCAGTGCTGGAGACCAAAATGCGTCCTTTTCGGGTGTAGCGGAAGAGAAAATCGCCCATGGCGCCGCCCAGGAAGTATCCGCCGGCTAAGATCAGGATCACCGGCGCCATGGTGAACAGGATGCTGTTGGCGTCGTAGCCGCGTTCTTTCTCTAGGTAGGCGAAGAAGAAATAGGTGATCACGTTCCACGGGAAGACGCCGGCAAATCCTTGCAGGAACACGAACCACATGGTCTTTTTCTTGAAGATTTGTTTGGCTTCCTCCCAAGAGAATCGGAAGGTCTGCATCTCGGCCATATGTTCGAATTCTGGCTCCGCCTTGCCGCGCGGCATTTCTTTCACAAAGAGGAAGATCAAGAGCGCAACCACTATCCCTAGCGAGCCGGTCAGGTAGAAGATCGAGCGCCAGCCGCCGATCATCGGTGCGATCATCAAAGCCAGGATCATGCCAAGCAGGTAGCCAAGGGGTTGAGCTAATTGGAGCAGGCCGTATACTTTGCCACGCAGGGTGGGGCCGAAGTAGTCGGCCACTAGGGTGTATAAGCCAGGATAGGACGAGTCGTCTATGCCTGTGGAAGCGCGGGTGATCAGGAACATCGGGAAGGAGCGCGCCACGCCGTTGAGCCAGGTGGTGGATCCCCAAATGAACGATGCCAACGCTAGCAGTTTGGCGCGCGCATAGCGGTCGTATAGGTAGCCCCAGATCGGGTATAACAGGGTTGCTACGATCAGGGCGCCAGAGTTGATCAGCCCCCATTGGCGATTGTTCATCCCGAAGGTCTCGCTGATCGGGACTTGTAAGGAGCCAATCATCAGTTTGTCGGTCTGATGCAGGAGCATGAAGAGGAAGAAGATGAAGACCACTGCCCAACGGTAGGCGGAACGTCTTGGTGCCATGGTTGACCTCCGAAATGGGTTTTCCCAAGTATCAGGTGGAGGGGCGTGTGTGTCAAGAGGAGCTCATGGGTATGTGCCACAGATTGCCACAGATTCCACAGATGGTTTGGATGAAGTATGGGTTGACGGTGTTTGGGTATACGCGATGGCTAAATCTCAGTTGAGAAGTTACGCAGAGACTAAGCGTTGACAGAAGGTTGAATCGGCTTTGAAAAGACGGTGAAGATGAAGTCGCTCACTGCGGAGGTTCAATCAAGACTATGAATTTGCCAACTCTTGTTGAGCTGGAGTCTCTGGCCCGTCAGGCGGGTCAAATTTTGCAAGATGGGTATGAGAAAGAGCACGATGTGCAGTTAAAGGGGGTGATTGACTTGGTGACAGAGGTGGATCGTCAGTCGGAGACCTTTTTGCTTGGTGAGATTCGGACGCGCTGGCCCTACAGCCGCATCGTTGCCGAAGAGAGCGGTGAGAGTGGCCAGGATGGAGGGGTGGTGTGGTATATCGATCCCCTGGATGGCACGGTCAATTATACCCACGGCGTGCCGATCTTTTGCGTTTCGATCGCCTGTGCTTGGGATGGGGAAACACGCTTGGCGGTGGTCTATGATCCGATGCGAGATGAGTTGTTTTCGGCGGAGAGGGGAAAGGGGGCTTTTTTGAACGGACGGCGCCGGTTGGCCGCGTCACAGGTTGCGGAGTTGCGCGCCTCGTTGCTGGTGACCGGTTTCCCGTATGATACGTGGACGGCGAAGGTGAACAATTTGGAATACTTTGGCCGTTTTGCTCGTTTGACCCAGGGGGTACGTCGCTTGGGATCGGCAGCGCTGGATCTGTGTTATGTGGCCGCCGGCCGCTTTGATGGCTATTGGGAGCTGTCGCTTAGCCCATGGGATGTGGCCGCCGGCGCGTTGATCGCCCAGGAAGCCGGAGCACGCGTGACTTCGCTGAGCGGCGATGACGATTATCTGGTGCCCCCGTGCTCGATCCTGGCGGCTGCGCCGACGCTCTATGACCAGATGATGCGCGTGTTGCAGCAGTCCTGAAGAAAGGCAAGACCCCGTTCTTAGAAACGGGGTCTTATTCAAACTTGCAAGCGATTGGCTATTACGGGCAGATGACGATGCGATCGATGGTCCCCTTGTTGCCCACTAAGCGAAACTCTACGACGTGATCGCCCGGTGATAATGTCGGCGAGGTCCAGGTTTTCTTCCACAAAGTCGTTTCATCGGATTGGTGGATCTCGCCGATCTTGAAGCCATCCACATACACATCCAGCCGGCCATAGGCGGGGTCTTTGGTGAATACGAGACGGAATTGGGTGCCGTTGAACCAGAAGCGGGCCAGCGAGGCCGGCGGCGAGAGCAGCAGGTGATATTGCCCAGCCGTGGCGTTCGGATGGCTGATCGTCCGCACATCGCCAATATAGGACCAGATCGAATGCCCATCCTCGTAGGTACCGCAGGCAGCATACGGGCCAGTGTATTGAGCGTAGGAGTCGGCTGGGTTGGAGAGGGACCAATACCAGGCATCATCTAGAGTTCGGATGGCAAAGTAGTAGCGGACGCCAGGTGTCAGGCCCACTACAGTCATGCTCTGTAAGTTGCCGGCTGACAGGGGAAGTGGAATGACGCCGGCTGCCGGCCTGGCGTTGCTCCAGTCGAACAGATCGTTGATCGGAGCCATAGCGTAACGCACTTCGTATTTTTTGGCTTCGCCGTCATTGCCATCGTCTCCAGGAGCGGTCCAGGTCAACTCCACTTCCCCGTCGTTGACGCCTAGGGATGCCTTCAGATCGCTGATGGGATCGGGAGGACCGCCATCCACCAGGTTGTTGATCAGGATTTCGTCCACTGTCACCCGTCCCTGCGTCTTATGGACAAAGCGAACGGTGTGCGGCCCAAGAGCGAATATCGGACTGGTGTAGGTGAAGCGCCGTGGGAAGGGAGTCTGCTGATCGATGGTGGCGATCAGGGCGCCGTCAACATACACATCCATTTTTCCATGCGTGGAGCCAGTGACGTAGGTGAACACGAACTGCGTGCCGGTGAAGTTAAACGTAGCCGAATTGCCGATCTTGCGCGAGATGTGCAGAGTTCTCTGGCGAGCCAGATCGTCTCGGATCGATTCCCAGGTGCCGTTGTACTGCCAGGCGGGGTGTCGGTTGTCATAGCCGCCGGGTCCAATGATGACCGGCGCAGTCGGAGTGGCTTCGACTCGGTTGGAAGGGGGACCCTGATTCCCGACTTCGTCCTCTGCGGCCAAGCAGAAGTGATATTTGACGCCGGGCCAGAAGCCGTTCAGCACGGCTTGTTGGGTGGTTCCGGCGATGGCCGGGGCCGGCAGGGTGAACGGGTAGACGTTTCCACTGGCCCAGTCCGCTACGCAGTCGGGAGGCGCAACGAAGTATCGCAACTCATAGCGCCGGGCCGTGCCGACGTTTTTGTCATCCCCCACAGCTTTCCAGGCCAGGACGACTTGGCCGCTGGTGTTGACCGAGGCGTTGAGGGTGGTGATTTTGGAGGGGGAAATGCCGTCGGGAAAGGCATAGATTCGCACGTAGTCGAAGTTGGCCTTGCCGCCTGGGGTGTGGAGCAGCTTCAATTTGTGCACTCCGTCTGAAAGGGGAGGGCTGCTCCAGACTTGATTGGGGACGTAGTTCGCGCTGCCTTGATTGAGGGTCCCCATCAGGACGTCATCAATGTAGATGTCCAGCGAACCCATGTTTGGGCCGAGGGAATAGACCAGGTCAATCTGACCGCCGTCAAAGTAGATGAGGGCCCAATTGTTCTCGCTGTGGGAGACATGAATGGCGTTCTTATAGGCGCCCGACATCGGCACGGCTTGCCAATCGGTCTGGAAGCTGAAATAGGGCTTTTCGGAGGCATCCCATTTCTTGCCGGCCACTGTGCTCCAGGCCACGTTTCGGGCTACAAACCGGAAGTTCAGATTCATCCGATACTGGGCAGCAGCAGTTCCGGTTTTCCGGACGACTTCGATATAGTAGCGTACGCCGCCTCGCAAGAGCAGGTTGACCGACGAAACCGTTCCTCCTGCGTTGTCGTTACAGCCGAGTTGGATCAGGTTACCGGGCGCAAGCGGATCGTCTTGGAACACGGCCAGGACAGTGTCGTAGGTGCTGCCCACGGTGTTGATGGTCACTTCACCAGATTGGGGGAGCGCGAAGGTGTACCATACCGAGTTGAGGTGTTGCGAGCTCCCGCCACAGGTGATCACCGGATCGTTGGCTTCAGTGGTAGCGCCTGTAATATCAAGGATGGTGTGCGAGAAGGGATTGGCATTGACGGCAATAGCATTTGCCCGGTTGTCGTTCGCAGGGGCCGGCGCTGCGTAGCTAGGCGAGGCCGTGCCGGCAACAGTCAAGATCAGGCCGATCACGACCAGCCCGCGCCATAGAGCGCGCAAAGGCATGTGTGTTAGGCTAGATAACATGAAACCTCCATAGTGAATAATCTCGTGGGTTTTTATTGGTTAACGTCATGGAACCGGATGTTGTTCTCTCGTGTTTTAGCGAAGGGTATTGTATCGTTATTCTCGGAACTCGAGTTTAGACAAACGCTATCGTCCTGACGGTTCGTCAGGGTAAGAACTTGCACCTTACCAATCGCATTTTCAGGCCGGCTGCGCCGCCGCAGCGCCTTCTTGACCACTTTGTAGCGCTGTTTGGGCGTGCGCGGCTTGCCGTTGGGCCAGCCGGGCGGTTTTCCGCGCTGTTTGGGTGCTCGAGCCGGCGAGCCGAT
>Ga0116210_1001786_pt1 | contig 14803 bp, 11 predicted proteins | sample TshhotsprinmetaG_FD_94483 | JGI IMG/M metagenome (GOLD analysis project Ga0116210, IMG submission 94483) | Hot spring microbial communities from South Africa to study Microbial Dark Matter (Phase II) - Tshipise hot spring metaG | ecosystem: Environmental > Aquatic > Thermal springs > Hot... | reverse complement strand
GGGCGGCCGTGGGGCTGGCGTGGGGCGTCGGCCGCTTATGGCCGCGCGTCCGGCCTCGGCGGGAGAAAGACCGCCGGTGACCCCACCTGGCTGGCCTACAGCGTCTACGCGCATCCCAACGCGTGTCTGTCGAGAGGTTGAGGGCGGCCGATGCCGGCCGCGGCCGGGGAGGAGTTGACCGAAGGCGCCAGCTTGCTGGCGATCCGCTGCCTGGAGCTGGCCGAGCGCGAGCTGATGCGCTGCCTGGCGCGGCAGGGGGAGAGCGGCGGTGCCCTGCGCCGCTACCGCGAGCTGCGCTCCCTGCTGGCCGCCGAGCTAGGGGCCGTGCCCTCCTGCGAAACCACCCTCCTCTACGAACGCATCCGCCGCGGGGATGACGTCTGATCCCCTGTAAGCCCTTCTGTAAGCGCGTCGGTGCAAAATGTGCACCATGACGCCACAAGTTTATCACCCACTCCAACTGGCAACCTTCGTGGTGCGCATCTGGCGCGAGGCCAGCGGGCTGGCGTGGCGGGAGGAGATCATCCACCTGCCCGACCGGGCCGCGCGGCGCTTCGCCAGCCTGGCGCAGGCCGCTGAGTTCATCGCGGCCTATGCACCCGAAGTTGACAGGGCCGCGCCGTCGGAGCGGGAGAGCTCGGCGCCCGAGGAATGACCAACCCTTGCTTGAAAGTCGGAGGTGTCGCATGCGTTTCCGTCCCCGGTTCAGAATGTCCATCTTTGTCGTGATCCTCGTCGCGGTCAGCCTGGCCGGCTGCGGCGGCGATCAACCCGCGCCGCAGGCCGCGCCTGGGCCCACTGCTACCCCCCAAGCCAAAGCGCCGGCGACCGCGGCCGCCGATCGGCCCGCGGTCGAGCAGGCCCCTGCGGCCTCGGCCGCGCTGACCATGCCCTGCGCCGAGCTGGTGCCCGCCGACGAACTCGAACGCATGATCGGCACGAAGCCGGCCAGTTTGATGGATACCGTCATGCCCGGCTGGACTGCGTGCAACTGGTTCTACACGCCGCCCGGCGCGTCCGAGCAGGCCGGGTTCACGGTGCAGGCCTACACCGGCCCGGAGACCCTGGTCAAATGGCGCATGGACACCAACCCCGCCAATCGGTTGGCCGGCGTGACCGTGAACAGCCTGGCCGGCTACGTGCAGGAGGGCTACACCTGGGTGATCCCCGAGAGCAAGCTGCGCGCCGTGCAGGCGCTGCAGGACGGCCGCTACGTGTTCCTGCGCTTCCCCGCCGACAACCTGGCGCTGAGCACCGAGTCGCAAATCGCCGATTACCTCTCGGTGCTGTTTCGGCGATTGCAGGAGAAGGGGTGAGACTGATGAAACAGCAATTTGCACCGACCAGACGGTCATACACCAGGCGCGCCGGCAGCGATGAAAGCAGCGAGCTCGGTCAGCAGACCGGCCCAAGTCACCCCTTTCAAGTCCAGGCCCTGCGGTGCTTGGCACTGCTCGTCCTGCTGGCCGCGCTGCTGCCCGGCCCGGCGCAGGCGCAGACCCCGCCCCAGGCCAGCGTGACCCTCGACGTCTACACCGTTGCGCCGGGGCGTCCGCTGACGATCACTGGTGCCAACTTCCTGCCGGGTGTGATCGAGATCCGGCTGAACAGCGCCGTGCTCGGTTACGCGGAGACCGGCACCGGCAGCTTCAGCCGCACTTTCGATGTCCCGCCCGCCGCCGCGCCGGGACTGAGCACGCTGGTCGCCTGCTATCGCAGCGCATGCGGCGTCCCCGGCCATCCCCAGAATGTAGCTACGCCGTTGCGGGTATTGCCGCGGCTGAGCGGTGTGCCGGCGCAGCACTTGCGCCGCGGCCTGAACTTCCTGTCGTTGCTGCGCGGCAGCATACCGGAATGGTCGGCCGCCTTCTTCGAGGACGTCGCCTTCCCCTACTTCCGGCCCGACCTGCCGGCGCCGGCCTACTACGAGTTCGCCGTGCGCTCGGCCACGGGCGCGGCGGCCGGCTCCCTGATCGTCAGCACCGGCGAGCATGACTACCCCCTGACCCACTGGAAAAGCGAGGGCGACAGCCTGGCTGCTGGGCTGCTGGCGGCAGCCGGTGGGCGGGCTCTCACTTTCTACCGATTGGACGCGCTGACCTACGGCGCGGAGACCCCCGACGGCCAGCAGCTTGTCCGCGCGGAGGGCGCTGAGCCCCCCTTGTTCAAGTTTGTGGGGCTGGAGGGGGTTGACTTGAACAGCCTGCAGGGGACCTTCGAGTGGACGCCGGGCCTCGATCCGGCCAGCCCCGGCCCCGGCACCCTGACCCAGACCGGCCTGACCAGCACGCCGGCCGGCCTGTCCCTGACCGAATGGGGAAGCTGGCCGGAACTGAAGGCCGGCTTTGCGGCCAACTACGCGCCGCTCCTGGAGGTCCGCCGGCAACACGCCCGCGACGACTGGGAGGTCGTGCGCAACTGGGAGCAGTGGGGCATCCCCTTGCTGCCGGGCGAGTCGTTCACGGTGCTGGCCGCCGGCCCGGTCACGTGCGATCTGACGGGCCCGGGCAGCGCGCTGGCCCGGGCGGAAGCGGTCGGCAGCGGCTGCCGGGTCACCCTCTTGACGCCGCCCCCTGCGATCATGCCGTTCGAGGCGGTGCTGGGCACAGCAGTTGGCCAGACCGAGCGCGTGCGTTTCCTGGCCGCGACGTCCATCGGCCGCCAGGTCTACCTGCCGCTGATCGCCAGCGGTCAAGGCCGGCCGACGAGCGCAGCCTCAGCCTCAGCGCAGCCGCAGTCCCCAAGTACACCGGCCGGCACTACGATCTACTCATGGTACTTCTGGCAGACCGACGGCGGCCAGGCCGCGCAACGGCTGTATCGCCAGATCCCGGCCTACACCTGGCCCAACACTAACGGCTGCTGGAGCGGCTGCGGGGCCACGGCGTGGGCGATGCTGTTCGGTTGGGTGGACGCGCAGGCCGCGGCCAACCATCCGACCTGGCGCAACAAGTGGGGCATCTATCGGCAGAACGGCGGCGTCAACACGCCGGACGCCGTGGCGCCGGTGGTGGTGGACGGCGGGGTCAACAACATGCAGATGGAGATCCGCAGCTACATCGGCGGTTTCTGCCTGTTCTCGGCCGGCCCCACCTGGCCGTGGAACATGGGCGGGGCCTATCTGTATCCCCAGAAGCGCGCCCGGTCCATCGTGGGTGTGATGGGCGGCCATAACTGGTTCAATAACGAGTGGCAGCACATCGCCGACGCCATCGAGTTCAGGAAGACGCCCGGCATCGCCCTCATGGGCAATCACTATCCGCTGGCCTATAGCCTGGGGCGGGCCTGGGTGCGTGTGTGCGGTTGGAACCTGTTCACTGGCACTACTTGTGAGAACAGGTGGGCTTTCCCCCAATTCCAGGTCAACCCCGGTTGGGGCCCCAATTCCTCCTATCTGGGAATTTGGGTGCCGGCGAGCACCAGCTACTGGGGCACGGTGATCGGCTGTTATTACCAGTTCGGGCAGGGCTGGGTGTGCCCGTGAAGGAGCGAAGTTTATGTGGAGGTTCTTGGCTGGTGCACCGCACCCAGACGGTGAGCGGCATCGGTAACGTCGCTTACTCCAACAACATCCTGCGCAGCGCGCAGCCCGGCGGCCCCTACGAGCTGGTCGGCGAGGCGGTCGGCGCGGCCTTCAACGACCTGCCGGTGGCGCGCGGGCAGACGTACACCTGCGTGGTGCAGGCCTACGACGCCCACGGCGTCGTCTCCCCCTACAGCCGGGAGGTCAGCGCCGCGCTGCCGCGGCTGAGCACGTTCCTGCCGGCGGTGTTGCGCGCGCGCTGAAACAGGCGGAGCGAGGCGCTTTCTCCCAGGCAGATCAACCCGGCACCGTCGGCCCGCCCAGCGCAGCAAGGGCCGACGGTGCGATCGGCCCGTCCGGCGAGGCGCTCGCCCCACCGCGCCATCCCACCTCACGCTTCACGCACCCCCGGAATCACGTTTCACGCATCGCGGACTCGGCTGCCGGACAGCCCCGATCACGGGTATGATCCCCGCATGGTGCGGAGCCCGCAGCCCGCCTGCTCGCCTGCGGCGATGTGAACCTGAGCGCGGCTGCCGGCTACATCACCCACCGCTTCACCGTAGATTGCTTCCTCGTACCCCTTGCCAGCACCTCCGCCAGTGCAGGCCCCTATCTGGTCAGCAGGCAGGTGCTCGGTACGCCGGGTTACATCCAATTTACGGATAAGTACCGTACAATCCTGCCCGCATGACGTCCACCATTTACAAAGGAGCAAGACATGGCGATCAGACCCTCTTGGTTCTCGCTCGTGCTGGCGCTCAGCCTCATCCTGAGCCTGACCGGCCCGACCATCCGTGCACAGTCGCCGGCTGACGCGCCGGCACAGACTCCCGAAGTGTTTGTCACTGCGAACGGCATCAGCTTACAGGCGGGCCAGCCCCTTCCTGTCTTCCGTTTCTCAACACCCTCGGTCACCAGCGGCCAGACGGCCGAGCTGGCGCGACTGTTCACCAGTGTCAGCGGGCAGACGGTGATGCAGGACATGTATGCCGACCTGGTGCGCTTCACGGTGCCTAACACGCGCACGAACACGGTACTCGAACGTTACACTGCGACTGGGGGCTTCTACCTGTATAACGCCAGCGAAGCGTTTGCCGAGACGGTTCGACCCAACGCAAGCTTCAACAGGACCCAGGCTCAGAGCAGCGCCTGCCAGTTTCTGTTCAACAATGGACTGATCCCCCAGAACGTCAACATCCCTGGCACGGCCCAACAATGCAGTCCGGATGTGTTCCGCAACAATCCATACGCGACTTCGGGCGCATGGGCGGCGACGCTGGAGGCGGCCAGCGGCAGGCTCACCCAACAGCAAATCGGCCTGATCGTGCGAGTGCCGATGTCGCTGAACACCGGCGCGTTCTCGCAGGTACCGAGCGTTCCGCTGGGCGGGCCGGGTGGCCACATCTCGCTCTACTTCCGCACACTCAACACCAACGACAGCGGCTTTACGCTGGATAGCGGAACGCCGGGCCTGGCCGCTGCCGCCCTGCCTTTCTACAGCCGGCAGTTTTCTCACGTTCGCAACGTCCCGACCTTGAGCGTCGCAACGGTAACACAGCAGGTGGGTGACGCGGTGCGCGCTTCGTACCCCGGCGCAACGATCACCGTCACGACGCCCTCGCTCTATTACTTTGTCAGCGACGCGGGCACGCCGCAGACGGCGCTGGAGCCGACCTTCGCCTTCGAGGGGATCGAGGTGACGACCGGCGGCGAGACGTTCGTCCTGCGCGACATCGTGCTGCCGGCGGCGCAATCCGGCCCGCAGGGCTTCGGTCCGCTCGTCACCATCACCGCGCCAGTCAACGGCTCCTCGTTCACGCCCGGGGCGACGGTGAACTTCAGCGCCAGTCTGAGCGGCGGCGCTGCGCCGTACACCTTCACGTGGCGACTGGATAATGGCACGCCGTTGGCCACCGGCGTGGCGGCGAATGCCTCGCAGCCCATTACTCTGGCGACCAACCAACTGCCCGCCGTTTCGCACAGCGGCCTGCCCGCTCCTGTCACCGTGCAGCTTCAGGTGCAAGATAGTGATGGCGCAATCCGCACGGCCAACGTAGTGCTCAATCCTACGGTTGCGCCCTCGCTCTATCTGCCGCTCATCCAGCGCAATGCCGGCCGAGGCAGTGCGTTGGCCGCGGCCGATGACCCGCCTGCGAACCTGGCCCCGATGGCGGCCAGCGCGCAGGTCCTCAGCAGCTACACTTTCGGCGTCGTCCAGGCCTCGGACTACCCGCCGTACGGCATAGGCGGCTCCGATCTTCCGGGCGTGGTGCCGGATGTGACCGGCTTCCGCAACGGGATGCAGAGCGCCGGCTGGAGCCGGCAATTCCACTGGGCCAACTCCTCGGCATGGGAACGGGACTGGCGGGACTGCAGCCTGGGCGGCATCGATTGCACCGATGGCGTAGACCGTGCAGACTTCGTCTACTACGCCGGGCACGGCGGCCCGGGCGGCCTTTCGCTGCCATCTAGCAAGGACAGCACCTGGTTCAGCGGCAATAACGCGCGCTTCCAGAGCCTGCGCTGGGTTGGCTTCTCCTCCTGCCAGACGCTGCGCGTTCAGGGCTACACGGCGGGCAACGAGCCGATCCGCCGCTGGTTCAACGCCTTCCAGGGCGCGCACATGCTGCTCGGTTTCAATAGCAACATGGCAGATATTGCCTTTGGCGGCCCGCTGGTGGACAACATGCGCATGCCAATCCTGTTCGGAATACCGTATCCGTGGGCGCAGCGCACGATCCGCGAAGCCTGGGTACACACCGCTTTCAACATAAATGCCGGCAAACCGGCTTACATCTACGCGCGGGGGACGAACGGGGTCAACCCGGCCAACGACAAGCTGCCTTCGCCTGCGTACCCGCAAGCAGTGTCCCGCCCCTTCCCGGTGGCCTCTTGGCACTGGGTCTGGTGGGAGTTTTAGGGGCCCCGGCGCTGTGGGCCATCGCACTTCGACGACCCTGCGCGCACGTTGAAACGAGCGGAGCGAGGCGCCTTCTCCTAGCCTAACCCAGCACCGTCGGCCTGCGCATCGAAGCAAAGGCCGACGGTGCAACTGGCGCGACAGGCGAGCGCCTCGCCTGTCGCGCCATCCCACTTCACACTTCACGCACTACGGAATCCCGTTTCACGCCTCACGCCATCCCGCCTCACGCCTCACGCACCCGGTTGCCCGGCAGCCGCGATCGCAGGTATAATCCGTCCAGAAGGCAAGACCATATCATCAAGGCCATGCGAAGACGATGCTGATACTGGCCTGCTCAATGCGGCATGCTTTGTGTTGCGGCGAAGCCTGATGAGGCAGCTACGGAGAGGATGTTATGGGTATCTGGCATACCGGTTTCCGGTCCGACTTGCAGGTCTCGGTCAAGTGGGTGAGCGGCCTGTTGCTACTCCTGGCAGCGATGGTTCCTGCCGTCATCGAGCCGAGAGTGGAACCATCACAAATTGTGTCGGTGCGCCTGTATGTCGTGTTGCTCTTCGTCGTGGCAGTCGCAATATGGCGGCTCGACAAGTGGCAACCCTGGGGCAGGCCGGCCATCGTCATCCTGCTGATCGGGGTGGCCTTTGCTGGCGATGTCTCGTTAGGGGTGCCGGGCAGCCTGACTTTGCTGGCCATCCCCACGGCTCTGGCGGCGCTGTCGTTTGGCTCTTCTGGGGCGGCAGTCGTCACCCTGGGGGAGAGCGGCGCGCTCATACTTTTGTCAAGGTATGGTGGGCCGGAGAAGGAATGGGCTGCGATTGTGATAACACTGGTGGTGATTTGGGGCGTGTTCGGGGCGGTGTATGCCGTCTCTCGCGTCGCATACCAGATCGCGGCGTGGTCGTGGGACTACTATCGCCAGGCGCTGGAGATTCGGGAGGAGGCAGGCGCCCACCGGCAAGAACTCGAGCAGACGCTGTACGAACTGGCGCAGGCCAATCGGCAACTGACTATGCTCACCAAGAGGACGGCCGACCTCCGAGCCATCGCGGAGGAAGCCCAAAGGACCAAATCTGCGTTCGTCGCCAACGTCAGCCACGAGTTCCGGACTCCGCTGAACATGATCATCGGGCTGGTCGAACTGATGCTGCAGGCCCCGGAGATGTACGCTGTGGTACTCTCCCCCAAGATGCGCAAGGACCTCGAGACCGTTCACCGCAACTGCGAGCACCTCTCCAAGATGATCAACGATGTGCTGGACCTCACGCGCGTGGAGGCCGGCCGCTTCGCACTACATCGAGAGCGGGTTGACCTGAAAGAGGTCGTGGACAGCAGCGTCGTCGTGGTGCGCCCGCTGCTGGAGAAGAAACAGCTTACCCTGCGGGTCACGGCGCCTGATGAATTGCCGGCGGTCTATTGTGACCGAACCCGGATAGGACAGACGATTCTCAACCTGCTGAGCAATGCAGCCCGCTTCACAGAAAAGGGAGGGATCGCGGTTGAGATCGTCCAGCAGGACCAACATGTGCGCGTCAGCGTCGCAGACACAGGTTCCGGCATCCCTCCGGAGGGCCTGAAAAGGATCTTCGAACCTTTTTGGCAAAGCCCAGGCCAACTCTGGCGCGATAAGGGAGGCAGCGGGCTCGGACTGAGCATCAGCAAACAGTTCATCGAACTCCACGGAGGCCAAATCTGGCTCGAGAGCCAGGTGGGGATAGGGACAACCTTCTATTTCACGCTACCGATAGACCCACCTCTGGAACATGCCGTCCGACCTGTTCAACGAGTAAGAGAGGATTGGGTATGGCGAGAACAGGCATTTCTTGCCGGCCGGGCCAGTGCCACTGCCCAGCCGATCAGACCGCGCCTCGTCATCTGTGATGAGACCGGCGCGCTCTATTCGCAACTGGCGCGCTATGGCGATGCAGCGGAATTCGTTCATGTCCGCAAGCCGGAGGAAGCCGTACGGGAATTAGAGGCATGTCCGGCGCACGCCGTCATGCTGAACGCGCCGCAACCCGAGGCGCTCTGGCCAGCGTTCGAGATGATGAGGGAGCAAATGTCCGATACACCCCTCGTGGGGTGCTCGATATACCAGCAAGGGGATCGTTTTGCGCGTGTCGGCGCGCAGGGCTTTCTGATCAAACCTGTGACGCGCGCCGATCTGGCGAAAGCCATCGCAGCCGTCGGCAGACCCGTGCGGCGCGTCCTGGTGGTGGACGATGCCCCCGACGTGTTGGACTTGTGGAGCCGGATGTTGCGCACCGGCGACAGCACGCTGGAAGTAATCACGGCCTCTGGCGGCAAGCAGGCGCTGGACGAATTGCGGCGGTCAGCGCCTGATCTAGTGTTGCTCGATATCATCATGCCAGACATGGACGGCTGGCAGGTGGTCGAAGCCATGAAGCAGGACGAGAGCATCTCGGGCGTGCCCGTCTATTTCGTCTCGGCTCAGGATCCCGCCGATCTGCCGCCGCGAAGCGAATGGTTTGTGGCGACGCTGAAAGGCGGCCTGGCGCTGGACAGGTTGCTGCGCTGCTCGCTGGAGGTTCCGAAGTTGCTTCTAGAGCCCGCAACAGCACCGATCTAACGCCTGAACGAATTCACGGGGACGCACCGGTTTCATCAGATAGGTGGTAGCGCCGAGGGATAGCGCCAGCGCCTCTTCTCTGACGACCGAACAGACGATGACGGGGATGGAACGCGTGGCAGGGTCCTCGTGAAGACGCATCAGTAACTTCCACCCGTCAATATCGGGCAGCATGATGTCCAATACAATGACATCGGGAACGGTCGTCTTGACTGTCTCAAGCAGAGATTGACCCCTGGCCACATGGACGATGTGATACCTGGTCCCCTCAGTGGCACGCCGATAGAAATCGGCCATGTCGGGGTTGTCATCCACCACCAGCACGGTCGTTCTGCCCGAGGAAGGCAGCTCGGCCCGCCAGAAGAGGTGGCAGCCATCCAGTTGGGCTTTGATGGAGACCCCTTCCGGTGCCAAAAAGTTGCGCGTCAGATCGTCGGTATCGGCCGGCACCCCGTTGGTCAAAGGCACGGTCAGGGTGATCACGACGTTTCCTTCCTCGAGCGCGGCAAAGGCCCTGATCTCTCCCGATGACGTATAGCCGGCCAGACGCCGGACGGCCGCCAGCAGGAATTGCGACAGCGCTGCCGGATGTACGGTTGCGATCAGGCCAGGTTGGATGAATGCCACGCTGAGCCGGACATCCTTTCCCAAGGCCGAGAAATTCCACAGATTGGCGACGTCGGCGATGGCCTCTGCGATATCGGTCACGCTGTCCGGGGCCAGGGCCTGGAGAGCGGCCAGCTCGCGCTCGGCCTGGGCGCGCCACTCGACAGCCTGTATGTCTGAGGTCTTTTCTGCTGGCTGTTGCTGACTTGAGCGGTGTTGCCAGATGTGCATCGCCAGCGCGTGAATCGCCTCCCGCTGCATGCGCCACGCCGTAGCTACGCTGATGTGCAGCCGCTCGGCATTCTCCTCCTGGGTTAGCCTCAGCACAAACCGGTTGTACAGCAGATCATACACACGTCTGGGATGGGCATCCGGCGGCACATCCGGCGCCGGTTTCAGTTCGCCGATGGCGCGCGTAATGGCGGCCTGCACAGCGAACGCGCCCATCTTTGGATCGCAACCCAACACAACCGATAGCGACTCCGGCGGCCGGTAATCGGGATCCTTCAAGTGGGTCAGCGTGCGCAGAAGCTCCTGTTCGAATTCCTCACAAGTCATCATGGGCGTGATAGAAAACTGATAGAGTCCTGGTATAGACTTCTCACGTACAAGATGATACATTGAGATTCAAGCGCAGGCAACTTGTGGGTAATCACCGCTGGGTAAGAGACCGTTCGGCGACAGGTCAGCGTCCGAAGGCGGTTTCCGATGATGGGAAAGGAGGTGGGTCAGGACAGGGACCGCTCGAAAACCCGTTACGGAGTACCAGTCACTGGTCGTCGGCAGGTAGTTGACCTGCACCCTGGCAGGTGGGGTTTTCACCCTATCTACAGGCAGTGTACCATCCTGCGCTCCACAAGTCAAAACAGCAGAGGAGAAAGAGTAAAGATGAAGGAGCCTCGCATCACCCGACGCGATTTTATCCGAGCCAGTGTTCTGGCTGCTGCGGGCGCGACGTTGACCGCATGCGCCGGCCAACCCACTCCCGCACCGACTCAGCCGCCGGCGGCGACTGCCAAGCCGGCGGCGACCGCCGTACCGACCGCCGTACCGACTGCCGTACCGACTGCCAGGCCGACGGCAACGGCGGTACCGACTGCCAAGCCAGCCCCCCTCACCGCCGAACAGCTGATGGTCAAAGCCGGCCTGCCCTTGCCCGGCCTGCCCGACCAGGGCTGGAAGTACACCTTCCCCGATCTTCCGCCAGGGATGCCCATGGACCCGCCCCTGCGGATAACGACCAACCGCATAGTGGGCAGCGATGTGGTCTTCGCCCAAGGCGATGATATTGACAACAACCCCTTCACGCGGATGGCCAAGGCGCTTTTCGGCATCGAGTGGAAGCACAAATGGACGGCCGGCAACTGGGATGATTATACTACCAAGTGGAACCTGGCGGTTGCCGCCAAGGACTTGCCGGACACAGCCATCTATATCGGCGGAGACCTGCTGGTCAACGGCTTGAAAGCCGGTTTGTTTGCCGACATCACCGACGCCTATGAGAACTATGCCAGCAAGAAGTGGGTCAAAGATGTCTTTGCCCGCTATGGCGACCTGCCCTGGGCCTACGCACGCGTGAAGGGCCGCCTGATGGGCTGGCCGTATGTGGAGCAAGCGGCGCAGAACGACAAGGTGATGTGGATACGCAAGGACTGGCTGGATAAGCTCGGCCTGGCCGTGCCCAAGACGCTGGGCGAGCTCTACGAGGTCGCCACTGCCTTCCGCAAGAACGATCTCGGCAAGGGCGCCAAAGGCACCACGCTGGGCATCGCTTTCCAGCAGGAGCTGGTGTCGTGGTACGGCAGCGCCGATCCCATCATCGGCTCCATTGCCGGCACATTGCCCAACTTCTGGACCAAGAACGACAAGGGCCAGCTGGAGAATGGCATCATCAACCCGCGCATGAAAGACGCCCTGATCTTCCTGGCCAAGTGGTACAAGGAGGGCCTGCTCCCGGCCGACTTCGCCACCCGCCCGACCGGCGAGGCGCAGAAGCTGGTCGCCGGCAACCTGTGCGGCATCCACTTCACCCCGCATTGGGATGCGGGCTGGGGCTGCGGCGAAAGCAAGCAGAACGACCCCTCGGCGGAATGGGAGGCCCACGAGATCCCCGCCGGGCCGGCCGGCAAGAAGAAGATGTGGAGCAATCCCTTTGGCGCCTCGATATTCCCCTTGCGCGCAGGTCTGGGGCAAGCCTATGCCGACGCCTATGTCAAGCAATGCAGCTGGCTGGTAGAATTCTTCGAGGATCCGGAGAAGCTACCCGGCGGCAGCTATCAGATCAAGGGTGTGACCTTTGATATCGTAGACGGCGCATTCAAGCCAATCCCCAATGTCCATTTCCCCAAGTGGGTGCCCGGCCCCATTCTGGGCAGTGGCAACGGCGGTGTGGACCCCGAGCGCGCCTACAGGCATATGCTGAAAACGAGGTCCTGGAAGGAAGTCCCCGAAGACAAGCGCAATCCCTACCAGAAATTCGTGCTCAACGATCCGGCCGGCAATCAGGAGCGCTATCAGAAGGCCTTCTTGCTCAACGTCTCCGTCTCGGAACAGCAAGGCATCAAGAATCTGTTCAACGCCCCGCCTACCCAGGGGATGGTGGACTTTGGTGCAGAGCTCAACTCAATGTGGGCTCAAACCTGGACGGGCATCGTCACCGGCCAGAAGCCTGCGAGTGCTTTCGACGAGTTTGTGGTAAACTGGAAGAAGATGGGCGGCGATCAGATCACCAAGGAAGTCAACGACTGGTGGCAATCGCGCTAAGCGGCGGTTGGTAGGAGAGGTGCTGCAACTTGGCCTGGAATCGCCCCACGTGCCAGGCATCTTGGAGAGTGCCTGGCACGTAACGAGAATCGCCCCACGTGCCAGGCACCTGGGCGGGTGCCTGGCACGTGAGGTTTTTATCTGCAATCCGGCGAGGATGTATCTGGAATGACAACCCTGGCAAAGACTTCAGCCGTACGTTCGCTCGCGACACAAACCTCCATCCGTCGTAAGGCAATGAGTTATCTGGCCCGCTCCTGGCCTTTGTATGTGATGGTGTTGCCGGGCCTGGTGCTGCTGCTGATCTTCAATTACTACCCCATGTACGGCATTCGGATTGCCTTTCAAGACTACAACCCTGCCTTGGGCTTCGACCAGTCGCCCTGGGTGGGCCTTAAGCACTTTGAGTATATGCTCAAGCTGCCAACGTTCAGGCTGTTGTTCCGCAACACCTTGATGCTGGCGATCGGGAAGATCCTCTTCCTGCAAGTGACGGCCATCGTTCTGGCGTTCATGCTGAACGAAATCAGGATGCGTGTGTTTAAGCGCGTGTTCAACCAGATCCTGTATCTGCCCCATTTCCTGTCTTGGGTCATCGTGGCAGGCATTCTGTTGGATCTGCTTTCGGCGAACGGGCTGGTGGGACGGTTCCTGGGAGGCCTGGGCTTGAATTCCTTCATGTTTTTGGGGAACGCAGCCTTTTTCCCCTGGACGGTCATCTTTTCGCATGTATGGAAAGAGGCGGGGTGGAGCACCATCATCTATCTGGCGGCTCTCACCGCCATAGATCCACAAATCAGCGAGGCGGCTGCGGTAGATGGGGCCAACCGGTTGCAGCGCATATGGTATATCAACCTGCCGGGCATTGCGCCCACCATTGCGCTGATTGCCTGCCTGAGCCTGGGTGGGATCTTGGATGCCGGGTTCGAGCAGATCTTTAACCTCTACAACCCGACCGTATATGCAACGGGTGACATCCTTGACACCTATGTCTATCGCGCTGGCCTGATCAGCGCTCGCTTCAGCCTGGCCACGGCTATCGGGCTGATCAAATCCACCCTGGGTTTTGTCCTCATTACTCTGGCGTACTGGCTGGCGGCAAAGTACGCCAATTACCGCGTGTTCTAGGGAGCGACGGGCATGGTTGAGGGAAAAAGCTGGCGTAACCGTATGTTTGACGGCGTCAATTACGTCATCCTGACGCTAATTGCCTTCCTGTGTCTGGTGCCCATTATTCACGTGTTGGCTGTCTCGTTGAGCAGCCGCGCGCCGGCCATGGGCGGGTTCGTCACTTTTTGGCCCATCGGCTTTACCTGGGAAAACTACATCAAGGTGGTTGAATCGGTTGCCTTCTATCGTGCGTTTCTCGTATCCGTTGAGCGGACGCTCCTAGGCACGCTGATCAACCTCCTGATCATCGTCCTGACCGCTTATCCGTTTTCCAGATCGCCCCATGAATTCAAGGGGCGCACCTTCTTGCTGTATGTGTTCATGTTTGCGATGCTCTTCAATGGCGGCTTGATCCCCACGTTCCTGAATGTGAGGAACCTGGGACTGATAGATACCCTGTGGGCGCTGGTTTTGCCGGGCGCAGTTCAGATATGGAGCATCTTCTTATTGATGAATTTCTTCCGCGGCATCCCCAAGGAGATCGAGGAATCGGCCATTATTGACGGCGCTTCGCACTGGCAACTCCTCTACCACATTTACCTGCCGCTCTCCACGCCGGTCCTGGCGACGCTGTGTCTGTTCGCTGCGGTGGGACATTGGAACGCCTGGTTTGATGGTGTCATCTACATGACCAAGATGGACAACGTTCCCCTGCAGACCTTCCTGCGCACGATCGTCATCCAGCTGGACATGACCCGCATGAACCTGGACCCCAAGGACCTGGTCTTGGTTTCCAACCGGTCGGTGCGGGCCGCGCAGATCTTCGTGACCATGCTTCCCATTCTGGTCGTGTATCCGTTCTTGCAGCGTTACTTTGTAACCGGCATCCGCCTGGGCGCCGTGAAGGGTTAGCCGACGTGACCACGCCCCCTGTTCAACGGGTTGTTTTCCAACCCGACGTACATCGCGCTTTGAGAGCAGGCATCCGCAGGATGGTGGATGCTGTCCGGCCGACATATGGCCCAATCCACCGCACGGTGATGCTTTCGCGCGTGAGCGGCGAACTGCGGCCCGAAATCCTCGACGATGGCGGCCTGATCGCCCGCCGCATCTATGCCCTGCCCGACCGTGACGAGGATGTGGGCGCGATGATGGTGCGGCACCTCATGTGGCGCATGCGCGACCGCTTCGGCGATGGCACGGTAACGGCCGCGTTGATCTACCAGCAGATCTTCGAGCAGGGCGCGCGTCACGTGGCGCAGGGCGGCAACGCCATGCTGCTCCGCCG
>Ga0116210_1001778_pt1 | contig 14859 bp, 12 predicted proteins | sample TshhotsprinmetaG_FD_94483 | JGI IMG/M metagenome (GOLD analysis project Ga0116210, IMG submission 94483) | Hot spring microbial communities from South Africa to study Microbial Dark Matter (Phase II) - Tshipise hot spring metaG | ecosystem: Environmental > Aquatic > Thermal springs > Hot... | reverse complement strand
GCAGAATTTAGCCATGGAATTTGTCCTCAGTGTGCCAAAGAATTGTATGGGGATTTTTTATAGATTATTTTGTTTGTGTGATTAAGGGTGCAGGGTTGATAGGGGTTCCATTTTTTCTTAATTCGAAATGGAGGTGAGGTCCTGTGGCATTTCCTGTGGCGCCTACTCTTCCTATTATTTGTCCTTTTTTTACTTTTTTATTTGTTTTGATTGCAATTGAACTGAGATGTGCGTATCTTGTTTCCCAATTTCCGGGATGCTCGATACAGACCAATAAACCGTAGTCTTTTAGTGGGCCTGCAAAAATAACAGTTCCTTTTTGCACAGCGAGGACAGGAGTTCCCTCTTTTGCTTTTATATCTATTCCCTGGTGGCGATAAAAGGATGTTCCTTTTTTTCGAAGTTCTCCGAAAGCAGAATTAATTATGAAAGGTGGTTCTGGAAGTGGGAAACCCCATATTCCGTCTTTTTTTGCTGGAAAGGGGGATTGAAAAGTAACTTTATGTCTTTGTCGCGTACAGGAAGTAAAAAGGAATACGAGTATTAGAATAAGAAATAATGGTTTTATTTTTATCATGTTTTTATGGATTTCTATCTACTTTATAAGAATAATCGCAGAAGGATTATAATGGATGGATTTTATCAAAATACAAAAAGGGAGGACGCCATAACAGGGTCTTATGGCGTCACTCAAGGAAGTATATAACTATGGGACTCAAATTATATTATGAGAGCTGGGACGAACACTCATAACTCATGGAGTTTCTTTTTTATATTCAAATTTCTGTTCATTTTATCGTCAAGTTTTTGTAAAACTTTAATGTTTGTTTTGTTTTGCTGAAATAATATAATTTTGGCGAATGACATGTTTATTGGGTTAATATTAGTAGACATTTCAAACCAAGTAGAAGGAGATTAAGGATGAAGATATGTTCGTTATTATTTTGTACTGTTTTTTTTGTTTCTCTTTTAAGTTTTGCGCAAGGTGATAATGAAATATTTATATATGTGTCACCGAATGGAAATGATGCATGGTCAGGGACAATGGCACAGGTAAATGAGGATAAGACGGATGGTCCTCTGGCAAGTATTGAGAGGGCTTTGGATAAGGTCAAGGTGTATCGTAGTTCGGAAACACAAGGGAAAACAATTAAAGTGGTATTAAGAGGAGGTATTTATAAGATAAGTAACCCTATTGTGATTACGCCTGAACATTCTGGTAAAGAAGGGGCTCCTACTATTTTTGAGAATTATCAAGGAGAGAAGCCTGTAGTTTCGGGAGGGATAAGAATTCAATCTTGGAAAAAAGAAGGTAATTGGTATGTGGCGGATATTGATGCGGTACGAGAGGGAAAATTAATATTTAATTCTTTATGGGTAAATGGAGAAAGAAGACAACCCGCACGAATTCCTGATAGTACCAATCCATTTGGAGATTATCCTTCAAAGCAGGAATTTTTCATTGCAAAGAAGTATGAGTATCTCCCTGAAAGTGAAAATCAACCGGGGACGCTTAAAGTTTTTTATGATAAGGAAAGCAATATTCAAAACTGGGGTTCGCTCACAAATAGTTATTGTGTACTTTTTTGTAAATGGGCTGTTCCGTTATTGCCTGTTCGTTCTGTGGATATGGAGACAAGATGTTTATATTTGAATGTCCCGAAGAATTTTTGGTTTGGAGTGATTTTTGCAGAAGGACAGCGATTCTATATTGAACATCTTTTTGAAGGACTTAATAAGGCGGGAGAGTGGTATCTCAACCGTAAAGAAGGGAAACTTTATTACATTCCTTTTCCGGAGGAGGATATGAATTCTGCAGAAGTTATCGTTCCTGTGGTAGAACAACTCCTTCTGCTGGAAGGGAAACCATCAGAAAATAGAATGGTTGAACATGTGATTTTTAAGGGGATTGAATTTGTATATACTAATTTTGCAATAGGAGAACGGGGCCAATCCGACCCGCAGGCAGAGGTGTCCGTTTCGGGTGCTGTTCAGGGTACAGGAACTCGTTATTGTATTTTTGAAAAATGTTCTGTGAAGCATGTAAGTAATTATGCGTTATGGTTGAGGTCGGGTTCTCAACACAATATCATTAAGCAGTGCCATCTATATGATATGGGAGCCGGAGGGATTAAGATTGGTGAAACTGCGAATGCGGAGACGGATGAGAGTTCAGGTCCTTCCACAGTTGATGAGAAAAAATTGTATCTGTATAAAGATCTGGGGACAACAGGTTGTGGATATAATACTGTTGAGAACTGTTTTATACATGAGGGGGGGCGGTTTTTGCGTGCGGGTATTGGTGTGTGGATAGGTCGTAGTTCATATAATCGGGTGGCTCATAATGAAATTTGTGATTTCCGCTACTCTGGCATGTCGATTGGTTGGTGCTGGGGATATGACCCGAGTTCTGCGCATCATAATATTGTGGAGTATAATCATATTCATAATATAGGAAAGGCGCAGTTAGCAGATATGGGGGGTATATATACATTGGGAGTTTCGCCCGGAACGGTATTGAGGAATAATCATATACATGATATTATGTCGGATCCGGAGCAATATGGAGGTTGGGGATTGTATACAGATGAAGGGAGTTCTTATATCGTATTGGAAAACAATATCGTTCATCATACATTAACCGGGAATTTTCATCAACATTATGGTCGCGAAAATCGTGTTATAAATAATATTTTCGCTTTATCTGCAAGGGAGCAGATTATTCGAAGCCGGGAAGAAGAGCATATCTCTTTCATATTTGAGCGAAATATTGTATATTACAATAGGGGTTCGTTATTGGGCAGTAATTGGACGAATAAAAAATGGCAGATGGATAAGAATTGCTATTGGAATGCATCTGGAAAGGAAGTTTTATTTAAGGATAGGACATTCCAACAATGGCAACAAGAGGGTTTTGATGTTAATAGTATCATTGCAGACCCTATGTTTGAAAATCCCGAAAAAGGTGATTACCGCCTGAAAGAGGGTTCTCCTGTTTTTAGTTTGGGATTTCAGCCGATTGATGTCTCACAGATAGGATTGTATGGAGAGGAAGAATGGGTTAATTTACCCGAACAATATAAACGAATTCCGTGTCCAATTTCATCAGAATAAATTTAAGAGATATATTAAAAGAAGAAGAGTAAAGAAGTGAAGGTTAAAATATTTAAATAATTTGCATTTTTCTTTTGTTTATGGTAAAATATAGGTACTTGACAAAATTGGGGTAATTCTGTCTTTACGAACAGAAATTACAGTCCTCAACATAAAGGTTGTTTCTAGTCTTGTATCCTCGTCAAATTATTGAGCAAGTGATAAACTCAACGGATATTGTAAAACTTGTGTCCACTTATTGTGAGTTAAGACCTGCAGGTTCAGACCGTTATGTGGCTCTCTGTCCTTTTCATACAGAGAAGACCCCTTCGTTTACTGTGTCTAAGTCCCGTCAGTTTTTTTATTGTTTTGGATGTGGAAAGAATGGTGATGCATTATCTTTTTTAATGGATATTCAAAATGTTTCATTTATGGAAGCATTGGAGATGCTTGCAAATGAGGCGGGTGTTCATCTTCCCAAATTGAATTATTTGGAAAGGGAGCGTTTTCCTGAGCAAAATGAGAGGAAGATGCTTTTTCAAATTCTTGAGTTATCCGCTGAATTTTATCGTAATCAATTAGCAAAGTCTCTAAATGGAAAAATAGCCCAGGAGTATTTGAAGAAAAGGGGTATAACTCCTGAAATGCAGGAAGAGTTTAAACTTGGATTTGCTCCTGCTGATGGTTATTCTTTATATCGTTTTTTGAAATCGAAAGGTTTTTCGGAGCCTTTGTTATTGAGAAGTGGGTTAATCCGTTCTGGGGGAAAAGAAGAGGGGTATTATGATTTTTTTAGGAATCGTATTCTCTTCCCTATTCGGAGTATTGATGGGAAAACGATAGGATTTGGGGGCAGAGAAATAACAGGAGAGGGACCTAAATATATTAATCTTTCAGAAACAGAAATATATCAGAAGAATAAAGTTTTGTATGGATTGTGGGAGGGGAAGGAAGCAATTCGTGCACGGGAGAAGATAATTCTGGTAGAGGGTTATATTGATGTTTTGCGTTGTTTTCAGTGTGGGATTCGTAATGTTGTTGCGACTTGTGGTACGGCTTTAACTGCAGGTCAAGCCTATTTAATGAAACGATTTGCCCCGGAAGTGGTAATCGTATATGATGGTGATGAATCGGGATTGTCTGCTGCAGTAAGGGCTACTTCGGTCTTATTACAAGCAGGGTTAACTGTTTATGCAGTAACACTTCCTGATGGTAAAGACCCTGATGATTTTTTAAAGAGCAATACCGTTGCGGAATGGGAAGAACTTATTTCTTCAGCGTCTACTTTTTTTACCTTTTATATCCAGCAAAAGCAGAAGCTATTGAGCACCACCCAGGGGAAAATAACTGTACTAAGTGAATTGTTTCGATTGATTTCAATGATGGATGAGGCTTCGATAAAGGAAGAGTTTCTAAAGGAAATAGCATCTGCTTTACGAATAAATTTTTGGGCGATTAAAAGTGATTATGAACAATATATAAAGAATAATTATTCTGTTCGTAAAGAAATGAATAATATTTGTTCGAATAGTGTTTCGGTAGATGATATTGATTTTTTACATGGGCTTATAAATAATGAAAGTATAAGAATGCAGGCGAAAGAATTGTTTCAGCAGATTCCTTTTCCTGAAAGTCCTTTAGGTACGGTAATACAATATGTTTTAGAAAATGAGGGGGTTGACCCTCGGTTTATGGAAGAAGGGGAAGGTAAGAATTTATTGCAGAAGGTGTTAATGTCCGATCCTGTTAGTGATGATTTGATTTCGTTGGCTATGGAACGGTTAAATCGAATACATATTGACTATATTAACCAACAAATTTCTTCTATACAAGAGAAGATTAAGGAAGCCGAGCAACGGAAGCAGAAAGAAAGGTTAAAGGAACTTTTGAGTATACAGAAGGAATTAATTGCTACAAGACTTGAATTATATAACAAATGTTTCAAGAGGTGGTAAATATGGCGACAAAACAAAAAGTTTTGAAAAAGCGTAAGGATTTGGAATGGACTGTTCCAGAAGAGGAAGAGCCTATATTACTGGAGTATCTCTATGAGGCCCATGAAAGTCCAAGTGATACTTTGCGTGCGTTAGGTTATGAAAAGGCTCCTCTTTTGAAAGGTGTTGGGACTGCAGTTGAAGCCCAAAAATCGGAGATACTAAAGCCACAGACTCGTCCCGATGAGGGGATTCGTGTCTATTTAAGGGCCATGGGAAAAGTGCCTTTATTGACAAAAGAGAAAGAGGTGGGTATTGCAAAGAAGATAGAAGAAGCGGAAAAAGAACTGGTGCGTGTTCTGTTGAGTGCCCCTTATACTGTTCATGAGTTTTTCCTTATCGCTACTCGTATTCGTTCGGGGCGTTTGGATCCTTCTCGTGTGATTGAATGTAGTGACAATACGAAGTTGGAAAAACTGAAGAAACAACTTTTACAAAGTGCTGACCAATTGGCTGTAATTCGTCAACAGATACAGTCATTAGAAAAGAATATTGAAAAAGTAACGAAGAAAAAAGCGAAACAAAAGGGAAAAATCCGGTTAATTGAGAACTTACAAAACCAGGTAAAAGAATTGAGGGAGAAACAATATCAAATTTTGAGTAATTTTCCGCTGTGTGCAAGGGAAATTGTTAAAATTGGGAGGAAAATTAAGGCATTGGAACGGCGTATCCTGAGTGCAAAGGATGAGATAAGTCAGTTGGAACATGAATTTGGTTTATCTGCAGATGAGATTATAAAGAAGGCCCATTCGGGTCGTGGAAGGAGAAGTACAAAAGATTCGGAGGCCATGTATCTTTATGATTGTGCTCAACGGCTTGAAATGGCAAGAGCTAAAATTAACCAGATACAGCGTGATGCACGAATGAATCTTGAGCAAATTTCGGATCTTATTAAGACTGTTCGTGAAAAGGAAGATAGAATTAATGAGACAAAGGAAAAATTAGTTGAGGCCAACTTGCGGTTGGTTGTAAGTATTGCTAAAAAATATACGAATAGGGGGATGTCGTTTGAAGACCTTATTCAAGAGGGGAATATTGGCCTAATAAAGGCTGTGGATAAGTTTGAATACTGGCGGGGATATAAGTTTAGTACCTATGCAACATGGTGGATACGGCAGGCTATCACCCGTGCTATAGCAGACCAGGGACGAACGGTTCGTGTTCCTGTCCACATGATAGAATCGATTAATAAGTTAGCGAGGGCGAATCGCACGCTTGTCCAAAAATATGGGCGAGAACCAACTGAGGATGAAGTTGCGGATGAGATGGGACTGACGATTGAACGGGTGCATTCAATACGGAAAATATCTCAAGACCCGATGAGTTTAGAAACACCCATCGGTGATGATGGCGATACTACATTTGGTGATTTTATAGAAGATGAGAATGTGGACAATCCTTCTGATACAACACAACATCGGTTGTTTATAGATAAAGTGAATGAGGTTTTGAAGACTTTAACGGAACGGGAAGAGAAAGTCATACGGTTGCGTTGGGGAATAGGGGATGGGTTTGCAAGGACATTGGAGGAAGTAGGGAGTGTTTTTAATGTTACTCGTGAACGTGTTCGACAAATAGAAGCAAAAGCCATACGGAAACTGAGACATACGTGGCGTTCACGGGAGTTACTCCCTTTCTTTAAAAGTTGCATAAAATAGTCAAAGTTGGTAAAATATGTGTTGCACTTATTTATCCTTTGGGCCCTTAGCTCAGTAGGTCAGAGCAGGTGACTCATAATCACTTGGTCGCAGGTTCGAGTCCTGCAGGGCCCACTTTTATTGGGAATAAAAGACATAGAGGGTCGTTGTACTAGATTTGAAAATCCATTTTGTTGTTGGGAACTGAAAAATTGAGGGGAGCGTTATCAAAAGTACGAAGGTTCCCTCGCCAATGAGTTTCTACAAGTCCGACTTCATGGGCCAATGAACAAAGTTTTATTATTTCTTCGGGAGTTATATTGTCATTTTTTAAAGTGAATAGTGGATTTTTATATGAGGAATTTGGAGCATATCCACGGAATTCGACCTGTTTTGTTTCTGGAAGTGAATTTTTTATAAAGAGAGAAATTTTGTGGATAATTTCTGGCGAATTTGTAAAACCGGGAACAATTGGTATGCGAATATAAATTGGTTTCTCGGACATGGCGAGGGTGTGAAGGTTACGGAGGTAAATGTCAAAAGGGATATTGCTGACACTTTGCCATATTTCTTTATCGATGGTAAATAAATGAAGTGAGATAGCGTCGGTGTATTCAAGTGCTCGATACCATAGTTCGGAATTAGATATACCGGCACAGCTGTTGAGCATGATGTGGTTTATAGGGAGTGTTTTTAATGATTCAAGTAGGTGAAGCATAGGGTTCCCTTGAAGTAAGGGTTCTCCACCACCTAAGGTTATATTTCGTGGAGGAATTTGTAGATTGAGTTCATATTCGACCAGCGATATAATTTGTTCAATCGAGATGTAGTCCCCAGCAGGCATTAGACCCCCTTTTTTGCAGACTTCCCAACAGGCACCACAGAAATTACATTTATCCTCGTTAATGAGTATTGTCCCATTTGTATGTTGCAGGGCCTTTTCTTTGCATTCTTTTATACATTGGAAATCATGGATGCACTTATTATTTTTCCATCGAATCTCAGGTTTTACTTTTTGAAGAAATGGATTTAAGCACCAGGGACAAAATAAACTACAACCTTTGAAGTATAGTGCAAGTCGAATTCCTGGTCCGTCATTTGTGGATAGACTATCCCATCCGTATAATACTAATTTTTCTGTCTTCTGTGTCCCTTTGGTGCCTGTGTTCATGGTATTGTTCTTTATTGTTAATAACAGATACATTATGACAAAAATAATGTGTTTTTTCAAGAATTTTTATATTTTTATAAACGGATATTTGCAAAATATTTATATATTGTTTTGTTATATAATGATTTATAACTTTTCTATGGTTATAAAATATAGATTTTTGGTTTTCTTTGTTCTTTTTTTATCGTTTGATTTTATATTATTTGATTTAACATAATTTTGGATTTATCAAACATTGAAAGTTTTAATGAGGCATTTTTGAAAATGTTAATGTGTAAGAAATATTCGTTTTTTATTTTCTTTATTATCCTTTTTGTATTGGGGTTGACTTCCTGTAATTCGTATTTTGAGAATAGAAAGAAACCGGATAGCCCGGGTTTGTCTAAAACGGAACAGGAAATATTAGGTTCATATAATCCGAATGCGGTGGTGAATAATACAAACCTGAAAAAGAATATAGGTGATATAGAGAGTGATTTACAGATATTAATTTTGATACCGGACAAGATGGTACCGAGTAATAGTCGAATCCAAAGAGAAGAAGGAGCCCATGGAAAAATCGCTCGTATAGAGATGGAGTTATTCCCTCCATATCCGGAGAAGATGGTAGCCGAGATTCGTCTTATTTCGAGAGGTGCTATTGATTATGCAGAGTATCCTGTAAAGGTAGATGGAAGAATTATTCGGGATGGGAAGCAAGTAGGGGAATTCCATACTGTGTTAGCGGGAGCCATGAAGGGGGATAATATTTCTGTTTCTACGGAGACAATGTTTCCAACGAAGTTTGAAATCGATTTGTGGGACAGGGCCCCTACAGAGGTTTTTTCGACTTTGTTGTATACTCGGGCAAAATTGTCTTTGTATGATCCGTTGACGGAACCCCGTAAAATATTAGATGGTGATGGTTCTGTGCAACCCTTAGATGAAACGGAGGTTCTGGGAAATCCGTTACGGATAACGCTAATGAAGGGAGGAGAGACAAAATGAATATAGTTTGTATTGGAGCTCATCCTGACGATGCGGAGTGGTATGCGGGGGGTAGTATGGTATTGTGGTCGAGTAAAGGGCATAAAGTATATGCAGTGTCTGTTACAAAAGGAGATATTGGGCATCAAGAAATAGAACCTCATGAATTGGAGAGGATTCGGCGAGCAGAGGCAGAAGAATCTGCGAGAAGAGGGGGATATATTTCTGTGGTATTGGATTTTCCCGATGGTTCTTTGATGCCTACGCTCGAGGCGCGTCGTGAGATAGTTGCTTTACTTCGTCGTTTGAAGGCGGAGGTGGTTCTTACGCATCGACCTTGTGATTATCACCCTGACCATAGGGCTTGCGGTGTGCTTGTTCAAGATTCAGCGTTTTTGGTTACAGTTCCACATTTCTGTCCTGAGGAACCTGCTTTGTCTCAAAGTCCTTTTTGTTTGTATATGATGGATATGTTTCAGAAGCCTGTGCCTTTTTGTCCGGATTTTGCAGTAGATATTAGTGAAGTAATGGACAGGAAATGGGAGATGCTGGATGCCATGAGTTCTCAGATGTATGAGTGGTTGCCATGGTTGGACCATCAATTGGAAGAAGTCCCGAAGGATACCGAATTACGCAAACAGTGGCTTTGTGAGCGATGGGATGGTTTGTTTCGGATGCCGGCATTCTATTTTCGCAATCTTTTTGAGAAGGAATTGGAAGGGTATGATAAGTCTTTTGAGTATGTTGAATATTTTGAACGATGCGAATATGGTAGGGCCCCTTCTCGTTTAGAAATAAGTGAGTTGTTTACATTGGAAAGAAAAACTTCGAAAGGGATAATTTAATTATTGAGAGGTGAGTATGGACAAAAAAAGAAGATATGCATTTATAATATGCTGTTATTTGTTCTTGTTTTTTTTTCCCGCTGTTTGGGGTGAGGAGGCTTCAGGGTCTTTTGCCCGGGTGGTTTCTCAAGGTAAAAGTGAAATAACTGCTGTCCCAACGCATGTAGAGTTTCAATTTGTTCGTAGGACACAAGATAGTAATTTTGACCTTGCTTTTAAGTGTATTCAGGACTTTGAAACAAAATTACGATTGAAATTTACGGAAGAAAGTCCACGTCCCGTTGAGATTCAAAGTTTGGGGCCTCTATATAGTTTGAAGAATGAACCGAATATCGAGGTAACAGTTACGGCCGTTTTTTCTTTAGCAGGAATTGTTTCTGTTGAAAATGGCACGATATTGTTTGCTAAATTGTGGGACAAAATGCGTAATCTTGCAAATGAGTTTTCTGCGGATTTGAAAGGTCCTTATCTGCGGGTTCAAAATGAGGAGGGTGTTATTCGTTCTGCTATTAATTCGGCTATTGAGAATGCATATTCACCCGCGGATGCCGGAGCCGGAGCTCTTCGTGGGGGGATTTATGCTGTTGAGAAGGTCGAGATTAATAAGATTGAGTGGGAAAATGATGGTCGAGAGGAAGGAGATGCAATATCTATTACAGAACTCCGTTGTAAATCTACAGTTACTGTTACCTATTTAGTTAGTCAAATGTAATAGGATTTATTCATGTAGTAGGGCCACTTTTGGATTGTCAAAAGGTATCCAGATAGAGAAGCCATCTTCAGGCGTATATTTTAGCGAGCCATTGTGTTCATCTATCATTTTGGCTGCGATGGGTAATCCTAATCCGAGATGCCAGAGGTTTTTTGTGGTTGTGTATTGAGTAAAGGCCTTTTCTAGGAAATCTGAAGGAATAGGTGGTCCGTTATCCTTGATAGATATGGTAATCCCGTCGTTGTCACTTTGGGAGGTTGCTTTTATTGTTCGTGGGTCGTTTTCATCATTCGGATCTTTTAATTCTAAATTTTCTTCTGCGTTTTTTATAATATGAATCAAAGCCAGTTGTATCCGCGGAAGGTCCATAACAATGGGTCTTGTATCGGGTTCAAGATCTTTTTCAACATTTATTTTCAGTATTTTATGATAGTATTTTCTCAATCGGAAGACGGTGTCTATAAGTTCGGATACTTCTACAAGTGTTATAAGAGTATCTCTAGTTCGTGAAATGGTGTTTAATCCGTTCATAAGTGTGGAGCAATCTTGAACGCACTCAACGATTTTACCCAACATCCGATGGCTTTCTTCTCCTGGGGATGTGTCCATTTGAAGTAGTTCTGCGTAGGCCATAATGGCACCTAAATAATTATTGGTGTCATGGATTACGCTATTGATACATAATCCTGCTGTGGCTAATCGATGAAGTTTTTCAATGCGCTCTTCTATGTTGGACAAATTGTTTTTTGAGAAATTATCCTCTAGCACTCTTTAACTCCCGGAGTTGGTGTTCTGTTGTTAAATATTTGTTAAAGTTTAATATTTTAATCAGAGAGTTTTCAAAAAAGTATATGTAGTAAGGTGTTTAGGAATTGTTACTGAAGCGAGCAACAACAGCACCTGCAAATTCACTGCATTTTACCTCTTGTGCGCCTGTTGTTAGTCTTGCGAAGTCATAAGTTACAATTCGGTCCTGGTAAGTTTTTGTCAATGCGCGGATAATGACATCAACGACTTCGTTCCAGCCGATGTACTCAAACATCATAACGCCGGAGAGGATAAGGCTACTCGGATTTACTTTATCTAAATTTGCATATTTGGGTGCGGTTCCGTGTGTTGCTTCGAAAATAGCATAACCATTTTCATAATTAATGTTTGCACCGGGAGCAATACCAATTCCACCTACTTGTGCGGCTATGGCATCGCTTATATAATCTCCATTCAGGTTCATTGTAGCAACGACATCAAATTCCCGTGGACGTGTTAGTATTTGTTGTAGGAAAATATCTGCAATGGTGTCTTTGACGAGTAGTTTGTTGCCGGGATTTCCGTTGCAATCATTCCAGCAAACGGCAGAATCTGCAAATTCTTCTCGAACCAATTCGTAGCCCCAATTCAGGAAGGCCCCTTCGGTATATTTCATAATGTTGCCTTTATGGACAAGAGTTACGGAGTTTCGTCCGTGGGCTAATGCATATTGGATTGCAGAACGGATAAGGCGTTTTGAACCTGTTTCGCTTATAGGTTTAATACCAATTCCTGAATCGGGTTTGATGTTCCAACCAAATTCTTTTTTACAGAAGTCAATTATTTTTTTTGCTTGCTCGGACCGGGTAGGAAATTCGAAGCCTGCATAAACATCTTCGGTGTTTTCACGGAATATTACTACATTAATGTCTTCAGGGTTTTTTACCGGACTGGGAACACCGGGAAAATAACGAACAGGTCGAACGCAGGCGAATAAATCCAGCATCTGCCGTAGTGTTACATTCAGACTTCGAAAACCTCCTCCTATGGGTGTTGTTAAGGGGCCTTTGACTGCAATTTGGTATTCACGAATTTTCTCGAGCGTTTCTTCGGGTAGATATGTATTGGCTAATTTGTTTGCTTTTTCACCTGCGTATAATTCCATCCACGCTATTTTTCTTTTATCCCCGTAACAAAATTCAACAGCAGAATCGAATAGGTGTTTAGATGCTTTCCATATATCGGGTCCTGTGCCGTCTCCTTCGATAAATCCGATAATAGGATGGTCTGGTGTCTGAATGATACCCTCTTTGAAGATGATTTTTTCTCCGTCAGGAACCTGAATCAAACCTGTTTTCATGTTTTATTCTCCTCTGTATATTTATTCGATTTTGAGAAAAAACAACTCTACTGTTTTTTTGACAATCTTTCTCTATTTTTTATTGTGAATTTATTGTTTGTTGTTTGTATTGTTTTCAGGTAAGGACAGGAGTCGTGCTTCTAAAATGTGAGGGAGTTTTACGCAATCCTGTATGACATCATCGCTTAGGGGTTGGTCAAGGTTGAGGACGGTAAGGGCCAGACCTCCTTTGATATCCCGTCCTAACATTAAATTGGCGATATTTACACCTGCTTCACCAATACGGGTGCAAAGCCGGCCTATTACAAGGGGCTTATCTTCATTTCTGCAAACCAGCATGTATCCTTCTGGTTTTGCATCTACCCGCATCCCATCAATACTACAGATTCTTGCATCGGTTTTATGGAACAATGTTCCTGTAACAGTGTGTGTTTCCTGGTCTGTTTCTACGCGAAGTGAAATTTCAAAAGCATAGTTGGAGGGACGGGCTGTTTTTCGTTCATGGCATTCAATTCCTCGTTCTTTAATTTGAACTGGGGCACTAATCATGTTGACGGTTTCAACTAATGGCTTCAAGAAACCGGTTAAGATTGCTGATGTGATGGGATAGGTATCTGTTACTCCTATTTCGCCTGCATATTCGATTTGTAGGGATGTAGGTCGTCCCCGGGTATATAACGACTGGAACATTCCAAGGCGTTCTCCCAGGTCAATAAGAGGTTGTAGTGCTTTTCTTGTTTCGGGGTCGATACTGGGGACATTTACAGCATTAACGATAGCACCTGTTGTTAAAAAGTCTACCATTTGTTTTGCAATGTCGACGGCTACAACAACTTGTGCTTCTTCTGTTGAAGCGGCTAAGTGAGGTGTCAATATTACATTGTCTAAACCTAAGAAAGGATTGTTTACCGGAGGTTCGGAAGTGAAAACATCAAGGGCGGCACCTGCAATTATTTTTTCTCGTAAGGCTGTTGCTAAGTCTTCTTCGTTTACGATGCCTCCACGAGCACAATTTACGATACGACAGTTGGGTTTCATTTGTTTTAACTGTTCTAAGCGAATCATGTTGTTTGTTTTTTCTGTTTTGGGGGTATGAATGGAAATGAAGTCGGACTGTTTGATAAGTTCTTCGAGGTTAACCAATTCTACACCTAATGCCTCTGCCTTCAGGGGGGTTAAAATTGGATCATGAGCGATAACTTTCATTTCAAATGCTAATGCCCGTTTTGCAACGGCTCCTCCAATTCTGCCTACACCAACTATCCCCAAGGTTTTGCCTCGTAATTCAACGCCCATGTATTTTTTGCGGTCCCATTTTCCTGCCATCATAGAATCATGGGCCGAAGGGATGTTTCGACAAAGGGCTAATAATAAAGCGAATGTATGTTCACAAGCGGATATTGTATTTCCACCGGGTGTGTTCATTACGACAATACCCATTTGTGTGGCAGAATCTTTGTCAATATTGTCTGTTCCTGCACCCGCTCTACCGACTACTTTCAGGTTTTTTGCATGGGATAGTGCTTCTTTTGTTACTTTTGTAGCACTTCGAACAACTAAACCGTCGTAATTTTCAATGATTTGAGCTAATTCTTCGGGTTTTTGTGGGGGTTTTATATCAACATTGAATCCAGCCTGTTTGAATACTTCGATACCTTCTTCACTCAAATTATCTAAAATAAGAACTCTTGGCATTTTTTTATTCCTTTCTTTGATTCGATACCCGATTGCTTTGCCCAGATTTATTAATTGATTTTATAGTTTATCAAAACTAATGCTGTTTTCACAAATTATAAAATTATAATCTCTGATTAAAAGTAATTATTATTATGTAACTATAGAAGTTGTGGTTGATAGTAATAACTCTGAATGGGTTAAATGACTTTTATAACTGTTTTTTTTATTTATTCAGGTCTGTTGTTAATAAGGTCCTTTTGCTCATGTTTTACAAAGGGTGTTTATTAAGATTATCTATTCACAGGGTCTAAAGAGAATGTATAGAATGAATGGTTTTTATGTTAATGGAAATCTGTCTTAATAGGGATAGAGGCTGTCATGGTTTGGCAAGTTGTTCTTGCTTTATTTTTCCGGTTCAGATTTTTTTTGGGAGACGAGAAGTAAAAGCATTCCTATTAAAATAAAGTCAAATAATGATTTTGTAAGTGGAAAGCTTTTTTTACATCCGCATATACCGTTTGTGGAACCGTTCTCACCCTCAGGAGTAGGTGCCCCTTCTGGATAACCTTCGTTATTCATGCCTTCTGTTGTTTGTCCTTCTGTTGTATTTCCTTCTGTTGCTCCTTCATGAGTTCCTTCATTGGATCCTTCAGATGT
>Ga0116210_1001768_pt1 | contig 14913 bp, 15 predicted proteins | sample TshhotsprinmetaG_FD_94483 | JGI IMG/M metagenome (GOLD analysis project Ga0116210, IMG submission 94483) | Hot spring microbial communities from South Africa to study Microbial Dark Matter (Phase II) - Tshipise hot spring metaG | ecosystem: Environmental > Aquatic > Thermal springs > Hot... | reverse complement strand
GGGCGCCCCCTGCCTCCGCTCCCGCCCCCACCCCGATGACCACCGGCGGGCATGCCTGGGCGGCCTTGGCGCGTACCGCCTCGCGCACCGCCTGCTTCAGCCCCTCCTTCCCCTCCCCCGGCAGGAGGAGGAAAAGGCGTGTGGCGTTCTCGCTACCCCCGCCCTTGGCCAGCAGGGTGAGGCGTGCCCTCCCCTGGGGCCCTCCGGAATGCACGTGCACCGCCACCGGGGTGTTGTCGCCCCGGTTGCGCCGCGAGAGAAGGGGGTCCTCCACCAGCGACGAGCGCAGGGGAACGCGCCTGGTCGCCCTGCGCAAGCCCTCGTCCACGGCCTGCCGGAAAGCGGCGGGCAGGGAGGTCCCCTCCCCCAGCTCCACGAAGAGGTGGAACATGCCGGTATCCTGGCAGATGGGCAACCCTTCTTCCCGGGCCACGCGCGCGTTGTCCACGATCATGCGCAGCGCGTAGCGCGAGAGTGGCGATCCCTCCCTCTCCGCGGCACGCTTCAGGGCTTCTTCCACGTCCGCCGGGAGATCGACGCTGGCCCGCAGGGCGAGCTCCTCCGTCGCGGCGGCGAGCTCCTCGTGCTCAAGAACCCGCCAGCCACCCATCCAGCTCCTCCATCCTCTCCTTTATGCGGCGCGCGCAATCTTCCAGTTCTTTCCTTTCCTCGCCGGAGAGCGGGAGTTCCACCACTTCTCTCCAGCCCCCCTCTCCCAGGATCACCGGCACGCCCAGGAAGACGCCGCGCAGGCCGTATTCACCCTCCAGGAGCACGCTCGCCGCCACCTGCAGGCCCTCGTCCTCCAGCACGGCCCGCACCATGCGCGCCGCGCAGGCCGAGGGGGCGTGGTAGGCGCTGCCCTGCTTCAGCAAGGAGACGATCTCCGCCCCGCCCTCCCTGGTCCTCTCCGCCAGTTCCCGCAGCGTCTCCGGCGCCAGCAGTTCGCTCAGGGGCACGCCGGCGGCGGAGGTGAAGCGCGGCAGGGGCAGCATGGCGTCTCCATGGCTGCCCAGCACCGTGGGCTGCACCTGTCCCGGCGTAAGGCCCAGCTCCCGCGCGGCGAAATAGGCCAGGCGCGAGCCGTCGAGCAGGCCGGCCATGCCCATGATGCGGTGCCGGTCCCAGCCGGTGGTCTTCCAGGCCAGGTAGGACATCTCATCCAGGGGGTTGGTGACCATGACGATCACGCAGTCGGGTGCCACCTCCGCCACGGACGCCACCACTTTCCTCACCACGTCGGCGTTCTTTTCCATGAGGTCGGCCCGGGACATCCCCGGTTGGCGGGGGAAACCGGCGGTGATCACCGCCACCCGGCTGCCCTCGGCAAGCCGGTAATCGTCGCCGCCCTCCACCCGCGACGCGGACGAGGTCAGGGCAAGCGACTGGGCGATGTCGAGGGCCTTCCCCCGCGCCAGATCGCCGTAGATGTCTATGATGGCCACGTCCGCCGAGCCCTGCTCCGCTATGCGCATGGCCGTGGTGGATCCCACCATGCCCGCGCCCACGACGGTCACCTTGCGCATGGGACCTCCTTTCTGCCCCTCGAAGCACGCCGACGCTATTTTCCTATAAGCGGCGGGGAGCATGCAAACCCGCCGCTTTCCCGGCGCGCCGGCGGAGCCCGCGCCGTCCTGCAGGCGGCAGGAAACGCCGTCGCGTCTCAACTGGAAGGATAAGGTAACTGCTGAGGCCGTGGGAAGGGGCTTCGCGAGGGGCCCCGCGAACCCCGCGCGCAGCGGTCAATCCGCCTCCTCGGGAGGTTGCCTGGGGCCCTCCCCGCCCTTTTCCGCTGCGGTCTCCCCGACCTTCTCCCCGTCCGCCTTCCCGGGAGGCGCCTCCTCTTTCTTGCTGGGGCAGGAGGTGTCCAGGCAGAACACCCAGGGCTTGCGCCCCTTGTTCACCACCTTCACCCGGGGAGACCTGCAATGCGGGCAGACCTCGCCAGTGGGAATCACGCTGCCGCTCTGGGGAAGGGGATAGGTGGTGGTGCACTCAGGGTAATTGCTGCAGCCCACGAACCTCTTCTTGCTCTTCTTCGCCCTCACCACCCTCAGGCTCGCACCGCAGGCGGGGCAGGTCCCCAGTACGCGGTCCTCCTTGATGCCGTTGCGTATCTCCGCCGCCACCTCGTCCCTGCTTTCCTCGAGCTGTTGCATGACCAGGGAGAGCATCTCCCGCGATTTCTCCACCACCTCCACCCTGGTCTCCGCCCCCTCCACGATGGCGTCCATGTCCCGCTCCAGGAGCGCGGTCATCTCCGGCGAGGAGATGTGGTTGGCGAACTTGCGCAGGGCTTCGGTAACCGCCACCCCCGTCTCCGTGGGGGTGACGGGGTCGCCGTAGATATACCCCCGCTCATAGAGGCTCTCGATGATGGAGTGCCGCGTGGACTTGGTTCCCAGGCCCAGCTCCTCCATCTTCTCGATGAGCTTCCCCTGGGTGTAACGCGGCGGCGGCTGGGTCTCGCCGCGCTTCGGCTCCGGCCGCTCCGTCACCTCCACCTCCTCCCCGGCCTCGAGGTGCGGCAGGTCCACTTCCTTCTTGCGGCCATAGGGGTAGAAGCGGTACCAGCCCTCCTCCGTGGTGCGCGTTCCCCGGGCCACGAAGGGCTCCGGCCCGCAGGTGAGGTCAGCGCGCACCGTGAGCACCACCGCCTCGTCCGCCAGGGTGGACATGAAGCGCCTGGCCACCAGCTCGTATATCTTCCACTCCTGCTGCGAGAGGTCGCCGCGGGAGGCCGCGGCGGTGGGGTGTATGGGCGGATGGTCGGTGGACTCCTTCTTTCCCTTGGTGGGGGTGAGCTTCCCCTTCCCCAGCAGCTCCCTGCTCAGCTCCCCCAGGTCCGCGCTCTTGGCCAGCTCGCGCAGGATGCCCCTCAGGTCCAGGGAAGGGGGATAGACCGTGTTGTCCACGCGCGGGTAGCTGATGTAGCCGTTCATGTAGAGGTTCTCGGCGATGTTCATGGCCTTGGCGGCGGGAAAACCCAGGGCGGCCGCCGCGGCGAGCAGCCCGGTGGTGTTGAAGGGGATGGGGGGCTTCATCCTCCTCTCGGTGGACTTGACCTCCCTGACCAAGGCTCTCTCCTCGAGCCGGGCGTGCGCTTCCCGGGCTTCCTCCTCGCTGGGGAAGCGCTCCCGCGCGTGCACCGCATGGAAGGTCTCCCCGTCCTTGCGGCACCCTATCTTGAGGGTCCAGAAAGCCTCGGGAACGAAATCCCTGCGCTCCTTCTCCCGGTCCACGATGAGGGCCAGGGTGGGGCTCTGCACCCTCCCTACTGAAAGGAATTTTTTTCCAAGACGGGTCGACGCCAGGCTGATGAAGCGGGTGAGGCTGGCTCCCCATATAAGGTCGATGTCCTGGCGGGCTTCCCCCGCCGAGGCGAGGTTGTAGTAGGGGTCTTCAAGTTCCGCGAAGACCTTCTTGATCTCCTGGGGCGTGAGGGCGGAGAAGCGCGCCCTGCGCACCTTGATGTCCGGCCGCACCTCGCGGATGAGGTTGATGGCGTCCACACCGATCAGTTCGCCCTCGCGGTCGAAGTCGGTGGCGATGATCACTTCGTCCGCCTTGCGCGCCTCGCTCTGTACCGCCTTGATGAGGGACTTGTTGGTGGGCACCTTGACGATGTCGGCGTGGATCAACTCCCGCGGTTCCACCTCCTGCCATTGCTGGTAGCGGGGCGGGAAGTCGACCTTCAGGATATGGCCCTTCAAGCCTAAGCAGTGCACCTCGTCCCCGTTGGACTGGAAGGCGTAGACGGGATTGCGCGACTTTGAAAGCGGCCTCGCCTTGCCATCCGAGAGGATGGTGGAGATGCGCCGCGCCGTGGTGTTCTTCTCCGTTATGATCAGCTTCATCTACTCTTTGCCCTCTCGCCAAACATTCGGCAAATATCCGTAACATATTTACACCACCCCGTCAAGGAATCCCTTTGCAAACCCTTGGAATAGCGTGTTTACGGGGCCGCGCATACGCGGACCGCGCCTCTCCCCGCCCCATCCTGGTTATCCTCCGGTATCGCAGGGCGGCTTCCCGGCATCTCCCGGCTCGGGCTGCGCCCGGGGGTCACGACGCGCCGTCCCCGGCCCGCCGGCGTTCCCGAGACCTTTCGGCCCCGCGCGCGAAGGCGCCGGGCGCGGTCTCGCATGCCTCTCCCGGCCGCGAAGAGACGCCGGCGATGCCGACCTCGCCCAGCCTTCAAGAGAGCGCGGCTGGCGGGGATAGCGCGAGCCCGGCCGGTCCCCCGGCCTTTCCCGCGCGCGTCTACCTGGCGAACCTGCGACGTCTTTCCCTGTGCCGCCTGTCGACGCCCACGTAAGGGGCTCTCGGTCCCGAGAGGGAGAAGAAGAAGGGGATCCTGCGCTGCCTCTTGAAATAGCCCCAGGTGCCTATGCCCAGGTAGAGGTCGTCGTTCACCTTGCGCACCTCGTCTATCATGTTTATGAATCCGGCGCCGGAACGGTAGGCGGTGTAGTCGAGCTCGCAGCAGTCCTTCCCATCGAAGACGGAGGCGGCTATCCTCGTCTTCATGGGGAAAACATGCCTCACTCTTCCAAACCGTTCGTAGGAATTGTACCCCTGCCCCTCGTTCTCCGAGATCGCCTCAAATCCCTTGCCCAGCCACCTCCCTTTGTTCAGCGGCGACTTGAGGGCGAAGTAGGCGAGCGGCTTCTTGATGAACCAGAATTTGCCAGTGTCGAGGAGATGCCCCTTGAACTCGCCCTCCATCTCCCGCATGGTCGGGCAAGGCAGCGTCAGGTACAGCTCCATCAGCTCCTCCTGCCGCAAGGCCTTGAGCTGCTCGACCGTCCAGCCATCCAGGTCTCCCAAAGGGGATCCACGTTCATGCGTGGTCACGCTCATGCCCTCCTCCTCGCCTTCCCGGCGCGGCTTTGCGCGCCATCCCGCAGATAAGAAAAGGCGGCTCCGTGCTTCTCAGCCCATCACCTTCTTAAGCCACCGCGACACGGGGGGGACGACCTCGTCCACGTAATCGATGGTCACCAGGTGGGGCCTGTCCGGCAGGTAGAGGAACTCCTTCTCGCAGGCCAGACGGTCGTACACGCGGCGCACGTAATCCTCGGGGAAGATGTTGTCCTGGCCGGAATGGATGACCATGACGGGAACCCTGATCTCCTCCACCGCGACCGCCAGGGGTGTGGAGCCCAGGGAAGCCAGCGCGGACAGGCTGACGGCGTTGACGGCAAGGGGGTCTTCCCGGAAGAACCTCGACAGGTCCGGGTAGAGGCGGCAGGGTTCCGCCGCGAGATCCAGGTAAGCGGAGACGGGGACCATGAAGTTGCCCAGGGGGGAGGCGGCCAGCGCTTGCACGAGGGGAAGGCGCGATATCTTGAGCAGGGGGCCGTAGAGGGCCGGCCAGCGGGTCATGCGCTCGTTGTCCGGCTCGTCGGGCGCGATCACGTTGTGGCAGACGGCCGCCTTGAGGCGCGGCTCGGCCGCCGCGCAGTAAAAGGCCGCCATGCCCCCCTGGCTGGACCCCGAGACCGCCACCCGGTCCCCGTAAACGGCGATGGCGTGGTCCACCACCGTCCGGGCGTCCTCCGCCAGCCCGCCCAGGGTATAGACACCGCGCTTGCCCTCGCTCATGCCGTGACCCCGCGGGTCGAACCCCACCACGTTGAAGCCCTCCCGGCTGAGCTTGTGGAGGAGCTCCACGTAGAGCAGCGCGTACACGCTGGTCCCCGGCACGAAAACAACGGCCGGATCGCCCGGCTTGCTCTCGAAGTGATAGAGGGCCAGCCTCCTCCCCTCCACCTGCAGCCATTCCTCCCTCCAGGTGCCGTAGAGCTCGCCCAGGCCCACCTCTTCCATGAGCGAGCGCGCGTAGGCCCTGGCCTCTTCCTCCGTGGGGAGAGGCTTGTTCATCTTGCGATAGCTGTAAGCGCCCCAGCCCGCCGTAACCGCCGCCGCCGCGGCGGCGGTTAGGCGTACCTTCCCTCCCGAAGATGACCCGGCTTTCCTCCTTGCCATGATCCCGGCCCCCTTTCTCCCTTGAACCCGATCTGCCGCAACGGCGCGCGGGCCCTGGACATCCGTTACCCTGACTGCGCCCCCGCTTGCCTCGCCGGCGCTTTCACGTCTCCTCACTATATATATTATAGGCACCTGTCGGTATCGCAGGAGCCCGCGCGGGATTCTCACGGAGCAGCGTGCGGGGCGACGGGTGCGGCACGACCACCTGCAAGGCTGGCCGCCCCGCCACCCTCGCAGAAGCCACAGGCTGAGGGGACGTCCGCGAGCCGCGCCGCGCCCCCACCCGTCGAAGCCCTCGCGGCGGGATACCCGCGTGGGCCTGGGGATCATCCCGCCTTGCCTGCGGTGTTCAACCGCCGGCGGTACTCTGCGCCTGGCTGTCGATCTTTTCCAGGAGGCCGGGCAGGAACACGGGGAACTGTCCCATCTCCTCCCGGTTGTGCTTGCGAAGCCCCTTCACGAAGAACCCGGGCGCCTTGGCGGGGATGCGGAAGGTGGACCGCATGCGCGTACCGCCCTCCATCTCCTCGTACTGGTGCTGCACCCAGGCATAGGGGACGCCCTTGCGACCGAGGACGGCGCTCGTTACCACGTGGCCGTATATCCTGGGGATGGAGACGGCGTCCGGGTCCTCCAGGCGTATGCGCATCCTGCTCGCGATGCCCCCGATCTTCTCGAGAACGCAGTGGGTGAAGGTCGTCTTCCCTCCCTCCTCCTTGACCTCCATCCTGGCCCAGATATGATCCTTGGGATGCCACAGCTTGTAGGTCTCCGTATCCCCCATCAGCATCCACCACCTGTCGATCATCTCCGGCGTGACGCCGGGTAGCTCGTGGTCGATGACCACGTCCTTGGTCTCCGCTTTCGATATCTTGGCGACGAAACCGGTGACCAGGCCGTTGCCCCACGCTATGATTTCCTGCACGAACATGCGAGATCACCTCCCCGAGTTATGCGGTCCTTAAACGCTGCCTGGGCGTGGGGTGGGCTTCCGGCGCTCGCCCGCGCGCGAAACCCGTCCCCCGGGAAAAAGCGTTCGCCCGTCCCTCATGCGGCGAGAGGACGCGCTGCGAGCAGTCCCCAGCTTCGCGGAACCCTGCATGGCGCGTCATGGCTTTATGGGATATCCTTCCAGGGGGATGTCCTCGGTGGAGACCGCCATCTCCCCGTCCTTCTCCCGGATCACGATCCATTTCAGCCAGTTGGCGTCGTCTCTCTCCGGAAAATCCTCCCTCACGAACCAGCCCCTCGACTCCTTTCTCTCCAGGGAAGCGCGGTAGAACATCTCGGCGCAGAGGGCCATGCTCCTGGCCTCGTTGCAGCGGGCCAGGTCGTGGGGGTCCGCTGCCTTCAAAGCGTGGAGCTTTCCCTTCGCCTCCAGGACCATCCCCAGAGCCTCGCGCATGCGCGCCTCGCTCTTCCAGTTGCTGTACCTCACGGGCGTCATCGCCCCCTGCACCTCGCGCACGACCTCGAGGGCCGTGACTCCCGCCCCCTCCCGGCGCGCCGGCGCGAAGATGCCCTCCTTGAGCGCCGCGGCATGCGCGCGATCGACGCGCGGCAACTCCCCCGCTTCCGCGGCGTAACCGGCAGCCGACAACGCGCCCTTGCGGGCGCTCCACACCGCGTTCATGAGACCGGTGCCGCGTATGCGGCCGGGAGGCGAGGGCACGGCGCCCGTCCAGGCGGAACCGCTGTAGCTGACGTCCCCCACCGCGTAGAGGCCGGGTAGGGAAGTGGCCATGTCGTGGTCCACCCTGACGGGAGACTGCTCGCCTATGAAGCCGGGAACCACCTCGGGCATGGACGCGACGCTGCCGGACTCGGCGGCCCCCGCTTTTTCCCACAGGCGCGACCAGAAGGCGATGGCGGCGGGCCTTTCCCATACCAGGTCGGTGGAGAAAAGGATCTCCGAGCCTATCTGCAAGAGGTTCTCCTCGCTCTTGACCCTTACCGGCCCGTTGCCTTCCAGGTGCTCCCTGTACCAGCCGACGGCGGCCATGGCGCAGATGTCCGGCTGCAAGCCGGGGCGGTATTTCTCGGAGACGCGCTCCCCCTTGGCGTTGTACATGTGATCCTCGGCCCCGAAGACGACCTCGCGGCTCGCCGCGTGCACCATGTTGACGAAGCTGCCGAACTCCGCATTCCTCATCTGCGCCCCGGCGCGGTAAGCCGCCGCTATGCCATCACCGCGGCCACAGCTCCACATGGGCATTACTCGGTAGTTCTGGCTGCCGCTGGCCAGGATGGTCGCCCTGGCCCGCACCAGGCGGCAGGCGCCGTCCTCGACGCCGAACCCGATGGCGCCGGCGACGCGGTCGCCATGCCGCAAGAGGTCCACCAGCGCCACCTTGTCCAGGAAGCGGACCCCCAGCCGCGCGGCGTGCCGCCGCAGGCGACGGCACATGTCCAGGTCCACCCCTGCCAACCCCCACGGGACATCCAGCCCGGGCAGCTTGACGTACTTCCACCGGCCGTTCTTCTCCCTGGCGACCTTGACCCCCCAGGCATCGAGGTGGTCCAGCACGCCGTTGCAGGTGTGGGCGTACTCGCTCAGCAGCTCCTGGTCCTCCAGGAAACAGCCGATGTGGTGCACGTGGAAGCGCACGAAATCCTCGGGCTTGTCGGCGGGGGTCAGGAAGGCCAGTATCCCACCGCCCCGGTCCGCCTTCCGGCCCATCCGGAGGTGGCCTTCTCCACCACCAGGACCTCGAGGCTCGGGTCTTTCTCCTTGACGGTTATGGCGGCCGCGAGCCCCGCTATCCCGCCGCCCACCACCAGCACGTCGGCGGAGATCACCTCTCCCAACGAGTCCAGCTCAGCCACCTCGCCACCTCCCTCGGCCCCGGAGCGCCGCGTGGCCCTGCCCCTACAGAGCCGACCACCGCAAGTGAGAGAAATCCGGGGTCACGGTGATGCATTCCCTGCGGCAGTTGATCTCGCAAAGGTTGCAGTGGACGCAATCCTCCGCGTGTGCCACCACGGGCCTCCTGCCCGCCTCGTCCCAGCGCAGCACGTTCACGAAGCAGGCCTTCACGCAGGCCTTGCATCCGTCGCACCTGTCCGTGTCGATGCTTATGGCATTCATCGCCCCCCCTGGCCTGACGTCCCCCCTCCGCACCGCGTGCGGGGCGTTCCTCAGCCGTCAACCGGGGCCAGGAAATCCGCGAACCTCATCATCTTCAGGGGATGCCTGGCCGCCCCCTTCATCCTCAACTCGCCCGCGAGGAACCTGGCCACCAGGTCCCTTCCCTCGCGCGTCAGGAGGAACTTTACCGCCGCGGGTCCCGCGGGAACGCGCGCCAGCTTCATGAGCACCGCCGGCTCGCACCGGATGACTATGTCCGCGCCTTGAGCGACGCCGCACTCCAGGATCACGCGTCCCCCCCGGAAGATCACGGTGAACGCGCACTCCTCGCGACCGGCGGGCTCCATGGCCACCGCCAAGCTCATCTTCTCGACGGCCGCGCATTTACGCGGCTCCCTCAGCAGGTTGAGCAGCATGGCCCGCATGAAACGCGCCAGCACGTGCAGGTCATCCTCGTCTCCCACCACCAGCCTGCCTCGCGGCTCCCCGGCGGGAGCGGTTGCGGGGACGGGTGCCCTCGCGTCAACCGTCCCCATGCCCTTCCCCCTTCTCCCCGCACCACTCCACCAGGTGTCGCTGCAGGCGCGCCCTGCATTCCCCTATCCGCCGTGGCGTCCACGACCTGAAGCCCTTGCCGCTCGCGAACCCCAGCTCGCCTTTCTCCACCTTCTCCCTCAAGAGGGGAGAGGGCTGCGGCGAGCTCTCTATGTGCCGCAGGATGTACTCGTGTATCTGCAGCGTGAGATGCAATCCCACCATGTCCGCGTTCTCCAGGGGGCCAAGCACGGGAAGCCTCATGCCGAACCCCAGTTTCACCACCTCGTCAACCGTCTCCGCATCCGCGATCCCTTGCTCCACGATGGAGATGGCCTCGCGCCACAGCGCGTGCTGCAGGCGGTTGCCCACGAAGCCGGGCACGTCCTTCTTGACCCGCACCGGGCGTTTGCCCGCCGAGAGAAGGAGCTCGCACGCGCGGTCCACCGCCCAGGGAGCCGAATCACGGCCGGGGATCACCTCGACCAGAGGCACCAGGTAGGGCGGGTTCCAGAAATGGGTCCCCACGATGCGCTCCCTTCCCGCCGCGTCCCGGGCTATCTCGCTGATGCTGATCACCGAGGTGTTGGTGGCCAAGACCACCTCCGGGGGGCAGAGCGAGTCCATCTCGGCGAAGAGGCGGCGCTTCACTTTCAGGTCTTCCGACACCGCCTCGACCACGAAGCACGCCCCGTCGACGGCGTCTTCCAGCCGTGCGGTGGCGGCGACCCTTCCCACGATGGCTTCGATCCCCTCTCCCCGCACCATGCCGTGCTCCGCCAGCACGGCGAGGTTGCCGCGCATGTCGTCCCTGGCCCGCGCTAGACGGCCGCCGTCTATGTCCATGAGGCTGACATCGTGGCCCCGCGCCGCGAAAAGCTGGGCGATGCCGTGCCCCATGAGGCCCGCCCCGATAACCGCGATCTTGCCCTCGTGACCTCCGTCCATGCTATCCCTCAACCCTGTCGCCACCGCATCAACCGGCGACGTTCCCCCCATCCACGTAGATGATCTGCCCGGTGACGAAACGGGAAGCTGCCGAAGCGAGGAACACCACCGTCCCGATGAAATCATCCGGCACCGCGGCGCGGCCCCAGGGGATCCTGTCCAGGAATATCTTGGCAGCTTCGGGATCGGACAGTACCGGCTCGGTCAGCGGCGTCCAGAAGATGCAGGGGGCTATGGAGTTCACGTTTATCCCGTGCTTGGCCCACTCCACCGCCAGTTGGCGGGTGAGCAGGTGCACGGCGCCCTTGCTGGTCCCGTAAGCCGCGTAGCCCAGGGGGTGTCCCAACAGGCCCCGCACCGAGGAGACGGTGATGATCTTTCCCGCTCCCCGCTTGATCATCTCGCGTCCCGCCTCCCGGCAGCACAGGAAGGTCCCCTTCACGTTGGTGTCCATCACCTGCTGCCAGTCGGCCATGTCCATCTCCTCCGCGGGGGCACGCCTGGCGATACCCGCCGCGGTCAGGAGGATGTCCACTCTTCCCAGCTCCTGCAGCGTCCTTCTCACCATGGCCCGGACGCTCTCTTCGTCCGTCACGTCGCAGCTCACGGGGAGCGCCCTTCCCCCGGCACCCGCTATCTCCGCCGCCGCCTCCTCCAGGGCATCCATCCTGCGGGCGGTGATGACCACGGAGGCGCCGTAAGCCGCCATTCCCGCCGCCGCGGCCCTTCCCAGGCCCCCGGAGCCTCCGGTGACTATGGCCACCTTGCCGGACAGGTCGAAGAGCCTTCTCGCTTCCTCAACGTCCATCTCGCAGTCCCCTCCCGCTTCCCGCGCGGCCGCCTCAATCGGTATAGTTGACGATCACCAGCATGCTGGCGGGCCGCTTGCCCTTGTTCACGATCTCCCTGCCCTCGTTGGCCCCGATGAAGATGGAATCCCAGGGGCCGAGGGTGACCTCCCCCCCTCCCCCTTGACCGTCACCTCCCCTTCCAGGACGAAGTAGACCTTCTCGGCCGGCGAGGCATCGAAAGCGGCTCCTCCACCTGGAAGAAAATAGGAAAGGCCCACCCAGAAGGTCCGGGTTCCCGTCTCCTCGCGGCCGTGCAGCCTGAGAGCGGCCATGTCGAAATGCTTGGGGGCCTGGTAAGGCCGCGCATCCTTGAGCTCCACCTTTTTCATGCTCCCGCTCCCTTCCGAGCATCCCCTGGTGACGGGGACCGCCCCTACTCCTCGACGATGGCCACCAGCCTGACGATGGAGCCGTCGCCCTTCTCCCAGCGGATGGGAAATCCCGCGATAGTCACCCGCTTTCCGAGCACCGCGTCGATGTCCCCGCCCACGTTCTCCCAACCCATGATGCCGTTGCCCAGGAGCAGGCGGTGGCAGGGTTCCCACTCCGGGAAGTCCTCGATGACCTCGCGGCCCGTTTCCCTCCTGTATTCCTCGCACACGTCCGGGAGAAGCGGGCCGGTGCCGTGGGGGCCGATGGCGGTGGCCAGGGGGTGATCCAGCGCCTGCTGGTCCACGCCCACCGCCTTCACCCCCTTTTGCACGAACCATTCCCCCGCCTCGCGGTAGAGGCCGGGCGAATAGGCGAAGTAACGGCGGGAATCGCCGTAGTAATGGTGCCAGCCGGTATGGATGATGACGATGTCCCCTTTCTCGATGCGCGGGCTGGCGTTCTCCAGGTCCTCCGGGGTGATGACCCCCCACTTCCCCTTGGGGATGTCCACCACCACCGCGGTGCCGTAGTAGCTGTCGAGGGGGATCTCGTCGGTGTAGGGGGCGCCCTCGATGACATGCGCCGGGGAGTCAGCGTGGGTGGTGCAGTGCATGAAGGTGGTGATCTGCTGGGAGAGCACCCCCGACTTGGCATGGTAGTGGAAGCGCTCGATTCTCACGTCGGGGAAATAGGGCCAGAGAGGGGCGTTGTGCCCGAAGGGGTGGCTGAGATCGTACAGCTTTACCTTGCTCATCCCTTCCCTCCTCCATGATATCCCAGCCTGCGCGAGATCTCCTGCGCGGTGCTCCGCACGCGGGCCACCACCTGCGAATCGCGTTTCCCCGTGATCCGCTGCGCCGGCCCGGCGACCACCACGGCCGCGATGGCTTCCCCCGTATGGTCGAAGACGGGGGCGCCCACCGCGTTGATGCCGACGTCTATCTCCTCCCGGTCGAGGGAGTACCCCCTGCTCCTCACCTGCGCCAGTTGCCCGAGGAAAACCGCGGGGTCGGTGATGGTGTTGGGGGTGAGCCGCGCCATGCCCTCCTGCAGGAACTTCTCCACCATCTCCGGGGGGGAGTAAGCCAGCACCGCCTTGGAGCCCGCCGCCGCGTGGACCGGCAGCCTGTCGCCCACGGTACCCGCGATGCGCACCCGCTGCGGGCCCTCCGCGACGTAGGCCATCACCGTTCCCGCGCCGGTGAGGATCTCCAGCACCACGGTTTCCCCGAGGCGGCTGCGCAGGGCATCGAGATACGGTTTGGCAAGGTGCACCAGGTTGGCGCTCAACCCGTTGCTGTAGGCGCGACCCACGTCCGCGGCGGCCGGGCCCAGGCTGAATTTCCTCGTCTCCGGGTTGCGCTGCAGGAAGCCCTTCTGCTCCAGGGTGTTGAGGATGCGCGAGGCGGTGGCCTTGTGCAGGCCCAGCTTGCCGCTGATCTCCCCCGTCCCCATCTCCTGGTTGTAGGGGGTGAAGGCCAGCAGTATCTCCAGCGCCTTCTCGATGGAGTTGGGTTTGTTCACGGCCATGGCCTCATGCTGCCTTTCATCCCTCGCTCCGCGCAAAACCTTGGTCCGGGTCCGCCCCTTGAGCACCATCGCGACCCTTGACTACCGACTATTAATATTATATTCTGAAACTTGGTATCATAATACGATAATCACGCCAGGTTTGCAACGCGGCGACCTCCGCGCCGCGGACGCTCGAGGCAAACGGCTGGGCTTGCAGGGGAAGCATGGGCGCAAGGGGCTTTCGGGACGACATACTCTCCGCCTTTCCGGCGCAACGACGCCTTGCCCGCGGTTCCCCCGCGTCCGGCATCGCGTGCCGTCAAGAGGCGCCTGCAAGCGAAGGGGGCTTCGGGTGACGGCCGCCGCGGGGCTCGCGCTCATGCCACCCGCATGGTGGAGCCACACGCCAAGCGGGTAGGCGGACAAGGGTGGATCACCGGCAGACGGGGGACGGAAAGGAGTTGCGCCATGAGAGCCACGAGGGGGCACCGTAAGGGAATGTCCGGCCCGCGCCGCAAGGGCGGCGCAGCCGCGCGATCATCTCCTCTTGAGCGGCTGGGCAAGGTGCCGGTGGTGATGAAGGGCTTCACGCGCGCCTTCATCGTCAATAAGATCCAGAACATGATGTCCCTTGCCGTCTTCGAGCTTCTGGGCAGCGGGCTGGCCACCCCCGAGGACGTCGACCTGGCGGTCAAGTACAGCCTGGGCATCCGCCTCCCCGTCGTGGGGGTGGTACAGACCCTCGACTTCACCGGTCTCGACCTGGTGGCGGACCTCCTGAGAAGCTACGGGCTGAGCAACCCCCTCATCGAGGAGAAGGTGGCGGCGGGAGAGCTCGGGGCCAAGACCTCGCGGGGCATATACGACTACGGAGGCCGCAGCGAGGCGGAGATACTGGAAAAGAGGGACGGCCTCTACCTGCGCGTGCTCGCCTTCCTCAAAGAGATAGGGGCCTTCGAGCCCATTTGACATTATCTTCCATGCAACTCGCACGCAACTACCCCTTGCAGCGGCTCCACCCGGACCCGCCGCGCCGGCACGCTCTCCCGCCGCTTTGAGCCCCCCGCTTTACTCGCTCCCCCGCGCACAGGCAAGAGGGGGGCGGCTCGCGTTGCCGCGCCCCCTCGTTTTCAAGCGCCTATCGGCGACCTCGGCCCCAGTGGCCGGGAATGTCCGTCCGGCGCCCCTTCTCTCGCGCGCCCCGCTCTTTCCCTTAAAGCCCGGCTATCTTCTTGACCAGCGCGTAGTCCTTCGGGTAATAGCCGCTCTGGGTGCTGATGGTCGTGTTCAGTTCCTGGTAGACGTCGTTCCCCGCCGTGAAGGCCGGCCACGGCGGCTCGCTCCCGCCGTTGGGGTCGCCCGCCGCCGCGAACCTGGTCCAGTAGTTCATGATGGACCTGGAGAGCGCCTGCACCTCGGCTCCCGCGAAGCTGAGCAGCGAGCTTCCGAAGACGAAGGTTATCTCGGAGCCGTGATAGGCCCCCATGGCAGCCCGCGTGGGGTCGGTTGTGGATACATAGGTGAACTTGTACACGTAGACGGGCATGCCGTCACGCGCCATGCACTCCGCCGCGTGCCGGGATGGTCCCGCGAATCCCCGGCCGGTGAAGAGCT
>Ga0116210_1001767_pt1 | contig 14917 bp, 12 predicted proteins | sample TshhotsprinmetaG_FD_94483 | JGI IMG/M metagenome (GOLD analysis project Ga0116210, IMG submission 94483) | Hot spring microbial communities from South Africa to study Microbial Dark Matter (Phase II) - Tshipise hot spring metaG | ecosystem: Environmental > Aquatic > Thermal springs > Hot... | reverse complement strand
GTGAAGACCACCCCAGGCGATCATAGCCAGGTGTGCGCCGTGCCAGAATCCGCTGGCCAGCATGGTAAGCAACGGCGGCAAGAGGACAGCCGGCATGACCCAGCGGTGTTGAAGTAGCCAGCGACGTGTTGGAAAAAAGATGTAGTCGCGTAACCAAAAGGATAGGCTGATGTGCCAGCGCGTCCAGAAGTCGCTAAGTGATGTGGCAAAGAACGGTTGCCGGAAATTGGGGCTGAGTTCGATGCCCATCAGAGCGCTCAGGCCGCGCACTAGCGAGGTGTAGCCGGCAAAGTCGTTGTAGAGGCTGATGGTGAAGACTATCAGCCAAATGGCTTTGTCGAGAGAGGAGAAGGCGAAGGGGTCGGAGAAAATGGCCGGGGGCAGCAGCGCACGCAGTCGGTCGGCGATGATGATCTTGCGGATCAGGCCGATCAGGATCAGGCCGAGGCCACGGGCGAGGTGAATACCCTGGAGGGGTCGATCCGCTCGGAGTTGGTCTAGGAAGCGGGCGGGTCGTTCGATGGGGCCGGAAAGCAGTTTGGGGAAGTAGGCTAGGTAAAGGGCAAAATCGAAGAGATCGTCTGCCGGTTTGGTTTGTCGATTGTGAAGGTCAATCAGGTAGGCAATGGCCTGGAGGATGTAGAACGAGAATCCTACCGGCAGGAGCAGGGCGAGCGTTTCGGCCGACAGAGGGAGGAGATGCACGCCGTAGGGTCCGCTGAGTAGTTTGAGGGCCGCGAAGGCGCTCAGGTTGAGTAGGATCCCGATCCATAGCCAGCGGCGCGAGGCGGCTCGTTGCCCTAGCCAGTAGTTTAGCAGGGTGATTCCTAGCAAGGCCAGGGCATATTTCCAGCTGATGGTGATGTAGAACACGTAGGAGGTCAGCAGCAGCCAAAGGTTCTGCGCTTTGCGAGTCAGCAGGAAGTAGACGCCGATGGTCATCAGGGAGAAGAGTAGGAAGGGCAGGGAAAGCAGGGACATGCGATGAATTCAGCGAAATAGGGAAGGATGTTGGGCGATCTGTTGGCCAAGCCAGCGGCTAAAGGTGATTGCGCCCTGGCTGTTCAGGTGTAGCCAATCGTACCAATGGGCTTTGGGGATCTGACGGGCGAGGGCTTGGGTCTCCCAGAAGGGAACTGCTCCTATGCCATTCTCTGCGCCGTAGGTTTGTAGGAGTTCGAGCAAGGGGGGGAGGTAGCTCTCGTAGTAGGCTGCCCAGGTTTCGGCGTCTGAGCCATCAGGTTCGTGGTAGGCAGGACCTTCGAGGATAATCAGACGCACCCCTTTTCGTTGTAGGGAGAGGAGGGCCTGGAAGGCGTGTCGCTCTTGAGGGGTGCTCCACGCGGCGCGCAGGCGTTCTGAGGTCATGGTGAGGTTGGGGAGGTATGGGTCACGAATGCCTTGGGCCGGCTGAAAGCCTTTGGGGGTGAGGAAATGGGTTTCTTGGAGTTGTTTGAGACGGTTGGGGATCACCAGCCAGTAGCGCCAGGCCAGGTAGTAGCGGTAGGAGTAGGCGTGGTGGAGAAGCCAGCCTTCTAGCGAGGGGGCACCACGGTAGAATTTCACCCAGGGCGTATCGAGCAGGTAATCTACGTTGGCGATGGTGTCACGTATATCGCGGGGAAGGATGGAGTAGAAGATGACCTTGGGGCGGAAGCGAGGGAGGATGACTTCGGCCAGGGCGGTGGCGGTCTCCGTAGTGAGAGCAGGCAGGCCTAGGTTGAAGCAGTGAATCGTCTCGCCAGTTTGTTGGCGGTAGATTTGTTCGACAATGCTCGGATCGATGTCGGAATTGGTGACCGAGCTTCCTAGGAACAGGCAATCCAGCCGGCCGACGCGGCGGGTTTGAAGTTCTAGGGCATGGATTTTGGCTTCCAGGAGGAAGTTGTCTACTTTGAGAGAGGAAGGGGGGAGGAAGCCGGCTAGCGGGGAGCGGCCGAGTGCTTCCATCCCCAGGACAACGAGCAGGAAGGTGAGGAGAAAATAGGCAAGCCCGCGCAGCAGAGGCGAGTTGCGAGCGATGGGCGGCGGAGCGGGACGGATGAGGATGGGCAAGGTTCAATCTCGCTGAACGTCGTGGGGTTTGGATTCGCGCATGCCGGCTGGGGTGATCTCGATGAATTCGGCGTTGGCCTGAAGCTCGCGAATGGTCCGAGCGCCGCCGTAGCTCATGCCAGAACGCAGCCCGCCTACCAGTTGGTGGATGATCTCGCTGACGCGACCGCGATAGGGAACGACCGCCTCCACGCCTTCGGGCACCACTTTGGACCAGTCTTCTTGGTCTTCGGCCGATTCATCTTCGCTGCGTTCAGCCCGACGGCGGTCCATGGTTGCCCCTAGGGAGGCCATGCCGCGCACGACTTTGACTTTGGCGCCATCGCGCAGGACGGGTGCGCCGGGGGCCTCTTCGCAGCCCGCGAACAGGCTGCCGATCATCACCGTCTCGGCGCCGGCGGCCAGGGCTTTTACCATGTCTCCGGCCATGCGAATGCCGCCATCGGCAATGATGGGAATATCGCGCCCAGAGTCTTTCACGCCCTGGACGCTATCCATGATGGCGGTCAGTTGGGGAACGCCGAAGCCGGTGACGATGCGGGTGGTGCAGATGGACCCTGGGCCGATTCCGACTTTGATGGCATCGGCGCCGGCCTCGGCCAGGTCGCGCGCGCCTTCGCGCGAGGCGATGTTGCCGGCAATCAGTTGTGCTTGGGGGAACTCGCGGCGCAGGTCTTTGAGCATCTTGATGCAGTGATCGGCGTGGCCGTGGGCGATGTCGATCACGATTACGTCGGTGCCGGTCTCCAACAGGGCGGCAGCGCGGTCGCGCTCGCGCGGGGTGACGCCGATCGCTGCACCCACCCGTAGGCGTCCCTTTTCGTCGGTGGTGATGTTGGGATATTGGATGAGTTTGATCAGGTCGCGGGCGGTGATCAGTCCGACCAGGTTGCCCTCGCGATCGAGCACGGGCAATTTTTCAATGCGATGTTGGTAGAGCAATTGGCGAGCTTGCTCGACAGTGATATCAGGAGGGGCGGTGATCAGACGTTCGCGCGGGGTCATGGCCTGGCGAACGGTGGCGATGGTAGATGGAGCAAGCATGATATCGCGCTGCGAGATCAGGCCGGCCAGCTTGCCGCTCTCGTCCAGCACGATCAAGGCGCCGACTTTGTGGCGATCCATCATGGCGCGTGCTTGCTCAATGGTGTCATCGGGCCCGATGTTGTAGGGATGCTCAATGATGAAGCCTTGGGCGCGCTTGACCGCTTTGACTTCGCGCACTTGCTGTTCGATGGTCATGAAGCGATGCAAGATGCCGATCCCGCCGGCCCGCGCCATGGCGATCGCCATGCGCGACTCGGTCACTGTATCCATGTTGGCGCTCAGGATGGGGATGTTCAGCCGGATGGAAGGAGTCAACCGCGTTGAGGTGTCCACGTCCTTGCGCGAAGCAATGGAGGAGCGGCGCGGGACGAGCAGGACGTCATCAAATGTCAAACCTTTGATCGGTCGGATGTACATGGGTCACTCCTTTCTCCGAGCAAAGCGGAGGATTTCAAAAGCCGCGTCTCGCATGGTTAATCGGGAACGCCGGACGGTTTGATGTCTTTCAAGTTCAATTGAAAGGTGGTATAGCCGTTGTACTCGTTCAATTCGAAGGTGTACAGGATATCCACGACGTTGGGTAGGTTGGGAGCCATCTCGCCCAGGCGGAAGCCGATAGCGTCAAAGGTGATCCGTCCGTTGGTGACGGAGAGCTTCAGGTGTTTCCCGTCGGCGCCTACCTGGCGCTTGGCGGTGATTTTGACGTTGCGCGAGACGAACACCGGTTCGGGGTTGCCGTATCCTGTCGGTTGGAGGCGTTCCAGGTGCCGAAACAGGTCAGGGGTCAGATGGGAGAGCGAGACCTCGGCGTCGGCGATCAGGCGTCTTCGCAGATCGCTCTGACTGAGCTCGCGTCGGGCGATTTCGTGTAAGCGTTCGATCAGGGCGGGGAGGTTTTCGTTGCGGACCGTGAAGCCGGCAGCGGCGGCATGTCCACCATGACGTACCAGCAGATCAGCGCATTCATCGAGGGCGTGGGTGATGTGAAATTCAGGGATGGAACGGCACGAGCAGCGAGAGGTTTCTTCGCCGTATTGGCCGACGACGGCTGGGCGGTAGTGAGTATCCACCAGGCGTGACGCTGCCAGGCCCACCACGCCATGGCTAAAGTCGGGGTGCACGGCAAACAGCAAGAACGCCTCTTCTCTGCCATCGAGGGCCAAGACCTCGGCCTGCATCTGGATTTGGTGGGTGAGCTTCTGCCGCTCTAGATTTTGTTGATTGAGCTTGAGGGCCAGGTCGCCGGCTTCTTGGGCATCGGTGGTGATCAGCAGCCGGAAGGCGGCTAGGGCCGATTCCAGCCGGCCGGCGGCGTTGAGGCGTGGCCCGAGGACGTATCCGATGGTCTGGGCGTTGACCTGCTTCAGGTTCACGCCGGCGACGTTGGCCAGCGAAAACAATCCCTGCCGGCTGGTCTGGCGGAGTTGCTCTAACCCTCGGCGCACCAGCGAGCGATTTTCGCCGGTGAGCGGAGCCAGATCGGCCACTGTGCCCAGAGCCACCAGGTCGAGAAAGGTGGGCAACAGGCGTTGCGCCCGCTTTCCGTAGCCAGCAGCCAGCGCTTCGGCCAGCTTGTAGGCAATGCCGACGCCGGCCAGATGTTTTTCGGGATAGATATCCCCCGCCTGTTTTGGGTTGATTACTGCCACGACATCAGGCAGATTGTCGCCAGGTTCATGGTGATCGGTGATGATCAGGTCTAAGCCGAGTTGCTGGGCATGGCGAGCTTCTTCTACCGATCGGACGCCACAGTCCACTGTGATCACCAACTGCACGCCGTCGTTCGCTAGCGCTGCGAGCGCTTCGTTGTTCAACCCGTATCCTTCATCGAAGCGATTGGGGATGTATTCGCGCACCTTCCCTCCCAAGGCGCGCAGAAATTCCACCAAAAGCACGGTGGCGGTTACGCCGTCTACATCGTAATCGCCATACACGGCAATCGATTCGCCATTTTCCAACGCCAGGCGAATTCGTTCCACAGCGCGCGCCATACCCTTCATCTGGAGCGGATTGGTATCAAAGCTCGGTTCTCCGTGGAGAAACGCCTGGGCTTCTTGCAGGGTGGCCAAGCCGCGATTGAAGAGAACCTGTCGCAGGATGGGAGGATAGGCCGCAAGGGCAGCGTCAGCTTCGGGGGATAGTCGAGGTTGGATGATCCAGCGATTCTTATGAGAGGTCATAAAACCCATGTGCAAAGCAAAATAGTCTATCAAAGAAGAGCGGTTGCGAGTATACGCCGAGAAAAGCACGCTGACAAGGAATTGAAACCAAGTGCAACGAGATTGTGGATAAAAAAGGATTTTTCACACAGAGATAAGATGCTTCTGTGATTTCTGTGCCCCCGTGCGAACCACTTTGAAATTCTGCAGCGGAAACTATCCCAAATGGTGTGTGGTAGAATTTTTATTATGGAGCTCAAGCTTGCTCTGGTCCAGATGACCACCCAACTTGGCAATGTGGCAGCCAACCTGGAGAAGCATCTCTATTTTATCGAACAAGCCAGAAAGCAAGGTGCCGGCTTGGTGGTCTTTCCTGAACTTTCGCTGACCGGCTACGTGTTGCAGGATCTGGCGCCAACAGTCGCCCATCGCCCCACCGAGGATGACCCGATCTTTCGTCCACTGTTGGAAGCGAGTCATGAACTGGACCTGATGGTGGGTTTTGTGGACGAGGACCTCCGTCACCGGTTCTACATCGCCTCCGCTTACCTTTCTGGTGGGCGGGTGATCCATGTGCATCATAAGGTGTACTTGCCTACCTACGGCCTGTTTGACGAGGGTCGCTTCTTTGCCTGGGGGGATTCGATTCGCGCCTTTGATACGCGCTTTGGGCGGGTGGGCATGCTGATCTGTGAGGATTTTTGGCACGCTTCCCCGCCGTACCTGCTCTGGCTGGATGGAGCAGACCTGTTGCTGCTGTCCTCAGCGTCGCCTGGTCGCGGTTTGAATCATGGTGAGAAATTTGAATCGACCCGTTGGGTTGAGCAGGTGACCCGGTCGTATGCCAGTTTGTTCACCATCTTCGTAGCCCACGTAAACCGCGTTGGGTATGAAGATGGGTTGAATTTCTGGGGAGGCTCGGTAATTTTTGACCCGCGCGGCGAGATGGTGGCCCAAGCTCCTTACCACGAGGAAGCGCTGCTGGTCTCTTCTCTGGACCTGAACCTGCTCAAGCGCGTCCGAGCCCGCTTGCCGCTCCTGCGCGATGAACGCACCGCTCTAGTGCAGCGCGAGTTGATGCGTATTCTGCAGAGTGAACGCACGTTGGGTTAGTGTTCTTTACTATGCTGAACGTTGATTTAACCATCAATTGTGATCTAGCACGCCGGGTGTTGACCAGTTTTATTCGTTCTGAGGTGACACGCGTCGGGTTCCGCCGGGTGGTGATCGGCCTTTCTGGCGGGATTGACTCGGCGCTTTCGTGTGCCTTGGCGGCTGAGGCCTTGGGTCCTGAAAACGTGCTGGCAGTTTGCATGCCCTACCGAGAGTCCAGTTCTGAATCGCTGGAACATGCTCGGTTGTTGATCGAGCAGCTCGGTGTTCCAACGATTACGATTGAGATCACCGATATGGCTGAGCCGCTCATTCGGCGCGATCCGGCAATGTCTAAAGTGCGTAAGGGGAATATTTTGGCGCGCGCTCGGATGATTGTGTTGTACGATCAGTCGGAGGCGTTTCAGGGTTTGGTGGTGGGCACGGGAAACAAGACCGAGATTTTGTTGGGATATACCACGTTGTGGGGCGATATGGCGGCCGCCATTAACCCGATTGGCGATCTGTATAAGACCCAGGTTCGTCAATTGGCTCGGGCAATGAATCTGCCGAGACCTATCTTGGAAAAGCCCCCATCGGCGGACCTTTGGATCGGCCAGACCGATGAAGATGAACTTGGGTTCACCTATGCGGAGGCGGATAAGCTGCTCTATCTCTTGGTGGATCAGCGTTATTCCCCAGAAGAATGCATTGCCGCTGGCTTTGACCGTGGTTTTGTGGAGCGAGTTTTGAATCGCGTTCGACGCAATCAATTTAAGCGCATGATGCCGATCATCGCCAAGGTGAGCAATCGCACGGTTGGGTATGATTTTCTGTATTTGCGCGATTGGGGGACGTGACTGAGCTTAGAACGCCTGAGTGCGCTTTGACGGAATCTCTATTCTGAGGATCTTGCCGGCGGCATGCATATTCCTCCCGCTCTCAAACATCGTCGTTTCTTTCTGCTCTGGCTGGGATTGTTGATCTCGATCACCGGAACCCAGATGCAGATCTGGGCCTTGTTCTGGCACATTCGAGAACTGACGCCTCATCCGATCGCACTCGGCGGCATCGGGTTGGCGCGCATTGGACCAGTGATTGTTTTTTCGCTGATCGGTGGCGCCCTGGCCGACTCAGCAGACCGACGGCGGATTTTGTTCTGGACCCAGTCTTCAGCGGCGTTGCTCGCCCTAACGTTGGGCCTGTTGACTGAGTTTGGGCATATCCGCTTGTGGCATATTTACCTGATCACGGCCCTGGGAGCGATAGCCGTGGCGTTTGATGGGCCGGCGCGTCAGGCCCTGGTGCCTAATCTTGTGCCATCCGCTGAGTTGCCGAACGCTTTCAGCTTGACGTCGATTGCCTTTCAGACGGGGTCGGTGCTGGGGCCGGCCCTGAGTGGAGTTGCGATCGCCGCTTGGGGACAAGAAGCGGTGTATTATCTGAACGCCGCTTCGTTTTTGGGGATGATCTTGGCCTTGATCTTGATCGGCCCGACGAACCAGACATTCCTGCCACAGCAAAAGGGGGTCAAGTGGGCAGCCATTCGGGATGGCATTCGTTTCACTTATCATCAGCCGATGATCTTCTCGACAATGATCCTGGATTTCATCGCCACGTTTTTTGCTTCGGCCAACACCTTGATGCCGATCCTGGCGCGCGATGTTCTGCGAGTGGGAGTGGTGGAGTATGGTTGGCTGTCGGCGGCTCAATCGGTTGGAGCGGTGATCGTGGCACTGGTTGTGTCGCAACTTCGCCAGTTGCAAAAGCAAGGGCCGCTGTTTTTGGGATCGGTGTTTGTCTTTGGGGCGGCCACCATCCTCTTTGGCCTGAGTCGCTCCTTCGTTGTGGCGTGGTTTTCCCTGGTTCTGGTAGGAGCAGCCGATGGCTTAAGCACCATCATTCGCAACACTATTCGCCAATTGAACACCCCGGATCACTTACGAGGGCGAATGACGAGTGTGAATCAGATCTTCTTCCAAGGAGGGCCTCAATTGGGCGAGATCGAGGCTGGGGTGGTGGCACAACTGTTTGGTGCCCCGTTCGCCGTGGTCAGCGGTGGGATCGGCTGTCTTCTGGGGTTGGGGTGGGTGATCCGTCAGTGGCCACAGTTGCTCACCTATAATGGGCATGAACCGTTGACAGGGCGAGCCACAGCCGATTGACGCTTGCTCTACAATTTCCCTACATCTCGTGAAGATGGCATTTTGACAGTTGACGGTCGCTCTGAATCTGGCTATACTGTAAATGAGGTACGTTCGCTATGCGAGCATCTTCTGTTTACTCTTCCTGGCCCTGAAAAAGGCACGCTTTGGCGCGTGCCTTTTTGTTATGTTATCTTCAAAAAAGGAGAGCAACTATGGACTATGGTTTGATCGGCAAACTAGAAAAGGCCAAGCGGTATGCTGAAGACCGCAAACGATTCCATTTTGATTCCTTCACGCTTACCTTCCGCGGCGATAACAATGACCATGTGGTTCGATTTAATAACGGCGTTTTCCGGTGCGACTGCGAGTTCTTTATCACCCACAGGCGCTGCAGCCATACGATGGCCTTGGAAATCTTGTTGAAGGATATGATCACGGTGAGCGAGGCGGCTTGATTTTCTGCCGAATTCCACAGTTTGTCTGATGTGGGTACAGGGCTGCGGCTAATTGTAGAAAAGAAACCCTGCCCTCGAAGGAGCAGGGTTTTCATTTCTTGAGCGGTCCCGACGGGATTCGAACCCGCGATCTCGGCCTTGACAGGGCCGCATGTTAGGCCGCTACACTACGGGACCCCTCTCAGAAGGCGCGCAGAGTTTACCATAGGCAGATAATGGTGTCAATGTTTTCCAAGGGTGTTTGAAAATGCTTAGCCTGTGCGGTCGAAGGTATCGCCAATGGGGGAACTAGGCAATATGGAAGGGCGAGCGTGCATTCGTCCCTTCGTGACCGAATTTGTTCTTTATAGACAGGATACGCAAAGATGGGTTTGGCGTAGCAAGCAAGACCTGGCAAGTCGAAATTCGTGGATGGCATTCGTGGGGGGCTGCCGTCAACGAACGGGCGGGGGTGGGCGCGCATTCGTTTCTTCGTTGTCAGGTTGACAGTGGTTGCACCTTGCCCGCCCAAACCCTGCTTCTTTTATTCTACCTTGCCCAAAGGGGTAACGTAGCGCGTGCGTTTGAAGGGCTTCACCTGTTCGGCCAAATTTTCCTGCAAGAGGTGTCCCGACTCGTGCATGAGCGTATCGTGGTTGTAATCGTCGAGTTTGACCATGCTGGCCAGGCAAGGGAAGTGATGATGAAACAACCCTGCTTTTTCCTCCACCTCGTCGGCCGAAAGGCCAATTAGTTTTTCGGCTACATAACGGGCACATCCACACACTGCGTCTCGCTGGACCACTGCCGCGGTGATGGTGCGCGTTTCTTCGTCCACAGTGAGGCGGATGTCGGGCTGGCCGAAGTGGCGGGCAAATTCGCTGATCACGTCGCTTTGATAGGTCTCGCGCAGGCGGCGGGTCACTTTGTAGTCGCGTTCGGTCAGAGAACAGAGTGGCTTGGGGGTAGCGCAGGCTACGTTGATGCTCTCCAGCCATTGGCGCAGTTGGCGCGCCAAGCCGCGCGGTAGCCAGGTTTCGTTGTCTACGGCAACTACTACTCCGCGGGCGCCTGTCCTTTTCGCGATTTCGGGGAGTAGCTCGGCCACCGACTTATTTTCGGCGAACGATAGGATCAGATCGCACGGCGGAAGTGCAGGAGGCAGGTAATCCTCTGGCGAATCAATGATCGGTGGCAGAGAAGCTGGTGCTTGCCAGGTTTCCACGCTCCAGCTCGAGGGGCAGTGGGCGCGGATGTTTTTCACGTGACGTGCGCCGTATGCGCCAGAGATGATGATCAGGATTCGCATATGACTATTGTAGTCCATTGGCAGGATAACTGTTGTAACAAAGGTCGCTTTTTGAAGATTGGGCGCTGCCCTAGGGATATGCTCGGCAGGGTGTGAAAGCGAATCGGCGAATGTTGCTCATACGAATTCCGGCCGACGAAACGCGCTCTCAACAATCAGCGCTCTTCAAATCTTCCCCCGATGCAGGGATTACAGGATAAAATAGCTCTGCGTGCTCGATTGGTTGAAAATTTCTTTCGGATGCCTGTATGACTCGCAATCTTAAAGGAAAAGTGGTTTTGATCACCGGCGCGTCCTCGGGCTTTGGGTGGGATGCCGCTCGGCTGTTTGCTGAGGAGGGCTGTCGGGTTGTATTGGCAGCGCGTCGGATCGAACGTTTGCAAGAATTGGCTGCCTCGATTCAATCTCAAGGCGGAGAGGCGCTTGCTGTTCCGGTGGATGTGGCCGAGCGTGACGAAGTCGAGATCATGGTGGAAAGCGTGCTTGATCTGTATGGCCAGATTGATATTTTGTTTAATAACGCTGGTTTCGGGCGGATTATCTGGCTCGATAATATGACCGCCGAGCGCGATGTTGAGATGCAGATCCGCGTTAACTTGCTGGGGGTGATCCATGTTACGCATGCCGTGCTGCCCAGCATGTTGGAGCGCCGCAGTGGGCATATTATCAACATGTCCTCGGTGGCGGGCTGGATCGCTCCGCCGACCTATACGGTGTATGCGGCTAGCAAATTTGGGGTTCGGGGTTTTACCGATGCGCTACGGCGTGAGGTCCGTCCGTTTGGGATAGAGGTGTCGGGGGTTTATCCTGGGCCGGCGGTCACCGAGTTCGGTCTCCATACGGGCGACCATCCGATGAAAGGGTCGGCGTTGGCCCGCTATTTCCCGCCGCTGCCCTCAGAAGAAGTGGCAGCCAAGGTGATCGAGATCGCCAAACGCCCGCGCCGCACCGTGATTCTGCCCTGGTATTATCAGATCGCCATCTGGGCGGACTGGTATCTGCCCTGGTTGGTCGATTGGATCACCATGGCTGTTTTGACCCGCAAACGGAACAAGTATAGGTGAATGCTCAGGAGGAGCCTACATGCCGTTCGATCCTGGTTTTTTGAGTGATCTGGTTTTGTTGCTGGCCGGCTTCGGCGGGGCCTTTCTGGTGGCCTTGTGGGTGAGCCTGGTGATTTGGACCTATCGCGATATTCGCGCTCGCACCCGTGATCTGCTGATGCATCTGCTCTCGGTGTTCCTGGTAGCCGTGTTGAACGTTCCGGGGGTGTTGGTGTATCTCATCTTGAGGCCGCCGCGCACGTTAGAAGAGGAATATCAGCATACTCTTGAAGAAGAGGCGCTGCTCCAATCGCTGGAGGCGCAGCTGTTTTGTCCGGGCTGCGAGCGCCGTGTGCAGGAGGATTGGCAGATCTGTCCGAATTGTCAGACTCGTCTTCGCAAGCCTTGTGTTCACTGTGGTCGTCTGCTTGAGTTGCCCTGGAACATCTGCCCGTATTGTGCCACGCCTGTGCCCGGGGCGCGCAAGGAGACTCTCAGTTTGGATGAGGCATTGCAAGAATTACAGTCTGCTGGCGGACAATCGGGGCCAGAATCCGAGGGGGAGGCTTCTTCGTTTGCCTTCTTGGAATAGTCGTTTATGCGAATCGACTCGATCACCCTAACTCACTTGCGCATGCCTTTGGCCTCAGCCTTTGAGACCTCGTTTGGGCGGATCACTCATCGCGAGGGTATCTTGATTACGTTGCGTTCGGAAGGGTTGATCGGGTATGGCGAATGCGTGGCTGATCGCGATCCCGGCTACTCTTATGAGACGACTGGCACTGCTTGGCACATTTTGAAAGAGTTTATTGCGCCGCGCCTGCTCAGCGCCGACGTGATAGACGCTTTTGATTTTCAAAAGCGGGTGAGCGATGTTCGCGGCCATCATTTTGCCAAGGCCGGGGTGGAAATGGCCATCTGGGATTTGCTGGGTAAGCGTTCGGGAAAGTCCTTGCAACAACTTCTAGGAGGGACGCGTAGGCGGGTGGAAGTGGGGGTATCGGTGGGTTTGCAGACGTCGCCAGAGAGGTTGGTGCAGCAAGTGGCTGAGTATGTGAATCAGGGATATCGCCGAGTGAAGATCAAGATCAAGCCCGGACGCGATGTGGCCGATACGATGGCGGTGCGCAAGGCGTTTCCGAGCTTGTCGTTGCAAGTTGATGCCAACTCGGCATATACGCTGCAGAGCAGCGCAACCCTCAAGCCCCTGGACGAGCTGGATTTGTTGCTTATCGAGCAGCCGTTGCACGAGGATGACATTTGGGATCATCGCAAACTGCAGGCCGAGTTCAAGACGGCCATCTGCTTGGATGAGAGCATTGTCACACCGCGCCATGCACGCTACGCCATCGAGATAGGAGCGTGTCGGATTATCAACATCAAGCCCGGCCGGCTTGGCGGCTTGAGCCAAGCCGTGGCTGTGCATGACCTGTGCCGTTCCAATGGGATGCCGGTCTGGTGCGGAGGGATGTTGGAGACGGGAGTGGGTCGAGCGGCAAACCTGGCTCTGGCTTCGTTGCCGGGATTTGTGCTGCCAGGCGATATTTCTGCTTCGAATCGCTATTATCTGCGGGATATTACGTTCGAGCAATTCGTTTTGAATCCGGATAGCACAATTGATGTGCCGGCCGGCCCCGGTCTTGGCGTGACGGTAGACCCCGAAGCATTGGCGGCGTTTACCTTGGCTGAGATGAGGTTGAAGAGGGCATGAAGGATGGGAGGGTCCATCCGTTCTGGGACAGCCGGCGCTTGGCTGGCGACGTTCATCGGGCCGGCGCCGGCGTGGGGGTAAAGGGGGTGATCATCGGCGAGAACGACAGGCCGGTGTGCCAGTCGGTGAAGGCCCAGATGCGTTTTAGGAAAGCGGCCCGCTCTTCGGGGGTCATCCAGCGAGGGCGGCTAAAGTCCTCTAGTTGTCCAGTGAGCAGTTCGGTGCTGATGTGGCGACCGTCGTAGAAGACGTGGCGATCGTAGAACGCTTGGCGCGTTAGGGTGGTGATCGAACCGTCTGGCAGGATGTAATTCATCTGGTCAAAGAACAAGTTGCCCAGGCCGTAGTGAATGAAGGTATCTTGGTAGAACTCCATGGCTTGGGCCATGTGCGCCTGACTGCCGCTGACGATCACTGCGCCGGCCTCTGCCATGCGGCGAAAATCGCGCAATTGCCAAGGGCGCGGATCGGGGGTGTAGTATTCGTAGTATTGGAAAGTCATAATCACCAGGTAGCCTTCAGCGCGCAGGCGAGCGATCTGTTCGATGAAGTCGTCTTCATCGCAGGGAGCGGCGCCGGGTCGATCGGGGGTGGCTAGGGCGAAGTCTGGACCAACCGGGTTGCATCCTAGGAAGGCCAGGCGGTTGCCGTTGTGTTCGATCCGAAGGGGGCGCAGGGCTTCTTCTAGGTTATCGCCGCCGCCGAAGTATGGCAGACCGTGTTGGCGGTAGAGGGCGGTGGTGAAGAGCGTGGCTTTGGTGCCCCAATCGGCAAAGTGGTTACCGGTGAGTTCGATCAGGTCGGCGCCGATGTCTTGAAGCAGGGCGAAGTATTTCGGATCGCTGCAGAAGACGATGCGACGAGTGGCGCCTGGGTTGGGTGGTGGACAGCCCTCGGCAAAGGGGACTTCGTTGCTGATGTGTAGGAGGTCGGCTTGGCGGAAGGTGTCGCGCACCACTTCGCCCGGGTAGAGCAGGCCTTTTTGTTCCATCTTGTAGGCGGTAGCGCGCACCAAGGCCGTGACGCCGGTCATGATCAAGGTGGTAAGGCGGTCGGGATCGCGGTTCGAGGCAGGAAGGGCTACGCTCTGGCAGTCGCCTTCGCAGAGGAAGTCAACCCGCAGCGGATAGGTTTGGGGTTGGAAGTCCTTGTGGATCGGGGATTGACCGTCGAGGGCGATCACCTTCCATTTCGGTTGGAGGTCTTCAAAGGGGATCACTGCCCAGAGATCAGGATTTTCCCAAGCGGTTTGCAACAAGCGCTCGGCCGGCAGGGTTTGGACGGCGCCGGCGGCCGGCGGGCCGAAGAGCGAGGTCAAGGCGTGACGGGTGGGTTCGTCCATCAACAAGCTTTGCGCCGCCCAGGCGCCGGTCGGCGTGCCGTTCCATGCTTGGCGAAATTCTTCTAGGGAAACGTCGTCGGTGAGCGTGGCAAACGGCGCCACTAGGACGTAGTGCCAAGAGATCACCGTTCCTGCGGAGCGAACGGGGCCGGCTGGACGCAAGCGAAAGCTTGCTTCGGGCGAGTTGCTTTCGGGCAGGACGGCGCGCAAGCGATCGCGCAGGGCCTGAGGAACGGCCGGATCGACCCAGAAAGACGGAGGCAGTGTGGGGGTTGCAGAAGGGGGCGTAGCTGTCGGAGAAGCGGTGGGCTGTGGAGAGGGCAGGTTGGGTGAAGGGGAGGGGGCAAGAGGACCTGATGGAGAGGGTGCACAGGCAGTGAGGAGGACGAAGAGGAGACCGATGGTTAGGAAACGCATGGCCGTAAGTATACTAGCTTTCGGAAAGTTTTGAAGATAGCTAGTCTCCCTGTTGAGCGCAGACTGCAGATTCAAACCGCTGAGAACACAGAGAGCGCAGAGTTTTCCTTAGTTTATTGCGATTCTGGGCAGTCTTCGCGAACCGGGCGATTAATCTTAAG
>Ga0116210_1001765_pt1 | contig 14936 bp, 13 predicted proteins | sample TshhotsprinmetaG_FD_94483 | JGI IMG/M metagenome (GOLD analysis project Ga0116210, IMG submission 94483) | Hot spring microbial communities from South Africa to study Microbial Dark Matter (Phase II) - Tshipise hot spring metaG | ecosystem: Environmental > Aquatic > Thermal springs > Hot... | reverse complement strand
TCAACCGCTACCGGCGCTTGTTGATCCGTTGGGAAAAGAAGGCGGAGAACTACCTGGGCTTCCTCCAACTGGCTTGTGCGCTTATCTGTCTCAGAGCAACAGGGCTTTTCGGATAGGCTCTAAGTACATAACTTTTTGTGGCGCTCCGCCACACTTGACTGGGGTGCTGGGAGCGGTAAACAGCGCAGTACCACCCCTAAATTGTTGTAAAAATGACCAGGTTTTGGGTGCCAGGTCGAAGCGGTAGTTGCTGCTAACGCTGTTTTGGTCTAGGGTTTCTTCCAGTCCAGCTATCTTATGCCAGTCGAGCTGAATGCCCGATGCTACAACCAGGAAGTCGTAGCCGATTTGCTGGTTGCTTCTCGTGGTGACAGTTCGCTGGTAGGGGTCTATTTCCTCGGCATAATCCTGAATCCATTTCACGCCCTTGGGTATCAGGGTTTCCTCGTCTCGAACCGTGGCGTCGGGGTTGTAGGTACCGGCTCCAACCAGCGTCCAGGCGGCCTGGTAGTAATGCCGGCTCGAGGGTTCGATAACCGCGATGTCCGACTCCCCTTTGCGGCGAAGCTGTGCTGCCACGGTTAATCCGGCCGTGCCCCCTCCGATGATCAGGATTTTATGGTGTAATCTATTCCTGGAATGAACAAAAAAAGGCTGTTCCCGGGTTTCAACCATTGTGCAACCTCCCTGTTAGGCGTTTACCTTTTCCATTAACGGTTAACGGTAGTGATAACTTGCAGTTATGACAAATGAAATTTAGTTATACTATCTATGAACCTTGGGGTATAGCACATGCGTTTGAATCCTCGGTACTTGGTGGTATTTTGCGTGGTGGCCGAGTTGCGCAGCCTGAGCCGCGCCGCCGAGGTTTTGCACCTGAGCCAGCCTGCGGTGAGCAAAACCCTCAAGGCCCTCGAGGACGCCGTCCGTCAACCCCTCTACGAACGTACCCCTCAGGGTATCACCCTCACCGAAGCCGGCAAAGCCCTGCTGCCCTACGCCTGTGCGGTCAGCCGCAGCCTGGCCCAGGCCACCCGCTTTATCGAGGAAAGGCGGCACCAGCGCATTCCCAGCCTCGAGGTGGGCCTGGCCTGGAGCCTGATTCCGCGCTACCTGGCCTCGCTATTAAGCTGGGCCGAGACCCAGCAGGGCCGTTGCGAGCTGCAACTGAAAAACGGCACCACGCTCGAGCTCATCGAGCAGGTGTACCAGCGCGACCTGGATGCGGCGCTGGTGCTGGGCGGAACCGATGCCCTGCCCGAGCCGCTGCTGGCCCGGCGGCTGACCAGCGACGAGATGGTGCTGGTGGTGGCCCCTTCCCACCCTTGGGCTCGGCTGGGGGGGGTGGCGCTGGGCCAGCTCGAGGGCATGACCCTGCTGGTTCCTCAGCGCAACTCGCGCCTGCGCCTGCGGCTCGAGCAGTTTCTGGAACGCCACGGCATTGTGCCAGCGCGTCTTCTGGAGTGCGGCAGCCTGTATGGGGTCAAGGCCGCGGCCGCCGCCGGGCTGGGGGTGGGGCTGGCCAGCCGCTCGTTTGTGGAACCCGAGCAAAAGGCCGGTTTGTTACGGCTTTTATTCATCGAAGACGCGGGTTTTTCCCTGGGGGTGCACTGGGTCTCCTACCCCGATTCCTCGGTGGACTTTGCCACCCGCGAACTGCTGGGGCTGCTGTGGCGTTCTCTGGGCACAGCCCGTGATCTGGTGGGTGCTTAGTGCTCCAGGCTCTGTAGTAGGGGGATGCAAAGCCAGCCCACCGGTGTCCGGTATGCTGGTGGACATGAAGATTACCACCATCGTGCTGGATTCGGTGGGCCTGGGCTACCTGCCCGATGCCGCGCAGTTTGGCGATGAAGGGGCCGATACCCTCGACCACACCGTGCTCAAGACCGGGATAGAGCTACCCCACCTGGCCGCGCTGGGGCTGGGCCGCGTACCGGGGGTGCACACCCTGCCCAGGGTGGCCTCCCCCCAGGGGGCCTTTGGCCGGATGCGGGAGGTCAACCCCGGCAAGGATACCTCCACCGGCCACTGGGAGTTTGTGGGCATCCATCTCGAGCACCCTTTCCAGGTTTTTCCACAGGGTTTTCCACAGGATTTTCTGGCCGAGTACTGCCGGCGCATTGGGGTGGAGGGGTATCTGCTCAACCAGCCTTACTCGGGCACCGAGGCCATCCGCGACTACGGCGACGAGCACCTGCGCACCGGCTTTCCCATCGTGTACACCTCGGCCGACTCGGTCTTTCAGGTGGCGGCCCACATCGGCAAGGTTCCCCTCGAGACCCTCTACGACTGGTGCCGGGTCGCGCGGGCAATGCTGGTGGGGCCGCTGGCCTGCGCCCGGGTGATCGCCCGCCCCTTCGAGGGCGAGCCCGGCCAGTACTACCGGCGCGAGGATCTGCGCAAAGACTTTGCCCTCGAGCCCCCCCACAACGTGCTGGACGAGATAAAAGCTGCGGGGCTGGAGGTGGTGGGGGTGGGCAAGATTCCCGATATCTACGCCCACCGGGGCTTTACCCGCGAGGTCAAGTCGGGCAGCAACCTCGAGGGCCTCGAGCGCACCCTGGAACTCATGCGCCAGGGCTTCTCCGGCCTTATCTTCACCAATCTGGTTGACTTCGACGCCAGGTACGGCCATCGGCGGAACCCGGAGGGCTACGCCCAGGCGCTCGTAGAATTCGATGCCCGGTTACCCGAACTGCTGGCCGCCCTCGGCCCGGACGACTACCTCTTTATCGTCTCCGACCACGGCAACGACCCCACCTACCGCGGCACCGACCATACCCGCGAATATGGGATGCTGCTGGCAGCGGGGCCGGGGATGGCCGGGCGGGATCTGGGCACCCGCACCACCTTTGCCGATCTGGCCGCGAGCTGGGCCCAGGCTTTCGGTCTGAGCTGGGCGGGGCCCGGAACCGCTGTGTTCTAAGCGTTGTTGCGCACCTCTTCCCAGGTGTAGCGCCGGGTAATCGACCCGTTCTCGAATACGGTTTGCAGGATGCTCTGGGGGTGCGGCTGGGCGGCCTCCAGCGGCAGCTCCACCGTGCGGATGCCGCGCTCGTCCTGGATAACGTCCAGACGGCCCTTCTTGGAGAGTTTGCCGGGGTCGTCCACCGGGCTCTTGCCCACCCCGTAGGTCTCGCCGTTCACCGTGACCAGGTGCAGCTTCTGGGCGAACTTCTGGGTATCGCGGTGGGGGTGCTGCAAGAGGGCCCCGCCCATGCCGAAGGCCACGTTGGAGGCGCTGTAGCCCCACTGCTCGAGCAAAAACAGCACCTTGCGGATGGAGTCGGCGTTCACCCCATCGCCCTGGATGACCCGCACCCCGTTCAGCACCTTGTAGCCCTTGCGGTTGAGGGTGGCGCCAAATTTGGCCTCGAGGGTCTGCACGGTGCGCAGCACCACGAAGGGCGGGTCGCCCGAGTCGGGCCGGATGACCACGGTGGCCCCCGACTGCTGGATGAGCTCGCGCAGTTCTTCGCCGATAATCTGGCCCACGGCGTGCTCGCGGTTGTACGAATCAATCACCATGGCCATCAGGGCCCCCGGCTTGGCAAAGGTCTCGAGCATCTGGCGGTAGGCCTGGGCCTCGCCGGTGCGGCCAAAGCTGGTCACGGTGCTGTGCTCCATGGCCGGGATGCTGTAGCCGGCCATCTCGGCCCCGTAGTAGTTGCGGGCGTAGATCAGGGCGGTGACGGTGTCGGTGCCCATAAAGTTCACCAGGTGGGCCATCCCGCCCAGCCCGGCGCTCTCGAGGCTGCTCACCCCGCGCGCGCCAAAGTCGTGCAGCTTGAAGGGCAGCTCGGCCTCGGGGTCGTCGGCGGTTTTCTCCAGGTACTCCTTGATGGTGTTGCGGATACCCCAGGAGACCGTGCAGACCGTGGTGGGGTACCAGACCGCCCGCAGCAGCGCGGTCTCGAGCCAACCCGGCAGCCAGGGCACTTTGGGGTCGGTGCTCTCGATGATGACCAGGGGGTTGTGTACGGGAACCACCTTACCCTCGGGCACGGCCCGGATGCGCACCGGCAGCCGCCCTCCTAAGTCCTGAGCGATGTAGCGCCAGCCTTCTGTGGGGAAGGGCAGGCCGTGGGCCAGGAAAACTTCCTGGGCCTCCTCCACATCGGCCAGGCTGACCCCTTTGCTGAGGTACTCGATTAAGAAGGCCTGTAGGCCAAAGAAACGCACAAAATTCGAGTCGCCGCCCCGGCTCTCGATGTACCAACTGGCATAGGTCATGCCTTTGGGGAACTGGGCAAAGTGACTGGCTTTGTAGCTGTCGGTGTTGAGGATGAGGTTGTGGGGGTTGAGGGTTTTCACTTGGACTCCTTTCTTTGGGGCTCTATGGGTTTGTGCGGGGTGAGTCCCAAAAAGCAACAAATCTGCTGGTAGTGATCCTCAAAGAAGCGGGCCTGGTGGCGCTCGAGCCCGGCCAGGGGTAGCCAGAAGGCCCTTGCGGCGTCGTCCTGCCCTCGAACTGCTGGGGGAGGGGTGTCTTGCAGGTCGAAGAAGTGGCCCATGCTAATCACCCGCCCGCGCAGGCTGCGGCCCGGATAGTCGAAGGCCTGGGTGGCCTTGAGGTGCTGGGCTTGCAGCGCCAGGCCGGTTTCCTCGCGTAGCTCGCGCAGGGCCGATGCCAGCAGGGTTTCCCTGGGTTCCACGTAGCCCCCCGGCAGGGCCCAGGCCCCCTTGCCGAGGGCGCCCTTGCGCTCGACGAGCAGCACCTGTTCTTGCGCCAGCACAAAAGCGTCGGTGGCAACGTGCAGGATGGGGTAGGGGTAGCGCTGCTCGAGCGCGCGGTAGTGTTGAATGGTTTTCCATTCCTCCTGCAAGCGTTTGAACTCTGCCGTGGCGGCGAACTGCTCCATATACTGCCGCACCGCCTCTGGAACCATGGCCTTCCAATCGGCGCTGTCGCCAAAGTAGCTGTTGCGCACGTCGGTGGCGTTGAGGGGGCTCACCACGCCGCTGGGCTCAAAGGGCCAGTCACCAAAGCCGTGCAGGTAGTAGCTGCTCTCGTCCTTGTCGTAGCCGGTGATAGAGATGCGGGCCTGGGGGCCAGCCAGAACCTCTACAGCCGTCCGTACCGTGTGAAACCAGCGGGGGTCGTTGTAGTAGTCGTCGGCGATGGGTACAAACTGCAAGCGGGCCGCGTCCGCGCCCAGGCAGGCTCGGATCATGGCCTCGCGCACCTCGGCGCTGAAGGGGTTTTTGGCGCTGGGGTAGCAGTAGGCGCTGCCCAGCACCACAATCAGCCGGTCGAAGCGCTCCAGGGCCCGGGTGATGGTCTCGAGGTGGGCTAGGTGCGGCGGCTGGAAGCGCCCGATAAAGACGGCGGTGTTCATGGTGCCCTCCGGAAGCGGTAGAGTTCGGCAGGCCGGCCCAGGCCGCGCTCGAGCTCCCCGGTGGCCTCGAGCATCCCCGAGGCCAGCATCTTGCGCCGAAAGGAGTCCTTGTTGAGCTTTTTCTGCAGGATGGTTTCGTGCACGGCCTGGAGCTGGCGCAGGGTGAAACGCTCCGGAAGCAGCTCAAAGCCAATGGGGGTGTACGAGAGCTTCCCCCGGATGCGCCGCAGGGCCACCCCCAGTATCTCGGCGTGGTCGAAGGCCAGGGAGTACTTTTTGTTTTTGCCATCAAAAATTTCCACGCTGCTGGCCCCTTCCGGTGTGCGCAACTTGAACAGCGCGATCTCCTCGCCCACCTCGCGGATGTGGCTGGCTTCGACCAGGGCGTAATAGGCCACGCTAATCACGCGCATGCGGGGGTCGCGCCTGGGGTCGCCAAAGGTGTAGAGCTGCTCGAGGTAAACCGGGTGCTTGTGGGGACTCTCCCGCTCCATACCCACCATGCCCTCCAGCCCAGCCTTCTGCCGCAGCACCCGCGCGGCGGCCTCGTCGAGCGACTCATGGGTTTGCACAAAGCCACCCGGCAGGCTCCAGTAGTTGAGGTATGGATGCTCCTTGCGCTTGACCAGCAGGGCTTCCAGATGCCCTTCCCGCAGGGTCAGGATGACCACATCAACCGTGACCGATGGCCGGTCGAAGGCGTTGGGGTCGTAGCTGCTCAGGTATTGCTGCTCTTCTGGGTTGCGCTGAATCAAGGGAACCACCTGCTTATATGCGAAGAGCATATATCTAAAATGCATATAAGTCAAGTGTAAACAACAAAATGGTAAATAGTTGGCTTTATTTCTGACAAAAGTTCAATTACAGTGGTACATTTTGCAATTTATTGGCGAACATGGTGTTGATTTTTGTGGATTTATGCTATTGTGTTGTTCCAAGTGGTGCTAGATAATCGGCCCATTTAGATACACATAACATCTAAATGTGCGCCAACCAGCACCACCCCCCAGGAGACCCTATGACCCACGATTTTGACGTTGTTTCGGCGGCCCGCAATTGGCGGTTTAAGGACGTTCGGCAGGTTTCCAGCGATATCGCCGGCCAGGTGTTTGCCAGCGATGTGCTGGATATGGACGAGTTGCGCGAGCTGGTCTCCAAGCCAGTTTGGAAGTCGCTGCAGGCCACCATCGAGAAAGGGGCCCCGCTCGACCCCAGCATCGCCGATACCATCGCCCTGGCCATGAAAAAATGGGCCCTGGAAAAAGGGGCCACCCATTACACCCACTGGTTCCACCCCCTCACCGGCTATACCGCCGAGAAGCACGACAGCTTTTTTGTCCCGATCTCCGACGGCAAAGTGATCGCCTCGTTTAGTGGGAAAGAGCTCATCCAGGCCGAGCCGGACGCCTCTTCGTTCCCCTCGGGGGGCCTGCGGGCGACCTTCGAGGCCCGGGGCTACACCGCCTGGGATCCCACCTCGCCGGCCTTTATCATGCGCCACTCCAACGGCGCCACCCTGTGCATCCCCACCGCTTTTGCTAGCTGGACGGGGGAGGCCCTCGACCTCAAAACCCCCCTGCTGCGCTCCATTGAGGCCCTGAACAAAAGCGCCCAGCGGGCCCTCAAGTACTTTGGAGTGGAGGCCAGCAAGGTTTCCTCCACCCTGGGGGCGGAGCAGGAGTACTTCCTGATTGACGAGGAGTTCTACTTCCGCCGCCCCGACCTGGTCATGACCGGGCGCACCCTGTTTGGGGCCAAGCCCCCGCGCGGGCAGGAGCTCGAGGATCACTACTTCGGCTCCATTCCCGACCGGGTGCTCTCCTTCATGACCGATGTGGAAAACCAGCTCTACGCCCTGGGCATCCCGGTCAAGACCCGCCACAACGAGGTGGCCCCCGGCCAGTACGAGATTGCCCCCATCTTCGAGCCCTCCAACATTGCCGCCGATCACCAGCAGCTCATCATGCAGGTGCTTAAGAACACCGCCCGCCGTTACGGTTTGGTGGCCCTGCTGCACGAAAAGCCCTTCGCCGGCATCAACGGCTCGGGCAAGCACTGCAACTGGAGCATGAGCACCGACACCGGCATCAACCTGCTGGAGCCCGGCGACACCCCGCACGAAAACCTGCAATTCCTGTTTTTCTGTGCGGCGGTGATCAAGGCGGTGGATCTGCACCAGGATCTGCTGCGCATTAGTGTGGCCTCGGCCTCCAACGACCACCGCTTGGGCGCCAACGAAGCCCCCCCAGCCATCATGTCCATCTTCCTGGGCGACCAGCTCACCGATATCTTTGAGCGCCTGGCCAACGGCAAGGGTGGCTCGAGCAAAAAAGCTGGGGTGCTCGAGCTCGGCACGCCCGTGCTACCCCCCCTGCCCAAGCACGCCGGCGACCGCAACCGCACCTCGCCCTTCGCCTTTACCGGCAACAAGTTTGAGTTCCGCGCGGTGGGTTCTTCACAGAGCATCTCCTTCCCCATCACGGTGCTCAACACCATCGTGGCCGACGCCATTGATGCCCTGGTGGACTTGCTCGAGTCCAAGATGAAGAAAAAGATGCGCTTCGAGCAGGCCGTGCTGGAGACCATCAAGGAGACCTACGTCCAGCACAAGCGCATTGTGTTCAACGGCGACGGTTACTCGGCGGCCTGGCACAAAGAGGCCGCCAAGCGGGGGCTGTTGAACCTGCGCACGGCTATTGACGCCATCGAGCGCTTTACCGACGAGAAGAACATCAAGCTGTTTACCCGCCTGGGGGTGCTCAACGAGCGCGAGATTCACGCCCGCCAGGAGATCATGTACGACATCTACTTCAAGCAGGTCAACATCGAAGGGGAAACCACCGAGTGGGTGGCCCAGACCCAGATTCTGCCCGGGGCCCTGAGCTACCTGGCCGAACTCTCGGAGATTGAGGTCAAGTCGCGGGCGGTTGAGCGCACCATCAAGCAGGTGGTGGAGGCCACCGACGCGCTGTCGGATGCCCTGGAGAAGCTCAAGGCCCAAAACGCCGAGCTGGGTGGTGACGAGGTGCACGAGAAAGCCCACCACATGCGCGACAACGTGCTGCCCGCTATGGCCGAGGTGCGCAAGGCCGCCGACGCCCTCGAGCGCATCCTGGCCGACAAATACTGGCCCCTGCCCAGCTACCGCGAGATGCTGTTCGTGAAGTAGGCATCGGCTTCTTCTGCCTCCAAACACCCCCGGGCCTGGGGGTGTTTTTGTGCTCCGACGAGGGTTTGGGGCCGATATGTTATTATCGTATTTGCTAATCGTGTTACGAAAGAGGTATATCCATGCGCAATTCGGTTTCGGAAGCCCTGCTGGACTCCTTTCAGCGCAACAACACCATCCTGCTCAACCTGCTGCGGGCTCTGCCAGAAGGGGGCCTGGAGGCCAGGGCCATGGAAGGGAGCCCGTCGGTGGGGGAGCAGTTTGCGCATATCCAGAACACCCGGCTGTTCTGGTTGCAGCAGGTCGCCCCTGAGTTTGCAGAGGGCTTGCTTCCGCTCTTTTATCAAGACCCTGACGACAGGTCGGCCGAAGGCATCGAGCCAGCGTTTGAGGAGAGCGCTCGAGCTATTTGCAAGGCGGTGAAGCATCGCCTCGAGGCCGGTCAGCCGATGGAGGGGGCGCACGCCCGCTACGACCACCCGGTGCTGTTCCTTCAGCACATGCTCTGGCACGAGGGCTACCACGTCGGGCAGATCAAGCTGGCCCTGAAGCGGACGGGCTATGTGATGCCGGAGGTGCTGGAAGAGCAGGCCATCTGGAGCCTGTGGCGCACGGAGGTCTGGTAGCCATGGGCTTCGAGTTCAGCGGTGAAATCTGGGAGTGGCGCGGCCCGGCGCCCTTTTACTTCGTGACCGTGCCCGAGGTAGAGAGCCGGGCCATCAAAAGCGCCGAGCGGCTCCTGACCTACGGCTGGGGCATGATTCCGGCAAAGGTTCGCATCGGCCGGACGGTCTGGAAGACGGCGCTCTGGCCTAAGGAGGGCCGGTATGTTCTCCCGCTCAAAGATGCGGTGCGCCGGGCCGAGGGCCTCGAGGTGGGGCAGGTCGTGCAGGTGTGGCTCGAGGTGGGTCTGGGCCCGGCAGATAAGCAATAAAGGCTCTCGTGTGGAGCAGAACGGATTCCTTGATGAATGGTGTTTTGCTATAGCATCCTGGGGCAAAATGCCCTACACTCTGTTCTGGACAGCGCACGGTGAATGCCCCCAGACATTCCGTCCGTAGCCTGTGCGAGGAGACCCGGATTCAAGTTGGAGAAGCTCAAACGCTACACTGCCAAGGATGCCGAAGAAACCTACCTCGTCCCCCATTGGGCGGCGGGGTTTTTTCGGGTAGGGGAGGATGGCGAGCTCGAGGTCACGCCCGAGGGGGCGGAGGGCCCCAGCGCTTCGCTTTTTGAGATCGTGCAAGACCTGCGCGACGAAGGACGCCCGCTGCCGGTGATGCTGCGCTTCCCACAGATTTTAGAAGCGCGGGTGGTGGCGCTCAACGAGGCCTTCCGGCGGGCCATCAAAAAGTACCACTACAACGCCAGCTACCAGGGGCTGTTCCCGGTCAAGGTCAACCAGCGGCGCATGGTGGTGGAGACGGTGGCCAGAGCGGGGAAGCCCTTTGCTTACGGCCTCGAGGCTGGCTCCAAAGCCGAGCTGGCCCTGATTCTGGCCCAGGATCTGCACCCCGAGTCCATCATCGCCTGCAACGGCTTCAAAGACGACGACTTTATCCGGCTGGCCTTGATGGGCAAAAAGCTGGGCAGGAACGTGGTGGTGACCCTCGAGAAGTTTGCCGAGCTGGGGCGGGTGATCCGCATCGCCAAAGAAATCGGGGTGGAGCCACAGATTGGCATCCGCTACAAGCTCAAGACCAAAGGCTCGGGGGCCTGGGAGGAGTCGGGGGGCGAGGCGGCCAAGTTTGGCTTCACCACCCCTGAGATCATCAAAGCGGTGGATATGCTAGCCGAGGCCGGCCTGCTGGGCACCATCGCCATGCTGCACTCGCACATCGGCAGCCAGGTGACCGATATCCGCCGCATCAAACAGGCCGTGCGGGAGATTGCCCAGACCTACGTGCAGCTTCGCAAGCTGGGGGCCCCGGTGCGCTACCTCAACCTGGGCGGGGGGCTGGCGGTGGACTACGACGGCTCCAAGACCGCCTTCTACGCCTCGGCCAACTACACCCTGGAAGAGTACGCCGAGGACCTGGTCTACGTGACCAAAGAAATTTGCGATGGACACGGGGAGCCTCACCCCATCCTGGTCACCGAGTCGGGCCGGGCCGTGACCGCCTACCACAGCGTGCTGGTGCTCGAGGTGATCGATACCATCCGCCCCCCTGGCGAGGAGCGGCTCGAGCAGCCCAAGGACGCCCACCCGGTGGTGAAGGACATGTTCGAGCTGGCCCGGAGCATCTCGGCCAAGAACTACCGCGAGGTCTACCACGACGCCTTCGCCAACAAGGACACCGTCCAGAACCTCTACGACCTGGGCCTGATCTCCCTGCGCGACCGGGCCGCGGCCGAGGCCCTGTTCTACCAGATTGCCCGCAAGACCCTCAAGCTGGCCCTCGAGCTCGACTACCCCGCCGACGAACTCGAAGACCTGCAAAAGATGCTGGCCGACAAACTGGTCTGCAACTTCAGCCTGTTTCAGAGCCTCCCCGATACCTGGGCCATCAAGCAGATGTTCCCCATCGTGCCGCTCACCCGCCTGAACGAGCGCCCCACCCGCGAGGCCACCCTGGTGGACATCACCTGCGACTCCGACGGCAAGATCGACCGCTTCATCGACACCCACGACGTGCGCAACACCCTGCCGGTGCACGAAATTCGCCCCGGTGAACCCTATTACCTGGGGGTCTTCCTGACCGGGGCCTACCAGGACGTGCTGGGCATGAACCACAACCTGTTTGGCCGCATCGGTGAGGCCCACGTGGTGGTAGATGAGCACGGCTACGAGATCGAGCGCTTCATCCTGGGTGAAAAAGCCCGGCGGGTGATCGAGAAGATGGGCTACGAGGACGACGAGCTGGCTGAGGCGGTGGAGAAGCTGGTGCGCTCCTCCAAAAAACTCACCCCGGCCGAAAAGGGCGCTTTTATGGAGCTGTACGCGCGGGAGCTGGTGGGGTACACCTATCTGGAAGACTAGGCTTTCCAGATGCACGCATTGAGGCGATCCTCGAGCGCCCGTCGCTGCTTCAGTATTCCCTGGCCGATAAAGACGATCTCGGTGGGCTCCTGATTGAGGGCCTCGAGCACCTGGTGGTAGCGGGTTTGCTCCTCGAGCGGCAGGGCCTCGAGCTCGTGCTGCTGCAGCGGCTCCATGAGGGGCTCGAGCACGATCTGCCTTCCGGCTTGCGAAAGCGTGACCGGCACATGGTTGCGGAACTTGACCCAGCCCTTGGCGCGCACGATGTTCTTGGGCCAGTCGTTTAGAAACTGCTCGAAAGCCTGGGCATCGAAGCCCACCTCACTGCGGTAGACGAAGCTCTCGAAGCCGTACTCCTCGACCTCCGAGCTGGGCTTGTTCCACTCGCTCTCCCAGTCGGGGTGGGCCAGGCCCAGCTCGTAGTTATAGAGGCCGGTGTGCATAAGTTTCTCGGGTGCAATCTGGCACCGCACCGTGCGGTAGATCTGCGCGTAAGGGTTTAGCTCGTGGATGAAACCCTCGAGCTGGGTCAGGGTGGCCTCGTCCACCCGGTCGGCTTTGTTGAGCAGCACGATAGAGGTGAACTCGAGCTGGTCGGCCAGCAGGGGAGCCAGGGGCTGCTCTATGGGGTTGCCTTCCCCATCTTCTCCCGTATCTTTGCGGTTCCAGTCGTCCCAGAACGCCTCGGCGTCCACCACGGTGATGATGGCGTCGAGGCGCACCCGACTCGGCAGGTCTTCCATATGGAAGGTCTGGGCGATGGGCAGGGGTTCACCGATGCCGGTGGACTCGACCAGGATGTAGTCCAGGTTCATCTGCGAAAGCGCCCGCAGTTCGTCCAGCAAATCCTCACGCAGGGTGCAGCAGATGCAGCCGTTGGACAGCTCCACCATCCTCTCGGTGGTGTGGCGCACCAGCCTGGCGTCTACGTTGACCTCGCCGAACTCGTTCACCACCACCGCTATTTTTTTGCCATGGTTGCTTGAGAGCAGATGGTTGATCAGGGTGGTTTTGCCAGCGCCCAGGAAACCCACCAGGACGCCAACCGGAATCGGACTGGTTCTCACCGTTCATCTCCTCGACGTTTTGAGCAGAACCTAAATGCGGGGCAGTGCAGCCCCGCAGGTGGTCAGGCATGCTTGACCTTAGTGCCGTACCCCATCCACCCATAGCCAGGCTACGCTGCCCGGCGTGCCGCCTACCTTGAAGCGGCGCTGGATTTCCAGGCTGGAAAGCTTGACCTCGAGCACCTCACCCTGATTGGGCAGCGCCACAAAGGCCATGCCGTCACCCAGGGCCAGGCCCGGACGAACCGCGCCTTCGCCGGAGAGGGTAAAAGGCTCGGAGATCTTTAGGCTCTTGATCACCTGTCCGGTGGGGGCCTCGAGGGTGTGCAGGCTTCCATCGGCGGTGAGCACCACCAGCACCCCGTCCTTATCGAAGCCGAAGCGCACCGGATTGGCGGGCAGGGGATAAACGCTGAGCTGGTTGTCTATACGCACCAGACCTTGCCCAAAATTGCCGATAAAGAAGGGGTACTTGGCGTGGCTAACCAGGGTGCCGACCCGCGCGTTCGCTGGAGCGTTGGCGGGGTTGGGTAGCTTGTGGCTTACAAAACCGCTGCCCCGGCGCTCCAGCAACAAGACCCCATCGCTGCACCCATAGGCGATCCGGTTGCCCAGCGCGGCCTGACCGTGCAGGCGCGGGCAAGCGCCAAAGCTGGTAATCTTCCGCCCGCCCCGGCTGAACACCTCCACCACCCCCCGGTTCAGGCTACCGGCCAGCACCACGTCCCCCACCGCCAGCGGTGCGCCGTGATCGGGTGCACCGGTGGCAACCTCGAACATGCGCAGGTTGAGGCCCAGGCTCTTTTCATCTAGCACGGCCACCGTGCCGTCGCCGTCGTTGAAAATGGTCGCCATCCCACCGTGGCTGCTGAAATGGGTGGGTTTGGGGCCGGTGGTGAAGGTCTGGAGCACATAGGGGGCCTCCACCACTAGGTCTTGGTGGTCGCCGTGGTCTTCCTGCTTCAAGCCTCCATACACCACGCTCACGCGGTTCTGCTCGCGGTGCACAGCGAAGGCATACATCCCGTTGCCGGCGCTGTATACGCTGGCCGGGCCAGGGGCCGAGAAGGAGCCCACCACCGCGCCGGTCTCGAGGTCAATCACCCGCAGCATCCCCACCTTGCCATCGGCCACCACCAGCCGTCCAGGGTGTTTTGCGTCATCCGGCCCTGCCCACGCGGGCAGGCCCAGCAAGAAGCCTGCTACCATCCAGTTTGTCCAGCGGTTCATCATCCACCTCCGAGATAATATTGATATATCATTATCAAAAACTTTGCAAGATTCAGACCCCTGGCATAAGCTTTGCTCCCTCCCAGCCCTAGCGGAAGGCCTGGCATAGGGTCTGCCCGTTGTGCTGGATGAGGGCCAGGTAGCTGGCCACCTGGGGGGTGAGCGTGTCGGAATACAGCGTGAAAACGCGGGCACCGGTGGCCTCGGCCAGGGCCCGGGCTGCGGTCTGGGCAAACTGCGGCTCGGTGAAGATTACCTGCACCCCGCGCTCGCGCATGGCCAGGGCCAGGTTGGCAAGGGCGCGTGCGCCCTGCTGCTGGCCTGAGAAGCTGGCGATAGAGCCCACGAACTCGATACCGTAGTGGCGCCCGGCGTAGCGGTAGGCATCGTGCTGCACCACCGCTTTGCGGCTGGCCGGTGGGGTGCGGGCCAGGCAGGCTCTCACCTTGGCATCGGCGGCCTGTACTCGAGCCCGGAAGTCGGCCAGCCGGGCCTCGTACAGGCTGCGGCCTGCCGGATCGAGGCGGGTCAGTGCGTCGCGGATGCGCTCGGCGTAGGCGAGGCCGTAGCTGGGGTCAAGCCAGAGGTGGGGGTCGCAGGGGCCGTGCAGATGGGCCCCGGGGGCTTCGCGGTCGGCCTGGGTGTAGCAGATGGGGTTGGGCAGTCCTTCCGCCAGCCGAACCACCTGGGCGTTGCGGGGAAGCTGGGCGGCGATGCGATCCAGGAAGACCTCGAGGTTCATCCCGTTGGCGAAGAGCACCCTGGCACGGGCAAGGGCCTGCACCGTGGAAGGCCGGGGCTCGAAGCTGTGCGGGTCGGCCCCCATTGGCACTACCGTGACCACCCGCACCCGTGGCCCCCCCACCTCACGCACCAGGTCGGCTATCACGGTGGTGGTTGCGGCCACCTGTAGCGGCTGGCCCAAAGCCAGGCCGCTGAGGACAATAAATGCAAACCAGCGCTGCATATCCAGTATATGATAATGCATTATCAAAATCTTAAACTAGCCGCACCACAGGTTGTTCTTCATTAGAGCCTGCTAACTAGCTGTTCGTAAAAGCTCCACAGTTTTCGCTGTCATCAGAATCGAAAAAGCCAACCAGTGCCAACCTCGCAAGGTCTCAGCCAGCCGCTCATAGTCTCGCGCCAGC
>Ga0116210_1001761_pt1 | contig 14962 bp, 11 predicted proteins | sample TshhotsprinmetaG_FD_94483 | JGI IMG/M metagenome (GOLD analysis project Ga0116210, IMG submission 94483) | Hot spring microbial communities from South Africa to study Microbial Dark Matter (Phase II) - Tshipise hot spring metaG | ecosystem: Environmental > Aquatic > Thermal springs > Hot... | reverse complement strand
GTCGGTGCTACAACCGCGTCTATTGTGCTGGGCGCAAAATGGGGAGGCATCATTGCATTGCTGGATATTATCAAAGCCTTTGTGCCAACGCTGATTTTCAGGCTCATTTTCCCCGATCAAATCTATTATCTGTTTGCCGGGGCAGGGGCAATTGCCGGGCATATCTGGCCCCTGTACCATCGTTTCCGTGGGGGTTATGGCCTTTCTCCAGTGCTGGGGGCTTTTCTGGTGATGGATCCACTGGGGGTACTGGTGAGCAATGCTCTGTCAATGTTTCTGGGACTGGTTGTCCTGCGTGATGCAGTAATCGTTATGGTTGCCGGGACCTGGTTGATGGTTTTATGGGTGTGGCTGGTACGCGGCGACCCCGCGATGATTATCTTTGTACTGGTTGCTAATCTCTTGCTTGGCTTTGCGGCAATTCCTGAATTGAGCGGTTATTTCCGCGATCGGAAGTCTGGCAAAGTCAACATTGATGAAGCCATGCAAAAATTCCCCATGGGCCGTATGATCCAGAAGTACTTCCTGAAGACAACGAAACCCAGGGATTGACATTACATGCCATCCGCACCGATTCTCCTCTCGTTATCAGATCGCAGGTTACCGTCAACGGTGGGTAACAAGGCGCGTAACCTGCGCCGTCTGGCAGATAAAGGGTTTTGCATCCCTCTCACCTGGGTTATTCCCTGGGAAGCATATCTGCGTTATCTGGCGGATGACATCACCTTGATTCAAGAATTACAACAGACATTGAATCAGGTGATTCAACCAAAGCGGTTATATGCCGTGCGTTCCTCAGCCGATATTGAAGATACGCTGGAACGCTCTTACGCCGGTCAATTTAAGACCGTGCTGAATGTAAGAGGGGTGGACAATGTTTTGCAAGCCATCTGGCAGGTCTGGGCTACAGCAAAGTCGTTTCAGGTGGATGAGTACCGGCAAAAGTTACAGCGTAACGATGAACCATTACACATGGCTGTCATCTTACAGGAAATGGTGAAACCGGTGGTTTCCGGGGTAGCCTTCAGTTGCAACCCGCTTACCGGTATTGAGGAAGTAGTGGTAGAGGCAGTACAGGGGGAAGGCACCTTCCTTGTTCAGGAAGGAATCACACCTCAGCGCTGGGTAAACCGTCGTGGTGTATGGCTGGAACAACCTGAAAGTCCATACCTGCCCTTGCAAAGGGTTACGGAAATTGCAGAAGGTGTGCAAAAAATTTCCAGGGCGTTTAAACAGGTTGTGGATACCGAATGGGTGTTTGATGGAGAAAGGCTCTTCTGGATTCAGGTTCGTGAAATCACCGGATTGAAAACAGTCAATATCTATTCCAACCGTATGGCGCGTGAGATGATTCCGGGGATTGTTAAACCCCTGATCTGGTCCGTGAATATCCCCCTGGTGAATACAGTCTGGGTACGGTTGCTGGCTGAAATGGTGGGTGATCACGGCATCCAACCGGAAGATCTGGCAAAGTCGTTTTACTACCGGGCGTACTTCAATACAACAACGCTCGCCCGAATTTTTGATCTGGTTGGAATGCCACCGGATGTTCTTGAGCGGATGATGGGGATCTTACCCCCTGATACCCCCAGACAAAAATTTCGGCTAAACCCCAAAATGATAAAGCACATACCAAGGTTGATCGGTTTTATCTGGGATAAATTGAATTTTGAACGGAAGATCAACCGGCACTTTCCGAAATTGCGTGAAGGAATCTACTCCTTTGAAGTGGAATCGGTTGGCAAAAAAAAGCCAGAGGAATTACTGGCAGAGATTGACCGCTTATTTACTGTTGTCCAGCGGTTAGCGTATTTTAACGTTGTTGGACCGCTCCTGATGTCGCTTTATCATAATCTGTTCACCAGGTCTATCCGGCGCATGGGAATTGCTCCCGAGGAATTTGACGAATATAAAGGCATGGAAGACATCCGCCAGTATGACCCCAATACCTTTTTACAATCATTGCGCCAGCATTGGAGAACATTGCCAGAGGAAACCCGCCAGCGATTACAAACCTGCACCTACGAGGAATTTCAGCAAATGGATGAATTGGGTAGCCTGCGGGATGAAGTCTCTGCCTTTTTGAAGCGGTTTGGTCATTTGAGCGACAGCGGTAACGATTTTTCAGCGGTTCCCTGGCGGGAAAACCCAACAATCATCTTGAGATTGCTTGAAATTGACCACAAAGATTCCCCGGTTTTGCCTAAAACCGTTGATTTTGATGATTTGCCTGTGCGGGGCATTCGTCGCGCCCTTTTGAAATTCATCCTTCGCAGGGCACAGTATTACCGGGCCTTTCGAGAGCAGATCAGTTCCCTGTATACGTATGGATATGGATTGTTCCGACCCTGTTTTCTGGCAATCGCAGATCATTTTATCCGGCAAGGCTGGCTGAAACAGCGTGAAGATATCTTTTACCTTGAATTTTCTGAAATTCGCCAGGCAATTTTGCATCCGGAACAGGCAGGAGAAGTGATTGACCAGAAGCCCGACCGGAGAAAGGCAGAAATTGCCTCGCTGGAAGACATGCAACTGCCCGCCATTATCTACGGTGAACAACCGCCCCCGGCAATGCCCATGCAGGTTTCAAGGCTAAAGGGGACACCGACTTCGCAAGGTTATTACCGTGGACCGGTGAAGGTGGTGAAAGGTCTGGAAGATTTCCATAAAGTGCAGCAGGGTGATGTGCTGGTGGTGCCCTTTACAGATGTGGGCTGGACACCGCTTTTTGCCCGCGCGGGTGCTGTGGTGGCAGAATCAGGCGGGATCCTCTCTCACAGTTCCATTATCGCCCGTGAATACCATATCCCGGCAGTTGTATCTGTTCAAGGGGCAACGCTCCTGAAAGATGGTATGCTTGTAGCAGTGGATGGGTATCAGGGTGAGGTCTTATTGCTCGACATCTCCGTAGAGGGGGTAAAAAATGAAAATTCTTGAAGCGCAGAATTTGCACAAGACATATGAACTGGGTAAGGTAACGGTACGTGCACTGGCAGGGGTGAATTTTTCAGTCAGTGCCGGTGAATTTGTGGCAATTATGGGGCCTTCGGGCAGCGGGAAATCAACCTTGCTACACCTGCTCGGTGGACTGGATCAGCCTTCGGGGGGAGTCGTGATTCTATCAGGACAACAACTTTCGGGACTGTCGGATAAACAGGTAACCCTGATGCGGCGCAGAAATATTGGTTTTGTGTTTCAGTTTTTTAATTTGTTACCCACCCTTACTGCAGAAGAGAATATTTTGTTACCCGTGATCATTGATGGGCAGGATCCGCGCAAGTATGAAGGATTTCTGGTGCGGTTGCTGGATTTAATCGGTTTAACCGACCGTCGTCATCACCGTCCGGATCAACTTTCCGGTGGAGAACAGCAACGGGTAGCGCTGGCGCGTGCGCTGATCAACCAGCCGGCTATTCTTCTTGCAGATGAACCCACCGGAAACCTGGATTCGAAAACCAGCAAGGCAATGATGGAGTTGTTGCGCCGTTCTTGTACTGAACTGGGACAGACAATTGTCATGGTCACCCATGACCCTCGTGCTGCGGCCTATGCTGATCGGGTAGTCTTTATCAAAGATGGTCAAATCAACCAGGAAATCCAGTTTTCGTCGGAAGATGACCTGCCGAAGCGTTACCGTCAAATTGTAGAGATCATGGAACACCTGGAATTGTCAGAATGAGGCTTTCATGAGGCTGATTCGCTTACTCTTACTGCGCTCTTTCCGTTTGCGCCCTGCACGGGTCTTGTTAAGTATGTTTGGGATTACCCTTGGGGTTGCAGGCATGCTTTCGATCAGCGTAACCAACCAGAGCGCTCTGGATGCAGTGCAGCGTTTACTGGTCAATACTTCCGGTTCAGCGCGGCTCTCCATTATCCCGGCAGTGTCTGGGGGTGAATCCCTGCCGGAGCAAATGGTATCTGCCGTGAGCCGGGTGGCGGGTGTTCAACAGGCAGTGCCGGTGCTGAAGGTGACCACTTCTCTTGCCAGTCAATCGGCGCCGGAACAGGTGGGATTAAGTTTTTTTGGCGCTAATGCAGGCGGAATGATCATCCACGGGGTGGATGCCGCGGCAGAACTGCGAGCCCGTGAGTACCGTGTGACGTCTGGACGTTTCCTTTCCAGTTCTCCCGAAGCCAATGAAATTGTTCTGGTAGAGAACTTTGCCGAGGATAACGATTTGAAAGTGGGACAGCGCATTGGAATCCTTACCCCGTACGGTGTGGAACGGGTATTGCTGGTGGGGTTGATCGCAAAAGAAGGGGCGGGGTTGACCAATAACGGGGCATTTGGCGTTGCTCCTTTGAGGACGGTTCAGCGCATGTTTGATCGCGCGGGCGAAGTGGATCAGATAGATGTACTGGTTGAAGAATCATATACCAGCACCGCTCAACTGAATCTACTTGCCCGGAATGTACAGCAACGGTTAGGTACACGTGCTTCGGTTGTGTCGCCTGCCAGCCAGGGACGCCGAACTACTGAAATGTTGAATAACTACCAGATCGGTTTGAATTTTCTGAGCGGGGTTGCCTTATTCGTAGGTGCGTACCTGATTTACAACGCCTTTGCCATGACGGTGGTGGAGCGCACTCGTGAATTCGGTATGCTACGGACGGTGGGGATGACAAAGGCGCAAATCACCGCGCAGATGCTGTTGGAAGCGCTGGTGCTGGGTCTGGCTGGCTCATTTCTGGGGCTGGCGCTGGGAATTTTACTCTCCCGGGGGTTAAGCCAGTTGATGAGCGGGTTGTTAAATATTGACCTGGTTCGGATGCCCATTCCAGTATCCGCCGTTTTGACCAGTCTGGTGCTGGGCATAGGGGTAACCTTGCTGGGAGCCATGTTGCCGGCAAGACAGGCTGGGAATGTTTCTCCAATTGAAGCCTTACGCATCCGCGGCAAGTCACGGGAAGGCTGGCTGCTGGTTAACGGTTGGAAACCGGGTGTGGTGCTGCTGGCTTCCTCTGTGGCTATCCTGTTGTGGAACCCCTTTGCATACGACCCGATGTTCCGTCTGGGTAGTCTGACTGTGTTCCTGCTCTTTCTGGGCGTTACGTTAATCCTGCCTGCAGGAATCACTCCCTGGGAGCGTATGATGCAGCCAGTGGTGAAATTGTTGTACGGTTCCAGCGGAACACTCGGGAGCCGGAACATTGAACGCTCCCGTTTGCGCTCCACGATCACGGTTGGGGCGCTTCTGGTAGGAGTAGCCATGATTCTGGTGGTTCGGGGGATGACCGAATCCTTCGTTTCAGATTTACGCCTCTGGATGGAGGCGTATCTGGGCGGCGATATTTATGTCAATTCGGCAGTACCCTTACGAAGCACGGTTGGCAGTCAGTTGAGAGCAATACCGGGTGTGGCTATGGCTGCGCCGGTACGTTATCTGCCTGTGCAATGGAAAACCGCCAGCAGTGATGTGCAGGAGACCACGCTTATGGCAGTTGACCCGGTATCCTATACTCAGGTAACCGGCTTTGTCTTCAGTGAAGGTCAGACAAACCCGGCGGAAGCCGTACAGCGGCTGGCTCAGGGAGATGCGGTTTTTCTTTCCAGTGTGTTATCCGAGAAATATGGGCTGAAACCGGGGGATACAATCTACATGCGCACACGCTCGGGATGGCATCCCTTTTCCATTGCTGCGGTTGTGGTGGATTTTTACAATAATGGGCAAATGATTACGGGATCATGGGCAGATATGCGCCGTTATTTTCGTGTCAATGATGCCAACACGTTTCTGGTGCGTGTCCAGCCGGGCGAAGATGCGGCAGAGGTGGAGAAACGGATTGACCGTCAATTAGGTAAACGCTATCGGTTGATTCTTGAATTGAACGATTCTCTGCGTAAACGTGCCTTCAGTCTTCTGGATCAGGCTTTCATCATGTTCGACGTACTGGCGGTCATCTCTATCGTGGTGGCATCTCTGGGGGTGGTTAATACGCTTACCATGAGTGTCATCGAACGTCGCCGTGAAATCGGTATGTTGCGTGCAATTGGGCTGACGCGCAACCAGGTGGCGCGAATGGTTCTGGCGGAGGCGGGCATCATGGGATTGCTGGGCGGTGTTTTCGGAATTGTTTTAGGAATTCTGCTTACACGCCTGTTTTTGTTTGGCATGGCGGCTATGTCGGGGTATAAACTGGCATTTGTGATGGCACCAGAGGGATTGATTTTTTCGCTGGTGATTGCTCTGGTGGTCTCTCAACTGGCAGCCCTGCTACCTGCCTTACAGGCAGCGCGTACCCCCATCCTCGAAGCCATTCAGTTTGAGTGAATTTATGGCGCCTGAGTGAACGTCACAAAGGCGCTCATTCCCCAGCGAATCGATTCAGGAAGTTGGGGAATTTCGATGATCACCGTATAGTAAACGCCAGAGCCCGGAGAAGCCTTTTCCGCAATTCGGATTACGGTTCCGATGAGGCTGGTACCCGGTAAAGCGTCCATGGTCACGGATACCGGGTCACCGACTTTAACTCGTACGACGTCCACCTCACTGAGATCCGTGGTATGTAATTGCATCGAGGAAAGATCTGCCAGCAAGAGGACAGGCTGAGAAGGCGACAGATTTTCATAATCGTGACCATACACTTCAATAACGGTTCCAGCAAAAGGAGCGCGAATTTCGGCTTTTTCAAGTGCAATCTGTGCCTGTTTCAAGGCAAGTTGGGCTGTGCTTAAGTCTATTTCGGCAAGGCGGATCTGATTTTGATCTGCCCCGGCTAATACAGCATCCAGAGCTGCCTGAGCGCTATCCACCTGCGCCTGGGCTGCATCCAGCTCGATTTTGCGGGCACCGGCGCGGTCCAGACGGTCATAATTCACCCGCGCATTGGCAAGGGCTGCTTTGGCAGCCGCCACCGATTCTGGCTGGGGCAGGCTTTTCAGTTGTTCTAAGGCAACTTCTGCCCGACGAACAGAAGCCTCTGCAAGGTCAACAGAAATTTGCAGTTGTGCAGTGTCTGAAGTGGCAAGTAATTGCCCTTCGGATACAGTCTCACCCGGTTTCACCAGAATCCGGACATTCTGAGCACCGTTAACAAAACTCAGGGTCGCGCTGCGCTCCGGTACAAATTCAGCCGAGGCGCTCAACGTAGTATCTTCAGGCAGGATGGGGGTTGCATCGGCGGATTCAGTTGGGGTGCCTGGCGCAGTACTGCAACCAGCAATGCACACAAACATCAAGGCAATGATGAAAAAAGCGCTCAATTTTTTGAAGTTAAATGTCTGAATCATGCTTTCCTCTCCAATATCCCCACTGAAGGCAGATATGCTCTGTTTGAACTATTATGGCACAAGCACAGGGAACTTACAACCCTACCGCTTAACAAACCTCAGACATGAGTTGGAATAGCAGGTTGAACAGGGGAAGAAAAAAGCCGCGAAAGCCCGGTCAAGAATGTGTGGCAGTTCATTGGGAGTCAGTGACTGTTTTTTATAAAGCGGAATGAAAAAACAGGACAATACAGCAATGCCATCCGGAAACACTCTTGTTTTCCCCTTTCTGTCATGCTATGCTCATTTTAGAAAGGCATGGTATGCGCAACCGCATTATTTCTCTGACTTTGGGCTGTCTTCTTTTGCTCTTTTCTGCCTGTCAGCGGTTAACTCCTGTGCCTGCCCCCACGGTCACGGGGACGACGATGCCATCTCCGACAATTCCGTCAACCCCGGCTATTAACCCATCCCCCACACCAACCCTGTCAGGGGCAACTGCGACGTTTGTTCCAACGCTTTCCATGTTTACCCCAACCCCGCACATGCAGGGACCTTATGCGGTGGTTGAAGTGCAGGAGGGAGACCGTCTGAATGTCCGTGCGGAGGCGGGTGTGCAGGCGCGGGTGGTGGCGGCTTTGCCACCCACGGCAACGGATGTGTACCTCACCGGTGCCTCTCAGCAGGTGGATGGCGCTCGCTGGGTAGAAATCCAGCGCGGCTCGGATGCTAAAGTGCGCGGCTGGGTCAACGCTTTCTTTCTGACCCCATGGATTCCATCTGAGGACTTCTGTGCTGCTACAGAAAGACAGGCGGTGCTTGGCGCGCTCGAACAAGCCATCCGTCAGCGGGACGGCAGACAACTGGCAGATCTGGTCAGTCCGGTGCATGGTATGACAGTGTGGTTGTGGCGTTCGGGAAAACCCATCCGCTTTGATGCCGGGCATGCTCGCTGGGTGTTCACCAGCACGTATTCGCACAACTGGGGTATGCACCCTGCCAGCGGTCTGGAGACCAGCGGTTCTTTTCAGGAAGCCGTTCTTCCTGCCCTGGAGGATGCTTTTCTTCATTCCCACGAGGTGCGTTGTAATGAGCGCACAGTCCCGGGATTGCTGGATTCCTCTGTGATCCCTGTGTCGGTGCAAAATTACAATGTCTTTAAAGTGCTTAAGCCCGGCTCTGCCGGTGTGGAACTGGACTGGCGCATCTGGATGGTGGCGGTAGAAGTGTTAGATGGCAAACCCTACCTGACCGCGTTGATCCATTTCCAGTGGGAGCCGTAAACCTCAGCCGGGAAATCTGTTCGCGCCATGTTTGTACGAGGTACAGTCCGGTAAAGGTTTTCCCCCTTATTTGCCTTATAATGGAAGTGGAGGACGTTATGGGTAGGCTGAACTGGGTACGTCTGGTCATTCTGGTGCTGTTGGCGTGGGGCTGGCTGGGCACAGCCGCTCCCCTGTACGCTCAGGGCGATTTGCCGGTAGTGGTCACGGTTCGCCTGGAAGGTCCGCTCAATCCCATCTGGCAGGAAACCCTCAAGCGTGCCATGCGCACGGCAGAGGAGCGCGGCGCCGAAGCGCTGATTCTGGAACTGGATACGCCCGGCGGGCAAATTGATGTCATGAACCGCCTGATTCAGCAAATCCGTAACAGTCCGGTTCCGGTGGTGGTGTACGTTTCGCCTGCAGGAGCGATGGCGGCTTCAGCAGGCGCCATGCTGACCCTGGCGGGACATGCCGCTGCCATGGCTCCCGAGACCTCAATTGGTGCCGCCAGCCCGGTGGGCGGTCAGGGCGAGGATATCGGTGAGACCATGGAAAGCAAGGTTAAGGAAATCCTCAAAGCCAGCGCGCGTGGTTTGACCCTGCGGCGCGGTGAGTCTGCTGTACGGCTGGCGGAGGAAATGATTGAAAACGCCCGCGCCGTCTCAGCCAGTGAAGCGGTGGAAAATGGTCTTGTGGATCTGGTTGCTCCCGATTTGCCCACCCTGCTCCGCAAACTGGATGGGCTTTCCATTGAGTTTGGCGACAGTCAGCGCACCCTGCGCACCGCCGGCGCTGTGGTTGTGGAAGTGCCGCTGACCTTCATGGAACAGGTGCTGGTGGTGCTGGCAAATCCCAATCTGGTCTTCCTGTTGCTTTCAATTGGTGTGCAGGCAATCCTCATTGAACTGTCCAGCCCGGGTGGCTGGGTGGCGGGGTTCATTGGGGCGGTTTGCGTCACCCTGGCAGTGTTTGGACTGGGCATCCTGCCGGTTAACTGGTTTGGGATCATCTTCCTGGTGATGGCGTTTATTCTGTTTGTGCTGGATATTCAATCACCCACACACGGTGCGCTGACTGCCGCCGGGGTTGCCTCGTTCATTGTGGGGGCGCTGGTGCTTTTCAACTCCCCCAACATCCCCGGTACGCCGCGCGTCTCGGTGCCTCTGGTGATTGGCACGGGGGTTACTCTGGGGGTGGTCTTCATGGCGGCGATGGCTTTTGCCCTGCGCGCGCAGCGCGCGCCTATCCGTATCGGGCAGGAATCGCTGGTTGGGCAGACAGGTTATGCCCGCAGTGACCTGAATCCCGTAGGGAATGTGCAACTGGGCAGTGAACTCTGGACTGCTGAGAATGTGGATCCGACGGTACCCATTCCACGCGGCGCACGGGTAGAGGTGGTGCGGGTGGAGGGCATCCGTCTGATTGTGAAACGGGTGAATTAATCCGGATAGACCTTCCAGCCCAGTTCTTCCAGATCCTTCAATGGAAGCATGTGAGGAGGGATGTCGAAGAGCAGGGTGGTGCCTTCGGCTAGCAGGTTGCCTTCCTCATCGTAAATCCCTGCCCACGCCTGTGCGGCGCGTCCCCGGTTTTCCAGTTTTTTCCCGACAATCCGCAGGGGTTTGCCGATGGGCACATTTTTGCGGTAGATCACTTCCAGTTTGCCGGTGTACATGAAGCGCGGTTGAGAGGGATCGCCCATGTGTGCCCGTCCGCTGATTTCATCCAGCAGGGTGGCGATGATGCCGCCGTGCAATACGCCGGGATAGCCCTGAAAATGTTCCGGCGCGGTGTAGGTGGTCTCGATGACACCTTCTTCTACTTGATAAATCTTCAGTTTCAATCCGACAGGATTTTCGATGCCACACACGAAACAGTGGCGCGAGTTGGGTTGTTTGAGTCGCTTCGCGGTCATGGGTATATCCTTTTCAGAAACATAACCCATTGTACCTGGAATGGGTGCGCCGGAAAAAGGTATTCTCCGCCCTCTTTTTATTTTGGAGAAATTTTGTTGCATTAATGCTATACCTCGAGTTGACAGCGCTTTGCCCCCCTGATACAATCCACCCAACGGATGAGGAGGTCACAGTCATGGTTGATGCAACCCGCGATCGGGTAGATCCGCAAAAAATGGATACGACACCCATTCGTCGTCCTTCCTGGATTCGCGTTCGCGCCCCATCGGGAGAGACTTACGAATGGTTGCAAAAATTAATGCGTCAAAAAGCCCTGCACACTGTGTGCGAGGAAGCCGGTTGTCCCAACATGGGCGAATGCTGGGGATCTGGCACGGCAACCTTTTTAATGTTAGGGGATGTCTGCACCCGTACCTGCGGCTTCTGCGACATCAAACGGGGGAAGCCCGCGGCACTGGATTTTCTGGAGCCTGAGCGGGTGGCGCAAGCCGTCAAAGCCATGAATTTGAAGCATGCCGTGATTACCAGCGTCAACCGCGATGACCGCCACGACGGCGGCGCGCCTATCTTTGCCATGGTCATTCAACGCATTCGCGAAATTCACCCCGGCTGTTCCATCGAGGTGTTGATTCCGGATTTCAAGGGCAGTGCGGAAGCCCTGCGCATTGTCATGAATGCCCGCCCCGAAATCCTCAACCACAATGTGGAGACCGTCCCACGGTTGTTTAGACTGGTCCAGCCACAGGATCGCTATGAGTGGGCGCGCGCTACCCTGACCCACGCAAAACAGATGGATCCGGATGTGCTCACCAAGTCGGGCATCATGGTGGGTCTGGGCGAGACCATGGATGAAGTCAAAGCCGTCATGGAAGATTTGCGCTCTTGGGGGGTGGACATTTTGACCATTGGACAGTACCTCCAGCCAAGCCGCCAGCATCTGCCCATTTCACGCTACTATCACCCTGAAGAGTTTGAAGAACTGCGCGAGTTTGGTTATCAAATTGGCTTCAAGTGGGTGGAGAGCGGTCCGCTGGTGCGTTCTTCCTACCATGCGGCTGAACAGGTGCGCGCGCTCAGTGCCGTGCATCGCCAGTTGTATGGCTAAAGCCAGCGCTCAAAGTACACATCGCCATCCGCATAATGGGTGATGGCGAATCCGCATTGCAGGTAAAAGGCAATCACTTCCGTCCACGTGGCGGTGGTTTCGAGAATGGCACGCCGGTATCCCCGGCGTGTTGCTTCCTGCAGCAGGGCTTCCAGAATACGCTTTCCCAGTCCCAACCGCCGGTGGCTTTTCCGCACCGACATGCGCACAATCTGCACGGTCTCCCCGTCTACCGGCAGGAACGCCCCGGTTCCGACCAGCGTCTTTCCCTGCCATGCGGTCAGGAACAAGCCTTTCGCATAGGTAAGAGCAATATTGTTCAAATCCGGGTTGAGGGTGGGGTCAAGAAACCCCCAGTGTTCCACCAGACCTTCCAGTACCAGTTCACGGGCTGGTTGTTGATCCTGCGGCTGGAAAGGGCGCAGGATGATGCGTTCCTGAGGGGAAGAGGTTAACATTGCCGCACCGCCTCCAGCGCAATCTCGTACAGCAACCGCCGCGCGCCCCGGCGGGAGTTCCACGCTCTGCTGTCCCAGCCTTCAGGAAGCACCAGATCTCCGCCGTACACAATCTGCCCCAGCGTCACCTTGCGGAACCGCGCCACCGCAAACAGCGCCGCCGCTTCCATTTCCACAATTTCACATCCTTCAGCAAGCCGTCGGGCGCGTTTGGCAGGCGTTTCACGGTAAAAAGCATCGGTTGTCCAGGTTTTGGTGGTGCGGTAATGCACGCCCATGGCGCGGCAGACCTGCTCCAGCGCCTGCACCGCCTGGAGCGAAGCGGATACGCTCCGTGAAGGAGGAAGATAATGATAGGAGGTGCCTTCATCTCGCACGGCTTCCACGGGAATCAGTGCATCGCCAACCCGAATTTCGGGTTTAAGCACCCCGCATCCTCCGTAGACGATGACTTTTTCCACCCCCATGGAGAGAATTTCTTCCAGAAAACCTGCCGCCAGCGGAGCGCCAACGCCGGGATGGATGACGATCACCGGCGGACGGGTGGGAGTTTCGTGCAGGTAGATGGGGTTTTCGCCGATTTCTGAACCCAGCATGCCGATGACGCGCAGTTCGCCTCTCTCCACACTTTCCTTGAGAATGTCGGCAAAGAAGCACAGTACTGCCCGTGTGCTTTGTACTGCCTCGCAGGATGGGCAGTGCGGGTTAAGGATGGCAGTGGGGTCGGGGTCAAATTCGAGAATGGGATAGGGTTGTTCCATGGGGAATGTCCTTATCGGGGGTGTGTTAAAATCAGGGGAACGAGATGATGGAAATTATACGCGCAAGTTGGGAAACCTTCGAAACATGATGGCTTTTTTTAAGCGACAGGTATGGCGGGGAGGGTGTATGCTGGCAGGAGGGCTTTTCCTTCTGGTGGCAGTTTCCTGTTCCTCTCTCCCGTTGGAAAACTCTGCCGCGCTTCCTTCGGTTACTGCAACTGTTCCGTTATCCTCGACGGAGGTCGTTCCCACGTCTGACCTGCTCACTCCTTTCCCGGAAGAGCCGCTGGCGCCATCCTCTTCTCAACCTGTCCGCACGGAAGAACCTGCGCAATCATTCTGGCAGGAACCTGCCGGTTGCCGTGCGGAGGAAGTGCAACGGAGCGAAACCCCGGAGCAATGGCTTGCCTATGCCGACTCTTTACTGGGATGGCAGCGTCCGCTGGCAAAACGCGCGCTGGTTCGCGTCTGGCATCCGGAAAAAAAAGAAGCCCTGCTCAGCCAGGATGGGGTCTATGCCTTTGAAGTCACCGATGTGCGCCCGCGTTATCAGATTCAGAAAGCCCTGAATGCGCTCCATGTTGCCGGATTTTCCGCATGGCTTCGCCGTGGTTCACAGGGCGGTCTGGAAATTCTGGCGGTGCCTTTCACCCCCCGGGCGCAGGATGGGGTGTGGGGGGAGTATGTGCGCGCCTACTGGCTCAGCCCGACGGCTCAGCCGGAAGGGGATGAAGGCATCCTTCCCACAATGAAACTCACCCCCTGCCGGTGGATGGTGACTTCAGGCGTGGCGCCTGATCTCCCTGCCGGAACAATGGAACAAGCCCACTGGGAGGTACCCGACTGGGCAACCGTCGCCAATGCCTATCTGGCGGAGACAACCGAACAGGCTTATCAGGTGGCTTTTCGAATCAACTGGCTGGGGGATGGCGAAAATGAAGGTCCCCGCACCATGTGCGGTCCTCTGGCATGGTCCATCCTGTACGATGCGCAGTCCTTCCCGCCCGGTTACGGCGACTGGAGCGAAGGACCCAAAACGTTCTGGCTCCCCAAGCCAAACGTCAACGGCAGACCGTGGTCGCTCTTCCCGCCGGACACCTACCTGATTCGACGATTCGCTGAACCGGCAGGCACGTTCGATTTCGGGCTGTTCCCGCTTGCGGCAGGGGATGTGCTTTACCTGTACGGGAAAGGCGATGGCTTTGACCATGTAGTGCTGGTGACCGAAGTGGACAGTCACGGCAATGTCTATACCGTTACCAACCGCGTGTGGGTGGAGCCTGCCCTGCATTTTGCCATCGAGCGGGTGGTGCTGTACAACACCCATGATCTGGAAACAGGCATCCTGCGCAATGAGTGGGCAGAGGACCGGGTTAATGGACGCACCGGACACGGCGGCTTTGAGGTGTTCCGCTGGCGCTGGCGACAAAAGCAACTGGACGGGCAGCCTGTTCAGACCATTGTGGAAGTGGGCGACACCCTGCCGCTCCTTGCCATGAAATGGCGCACGCCGCCGGAGCAAATCGCGGCGGCGAACGCATGGGCGGCTGATGCCCCCCTCTCTGTTGGAATGAGCCTTGAAATTCCCTGAATTATCGGTTGATGGCGGGTTTTCCTACGCTGGCAACGTAGATTACAAATTGATCCACCCCATCCAGATGGAGCAGGTCATTGACCTTTTGATCGTGGAAGGCGGCAATAGCGCAAACGCCGAAGCCAATCGATTCTGCCGCCAGATAGAGATTCTGGCACACATGACCGGCGTCCAGATGCAGGTAACGCATGGACCTCTCCACGTACCGCCATGCCATGCGTTCGGTGACGGCAACCCACAGGAAGGTCACTGCGCTCTGCCGAACCTGTTCCTGATTCCAGCAGGCGATGGTCATCCGTTCGCGGATGTCCTCGGGAGCCTCCAGACGGATCAGGGCATGTTGAGTTGCCACATAACGGTACAGGCCGGGTTCCAGCCCTTCCACAAGGTTGATCAGCAGAACGGTCTCAAAAGCGTGGCGCGCTCCTGCCGAAGGGACGGTGCGCAGCGTTACCCCACGCGTGGATTTTTTCTGCACTCCCTGGGTCAGCCATAGCAAATACGCCAGTTGTTCCAGCGTGAGCGCAACCGGTTCATAATGACGGCGGGTGCGGCGCTGTTCTATGGTCTGGCGTAAATCCGCCGATGGAATGTTCCACGTCTCTGGAGCGGGCAGAGGAATGAGGCCTGCTCCATCCGGGTAAGGCAGTTCT
>Ga0116210_1001758_pt1 | contig 15005 bp, 19 predicted proteins | sample TshhotsprinmetaG_FD_94483 | JGI IMG/M metagenome (GOLD analysis project Ga0116210, IMG submission 94483) | Hot spring microbial communities from South Africa to study Microbial Dark Matter (Phase II) - Tshipise hot spring metaG | ecosystem: Environmental > Aquatic > Thermal springs > Hot... | reverse complement strand
TCTTCCGCATGGAAAGTACCCATCAACGGGTGACCTGTACGCATCGCACGCATCGCTTGGAAAAATTCCTCTTTTTCACGCATCTCACCTACAATAATCATTTCAGGCGTTTGACGTAACGTGTTCGTAATCAACATATCCATTGTTACATCGTTAAATACTTCCCAATGCACGACATTTCGCTTGTTTCTACCATATTCATCCCTATCGAAAAAGGAAATCTCTGTCGGGTTCTGTACTAAAATAATCCGCTTATTCATAGGTATCGTGTTCGCAATAATATTCAATAACGTTGTTTTCCCCGATCCAGTCGGACCCACACAAAATACTTTTAAGCCTGCTCGACCAAGTAACATCAAAAATCTACCCATCTTTTCTGTAACAGCCCCGTATTTTACTAGATCGTTAATCGTTAATTTCACTTCCTTGAATTTACGAATGACTACACTCGTAATAGGAAAATTGTTTGGCGGTTTATCCATTGTGTTTAATACAGGATGCACCGCATTAATACGATATTGATGTTTGGCTGTCTTTGCGTTTAATATAGGATTTCCATCTGTAAATTGTGGTTTATTACCTGTTCCATCATCTATTAATTTATTTAAAACTGTAATAATTTCATCGTTAGAAGAAAACCTCATGACACGCCCACGTTTATCTACATAAGGCTCTAGTACCCCATTCCTTGCTACAAATATTGTATCTTTGTCATTTATTTGAATTTCATCTACTTCTGGGTCTTCAAGGGCATCTTTTAATACAGATACCCCTGTGACCGCTTCCGTTAAATCCTCTAACAATAAATCTAAATCAAGTACCCCTTCATGCGACACATACCCCTTGACTTTTACTTTGTGTAAATCAACAAACTTTGATACTAAATTCGTAATGTACTGTTGCTTCTTCTCCGCTTCCCAACCACCTTTAATATACTCATCATCCATATTATTAAATACAAATACCCTACATTGTTTTAAATATTCATCAAACGTAATCTGCGACTCTGAAAAATTTTCTTCTGCCACCCCATAATCGGACTGTAATTTATAAATATCCCTAATTGTTAACACGTGATGACTACCTCCTTCTATTTTTATTACATATCATCATCTAAATCTAAATCATCTTCAATAATGTCTACTACATCATTTTGATTTTTATTTTTATCTACACCCTGTACTTGTACTTGACTTACTTTTGAATTTTTACTGTCCGAAATGTATTTTTCAAGTAAAGGATTTGTGTTTAACATAGTGTCTATAATAGTATCAATAGATTGTGACATACTATTAATTCCTTCTGATACATTTGCTTTTGTCCATATACGTCTACCACTTATTCCATATAATGCTATGTCTTTTTCTAATGGTATCTCGCATACGACATTCGCTTCAATATCCTCTAATACCCCTTTTAATGTTACTACACTTTCTTGGATTACTTTGTTGATAATAAAATTGTTCATCTTGGAGTAAGGTATCGCTAAAGAACCAATTAAGTTTAAACTCTTTTTCAAATGATAAATACTCTTTAATGATACATCCGTTACTACATATATCTTATTACATTTTACCGCCATATGCGTGGATATATTTGTTAACTCATTAGATAAATCAATAAGAATAATATCAAAATACGTTTTTAACTGATTAATTACCCTTTCGACTAATAATGCACTATCTTTGTTTGATAACAAGTCCACTAAATTCCTGTTCTTTAATGATAACAAATACACATTATTGTAGTCTGTTGTATCGACTACCTCTGAAATATCACTTACAAAGTCTAACATATCCTTGTCTTTTAACTTTTGCTTACTCGCTAACATTTGTGACATCACAGGAAATAAAAAGTTTGTATCTACTACACATACCGAAAAATTCGTTGTTTCTGAAAGGGCTATCGCCACGTTTTGTACGATGGTCGATACCCCTACCCCATTCGTTACCCCTTTGAAACCAATAACTTTGTCAAATAATAATTGATCCGATACTTTATACCCTTTATTTCCTGAAATACTTTCAAGTATTTTCTTTAATACGCTCATTTGTAAACACCTCTAGACTTCTCATATTTTTCTAACTCATGTTCATATTTTATATGTGTTATAAATACTACACTCAATAACACCGCATATATACTAATCCATATTACATTAAATGTATTACTAGAAAAAAAGTTTAGATATTTAATATCCTTATTCATATATAATAGATGAATATATAATAATATCACTAATATATAATAGTCTTTCGTTTCATCTCTCATTAATTTATTTATCTATTCCTTACCCCTTTGTAAACCAATTTGTAATTGATTTAAGGCTTCTGTAATTACATTTCCATTTGTACGTGGAAGTAATGTCATCATGAATTTAGGCGACTTACCCTTGATTTCCATGTAATGATCTGCTTCTTCAGGCGTTACATTCAATAGAATGTTAGAAGGTTTTACTGAATTTTTAAAATCATCCGTGTTTACTATTTTTTGTTGCTCCGCTTTAGGTAAAGCCAATAAACGATAGTAAATATCAAAAATACTTTCCCCTTTGCTGTTTAAAATATCTAATACCGTTGCCGAATTGAATAACATTTCTTGCTTTGTTACCGATGTTTGATTTTGAATACCCAATTGTTGCTGTAACATAAAATCTCTCTCACTTGGTAATACATACTCATCTTCTACATATGATACACGCACATTTATCTTATCGCCGGGAACTAGCATCGTACCAAACTCTTGAGGATCAACATCAATACGCAATAACTCCCCATCCATTTTGTATAAATATGCATACTTTTTAGGTGATTGTTTCGTCAAACTATCCCAATATAAAGGTGTATCTTTTCGTAAATAATAGGAAGCAAAAGCCCCAATAATTCGATTTCTATCTTCCCATAAAATAATTGAACGTCTTTTTGTCCCATCCGATAACACGAATACCCCTTGTTTTTCATATTCTGCTCTTGACATCTGCCCTTTTACTAGATTATCTGCAACAATACGTCCATCTTGAGGTACTGATGTCTTTAATTTTACAATATCAACCGTACCCCTTAATTGCCATGCTGTGTAAAAATTAATAGCTAATACAACAAGAACAAAAATACCTAATGTCATGATGATTTTAAACGCTCTCGTTGAACCCGATTTCTTTTTTATCTTTTCTTTGTTAATTTTTAAATCCATACAAGTACCCCTTTCTTATTTCTTTATTTTATTCTGTTAAATAAAATTTTAAATATTTCCCTTTCTCAATTAATGGAACAATATACCCTTTCGTTATATCTAAATCTTTATTGAAACATAATATTTCTACCCCATCTATTATATACTTCGTTAGTTTTGGAAAATCTTGTACCGTTACTTCACTACCTATATACTTCAATACTGTACGCTTTTCCGAACGTACAAAATTATTTTCATAGGCTATTTTTTCAATAACCCCATTGTGTAGCATAAAACTTAAATTCGTTACTTCTAATACTTTCTTTGTTTCTATTACCGTTTGTTCTTCCTTTTCTATATCTTGATTAATTTTGTTAAAATCAATTGATTTGTATAACCCTGTTACCCCAAACGCTATCTTGTGACCATCCGCTATAAACCCATTATCTTTAAAGATTTTTAAATAATCTACACCGTCTTTCTTCCCTCTCACCGAACCACGCTTGATTACTCCATTATCTTGTACAACGTATAATACCGTTTTTCCATACTGTGAACGTAACCGAGAACATACTAACCCTACAAAATTTGTAATGTCATAACCCCCATCTACCCCTAATGAGTTATAGTCTAGTACAGCTACTACATAATTACTAAACTCTGTTATCTTTGTCCTCTCTAACATCTTATCCCTAATAACCATCTGATTTTCTTTAAATACAACTAAACTAGACCCATTGTATTTCCTACTAAATACATCTATTGCATCATACCCTTTGTTTAATCGAAATAAAGCATTAACAGACGTATTAAAATAATAATCGATAAAGTTCCTATCAAAAACATATTCCCCAAATGAATAGTCTTTTAAAGGTTTAGTTAAATCAATTAGGTAATTTACATAATCAGAGCGATAACTATACGTCTTTTCTAAAAAATACCTCGCTCGACTATTTTCAATTTCTCTTACATCAGATAATAATGAAATACCTACTAGAAATTCTTCTTCTACCCCTATATCGTGAGGAAATAGATTTTTTAACACATAGTAAACTACCCCTGCCCCCGATAAAAAACGATACTCTTTAGGCTCGAACACATATTGATTATTAATAATTACCCCTTTTGCTTTTGTTTTTTCATTTTCTACATAAATGAGCTTATCTTCGTGTACTTCGTGATGGTCAATGACAATAATCGATACCCCAAGATTGACACACTTTTCTACTTCTTCCCTTGTTACCCCTGCATCTACTAAAATAATTGTAAACCCTTCTAACTTTTTTAATTGCGTATCCGTTAATTTTAACCCATGTTGCCTATTCTCATTTATGTAAATCCTATAATACTTTTTATACTTATCTAATATACGCCTTACTAATTCACCTGCTACCGCACCATCTATATCCGTATCGTAATACACTAAAAATTTAGTGCTATCATTTAAAATCTGCACCGCCTTATCCAACCCACTTGGAACATACATATAAACCCCCCATTCTTTTTGCTCATTTACACAATATAAAAAAATTTCGTTGTATTTATCCAAAAATAAAAAGAAAAAGGGCAAAAATACCTTTTTCTTTTTATTTTTCTTTATTCTAAAAAGTCTTTTGGAGATATCCCGTGATATTTCCAACTACTTTTTTCATATAGTTCTGCGTCCTCTACAATTTCTTGAATTTCTTTTTCGATATTGCTTATATCAGAAGGCGTAATTAACCGATATAAATAATCTATAATCTCATCTTTTTTATCATCTGGTAAATTGTTTAATTCTTCTTTTCCTTGTATGACAACATCAATAGAATTAATAACTAGTTCGTCCATATCTATGTCTTTTAACTCATCTATGGTTAAATCATCTATCTCATGTTCAATTTCGTTTATAACATCATCTTTTAAATCTTCTATGTCTATATCAAAATCTTCTAAAAAATGTGCTAAATCAAATGACAATACCCAACTTAACCCATACGAAACCACTAACAACACATCTTTTATCAATGAATACTCCACACCCATTGTATCACCCCATAACCTTTATTTTCACTAGTATATGAGGTGTACAACCACGTTATACCTACTTATGACTACAAAAACATGTACTTTTTCCCACGTACCCCATATACCTCTGCTAACCCGTCCGCACATACTTTGGACATACTTACCACCAAATGTAAAGACGTTGTCATGAGAACTTGCCTTGCTAAATATATCCCTAAACCCCCTACCCCTACTACCCCTTCTATTTTATAATCCCCTACCTTCACCCCTACTTCTTATACACTCGCACCCGCTACTACACTACCTTTACTCACTAGTAATTTACCCCTATCTTTTAAATTACCCAACGTAGCGTCAATAGCAATTATTTTCTTATTTCTAGGAAGTTCTTTTATTATATCTCTTATATTTTGATTATTTACTGTTTCTTCTAAATCACCTACCACATTTGTAAACCCATACTCTTTTAAATAAGAACCCACAAATGTCCCAAAACTATCCCCCGATACTTTATCTGTCCCTATACAAACAAATATCACATCTTTGTAACTTAACCCTCTTAACTCTTCTTTTAACCTATTCGTAAACTCTACCTTTTGCATGACTTCTTTGTGCAATAACATATAACCCCTCCTATTTTTATCTCTATAAATAGAATAAGCGACTAAATAAAGTCGCTTATTCTACCCCTACCCCTATGAACATAGATAAATTTCCTGTAATCTTCTCACCTACTCGTAAAAATAACCCACTAGGTCGACCACCTAGTAAAAAAGAACCAATTAATAACTTCCCTGTATAATCCCCTTCTATTGTTCCTATTGTTACATTAGGCATCTCTATATACTTTTGATACACTTTGTTATACTCTGAATACCACATTTCTTCATCTTGAGTAATTAATTCATTATCTTTATTGAAAATTCGTACACCTCCACCTTCTCGACCAAGTACAGGCTTCACCACATAGTCTACCCCTTCTAACTTACTTTTACTTGTGTAAGTAGGAAGAAAGTATTTTTCTATCCATTTAAGTTCTTCTTTAGTCCACATACTATCTTTATTTTCGTATAATTCCCATATTAACGCCATTACTGCTTTTGACTGCATCATATACGCACTAGGAGGATTCATTAAATACACCCTACCATTTGCTACATGGTCTAAAAACCATTGCCCAACAGACTCGCCCGAATCCGCATAATCATACTCTAAAAATTCTAACGGGTATAATCGATATACATAAGTCATTTCATCCCCGTCTTTTGTATATACCCCTTGCGGAGAAACAAGTATTTCTTCAATAGGTACATACTTTTTATGAGGATGAGGACAACATTCCATAATAAATAATGTTGTCATCTTATCCTCTTCATGCCACCCATAAGACGTGAAATAAATTGTTTCTTCTTTGGGTACTTTTGTCTCCTCCAACCACTTGCCCCATGCTACATGTAACCCTTCTTCTATTCTATTTATATCAATCATACCCTTATAATCGCATAAAATTTTATTCACAATAGACGACTCTACTAACCCTGTTGGCGTATCCGTATTCGCTTCTAATAACTTAATTTCGTTATCTGTAACTACTAAATCAAAACGTGTGATATAACTAAATAAAGAACTTCTAATACTCGTTACTTCCCATGTCGAAATAGGTAACCCTAACCGATTAAATAATATAAAGTCTTCCATTAAACGATGATACATTTTTTGGTAAATTTTACCTATCCGCTCTGTTGCTAACTCTATCTCTTTTACTTTATCTTTTGATAATACATGAACATCTGTCCCCATGTATTGATACCATTCACCTTTTTCTTCTAACATCCCCCATGTGAATCCTTTAGAAGAAGCTAAATCGTTTAAATATACCCACTCTTTCATATATTTATCCATAATATATTACCCTTACCTTTTTTATCATGAACCCGAACTGAAAGACGAACGCCCACTACCTAACCCCAATTTTCCTTGTGATGAGCCGATACTACCAGATTTTCCTTTTATATGACCTTCAATTTTTACCCTTGTATTTGTCCCACTCGATGTGCTATCGCTTGAATGATTGTAAAAATAAGAATTTAATTTTATCCCATCTACATCATTGTCATCTTCTTCCTCTTCATAACTATTATCTACTAAATCTTTTACCCCATTACTACAACCAAATAAAGAAGTTGTTAATACACCTGCTACTACTAATTTTCCTACTTTCGTTTTTGAAATTTTCATTATATATAACCCCTTTCTTTTTGTTTTTACTTATGAAAAAGAAAGGTAGTAATTCTACCCTTCTTTTTCTACCTTCTCTACATCAATAACCGAACCGCTTTTTAATTCATTAAAATGCGAATAAATGTAATTGTACGCATAATAATGCGTACGACTATTCCTTACTTTTGCATCGTAAATGTCCATTGTCGAATATTTAGACACTAAATCCGTAAATAAATACCGATATGGACTGTTACGATACCCCGATAATGATAAAATTTCTTGCTCCCTTTCCGTTTCACCTTGTAACTTCGTTACCATAATAGGAAAACTCGTTGCTCTGTCTTTTACGACAAATACTTTCGTTTTTAACATTTGAATACCTCCTTTTTCTTATAGTATTTACTTTTCATACTGAAATAATACAACGTCTTTCATATCAGATTTTTTATATCTTACATAATAAATAACCCCTACTACCCCATATACTACTAATCCATTCAATAAGTAACAAAATAAAAACGATAACGCACTTACCCCACGCGCCATTTCACCTAACATATATAAACAAATAACAGTCCCTAACATCGTGAGCGTATGAAAAATAGCTAGTATCAATACCCACACTTTCTTATCTCCGTAAAATACCTTTAATCCTATATACATCGATAAAAAAGAACCAAAAAACCCTATCACTAAACTTACCCATAGTACAATCTTTATTAATGTTACTGCTCCCATCCCTACTCCCCCATAAGTTATATTAAATCGCTTCTTCTAACTCTAATTCTTCTTTTACTAATCTAAAATACTTCGTTTCATTCTTAAAATTAATCACTAACTTGTAATAACTTTTTTCTTCAAGTAAATTGTATTTTTTAGCATTTCTAAATAATTTTTAAAGTCACTTAATTCAAATTTTGTATAATCATACCCCAATGACTTTAATTCTACATCTACATGATTTCCTGATAAATTTAGTTTTACTTCTTTTCCATCCCCTAAATGAACAGAAAATACCCCATCTTCAACCTCTACTAACATCATCTTATCATCAATATTTTTAAATGTTAATACAACGTCTTTTCCACCCACAAATAAATGATCTGTAATTAATAACGCTTTTCCTTCTTCATCGTAAATATACCCATTTTCAAAATCATACCCTTTGTTTAGTTCCCCTAACATGTCTAACGAATACGTTTTTCCAAAAATATTTAATACCCCATCTTTTACTAGTTTCTTTGCTTCTTTTACCATTAACATGTTTTATATCCTCCCTTTATTATCACTATATTACCATTATACCATTATTATCATTTATTGACATCCCTTGTTCATATATAGTTACCATATTTCTGCCGTTCCTTTTTGAATGGTATAATGCAATATCTGCTTTTTCTATTGTCGTTTCTACATCATCTTTAATTTCTTTCAAAGCTACCCCAAAAGAAGATGTGACAGATACCTTATCACCATTGTAATCAAACTCTAATTCTTCTAAACTTTTACGAATACTTTCTATTAAATTATATACCTCTTTTTTATCGTCTGATTTTATATATATCATAAATTCTTCACCGCCATAACGTGCTACCCATCCGTTATCTACTAAACTGTCTACTTTTTCTGCAACCTTTTTTAATACCAAATCACCAAACGAATGACCATAAGTATCATTAAATTTTTTGAAAAAGTCAATATCAAATAATACAAGTGAATACCCATCTTTATCTTTTTGTTTATTTAACTCATTATCAATAAAACGCCTGTTATATACCCCTGTTAATTGGTCTTTCGATGATAACCTATATAACTTTTCTAGCGTAAATACATTGTTCAATACAAATGAAACCCCTTCAAATACTTTTGTGTATAACTTTAAGCGTGCCTCTAACCCAAAATCATCTTTTTTTGTATGTTCTAACAATAAACACCCAATCACTTCATTATTATACGTTAATACCACTACACTACTAAATAGAATACCCCTATCCCTCGCTGTCGCATACGTTAATAATGCCCCTTCTTCTGCTATAAATACTTTGTTTTTCCCATCTGATGCTAATTCTTGAATTACTTTCTCTAACTTTTTACTATATTTCATATCTACATTTGTAGATAATAAGCGATACTTACCCCTGTCTATATAAAAAATACTAACAAAATCTACCCCACAATACTTTTCTACCGATTCTGATATTTGACTTGCCACCCTATCTACACTTTTTTCCTCTAACCCTACTTTTAATACATCATACATAAAATGATTTAATGAATAGTCATCTATGCTTTTGTATTTTTTCTTCGTTTTTACATATAAAAAGAAAAGAACTAGATTACAACAAATAGAACCTAACAAAACCCATTCCATTTAATACCTCCTAATCATGTATAATATTTGCTACTGTGAGTACCCCACTTAAATCTTTTACCCCTACTTTCCCTACACTATATAACTCTAACGTGTAATTCCCTTTTGGTAATTTGTTTTTATCAAATACTTCTTTTAAATCGATATCATATACTAATTTATCTCCTATTTCTAATTTTTTAACTACTTCTTGCTGAGAAAACATTTTCCCTTGAGAATACATGTAATATACTCCACCGTCACTTCCTTTTAACTTGTACTCATATTCTTGTGACGTTGGAAATTTGATTTCTAATAACCCATCCGAGTTATTTTCTATGATTAGTTGTACTTTGTATTTATCCACTACCGAGTGACTCACTTTCACGTCACATGTTATACAAGGCGATGACGCACTTTTTACTTCCCCTTTCTTTTTATCTACCCCTTTTACATATACTTTTTTATCTTCTTGTTTTGACTTTTCATTATTTTTTGTTTTATCTACCGTTTTTGTATCTTTTGGAATAGTATTAATATCCTTATTTTCTGTTTTTACTTCTTTGTTATCTTTTTGAACACTAGATGAAGAAGAATTGTTATCGCTCTTTATAATTTTACTATCTGTACTCTGTACTTCTTCCGTTTTATTATTTTCGACTTTCTTATAGTCCTGTTTGACAGAAATGAATGAAATACCTAACAAAACAACTATCGTTAAAAATACCCCTAATACCCACTTTTTATTTCCTTTTACTATTTTCACCTTATACCCCTCCATCACTCTAATGTTAATTTCGTATCCCCAATACCACCACTTGTAATGAGTAAGTTGATTAACTCTTGCTGTGTTACTTTATCTACCACTTCATAGTTAAATAAATACAATTGTCCATAATCCCCATACGTGACAAACCCTACATTCACTACATTTTTCTTGTTGTTTACAGGAATCTCTGCCGAAGCTAACATCCCTACTGCTAATTCATCAAAATAAATTTTACGATAAGAAATCGTTGTCTTTGGAAAATCTTTAAAGAAAGGTTGTAAAATAGCTTTCATATTTTCTTCTGGAACAATATCATTGACAGTTATCGCTTTTACGACACCCCAAATTTTCATAGGATGCGCCACCTCAAGAGAACCACCCCTCAAACGATATACCCAATTGTCCGAGGGTTTATATACAAAGGATGTCCCTACCCGAATCATTGAATTATTTGCATCCGACTTTGAATCTGGAATAAGTAGTCGATTAGGGAATACTAATTTTCCATCTTCTTTTAAATTAAACATAGGTGTATTGTCTACAATAGATAATGAAGAATCTACTACTTCTTCTGTAATACTCATATTAGATAAACGTTTTTGTAAACCTGCATTTTCTTTTTCTAAACTCTCTACCTGCTCTTGTAATCCTTTAATTTCTTTCTTTAATGATAAATACTCACACCCACTTAACATAGGTAATGATATCGATAATACCCCTACTAATAATGCTTTTTTTAACATATGTAACTCCTCCTTTTATTTAATTTATTTTTATTTCTACCCTTGATAACAAATAAATCAACTTTTTCTTAACAAAGACACCGTTTAGACATACGGTGTCTTCCCTTCATATATTACCTACTAACTTCATTATAATAACTTTCCTAAATAAAACCCCACACACCCCACTATACCCACTAACATACTCGCTAACATCAAATTCATGTAAAATCCATGTAACCCTTCGTGTACATTATTATGTTTATAAGCCCACACCAAAATAAGTACACCTACCATTAAAATAATATATACCATATTCCAATCCCCTTTACATGTATATAAAATACATGTAATTTTTCATCCTATTTATCTACCATTCTTGTTTTATCCACTTATACATTTTAACGAGTAATTTAAAAAATCTAACTCTACCCTATTTTAGGTAAAATAACAATATCATAATCGTTAAATGAATTATCTAGTACATATAATGCTAAAAACCAATCTACTTTCCCAAATGTTACACCTATCTTTTTATCTTTATAGTTTTTCAGTTTTGAAAAAGAATGTAAGATATCATTCATTATAATATCTATGTTGTTTAAACTATACCCCACACCCCTATCTACTTGATATTGTACACTTAATTCTTCCACTTCTACTATACTTTTTAAATCTTTTTTTATTAGTTGATACGAACTTCTATCTACTATACTATCAATTATGATATGAAATAAAACATCTATCTTACTGTCTAGTACGCTTTCTTTTAAATCATATGTTTTTGTGTATAAAAACATCCCTATACCCCATTTCTATTTTTATAAGTTTGGACTAATTAACCATTCGTAAAATAAATTATACGCATTTACTACATCATTTGCATGTAACTCTAACTTTTCTACATTACCGCTTTCTATATCTTTGTTTATAGCTTCTACCGCATATTTTAACATATCTAGTGCTTCTAAAGGCTTTTTATATTTATCCCTACCCAAGCTATCTATTAGTTTATACATATTATCAAATTTACTCATATCAATTTTCTTAACTTCTTGTGGAGATACCCCATTTTCTTTGTATTTTACCGTTTTTAATGCCTCTTCTGTAATACTTGTAAAGTCTTTTGCAAACCCTTTATCTACTAAATTTGTGTATAATTTAATCTCATTAGACATGTTGGACACATCTGCTTTCTTTATTTCCGCATCTACCATTCTTACTTTATACTCAAAACCACCTTCATCTTTAAAGTCACCAAATTCTAACTTACCCCTAGCTTCCACAGGGTAATCTACAAAATCAAAACGTTCCCCTTCTGGAGCATATACCGCTAATGTATTTGCAATTTCATTACTGTTCGGAACACAAAATGGGCATTGTTGATAAGGCATATTCATGAGATAAACATACTTTCCTTGCAAAGGTGATAATGTCGACATAAAACCTATAATTTTTACATACTTTCCATCATATTTTTTTAGTGTTTCTAACTTTTGTTTGAATTTTATCTGTGTATATTCTATTTTATTTTCATTATTACTACAACCTAGTAAAGACAATAAAAGTACAAAAACCGTAACTAACAACTTCTTTTTCATTATTCAAACACCCCCTATTTACAACGTAATGCGTATATCACCCATAGTATCGCAGATAGTACATAAGAAATACCCCAAATTATGAAAAACATAACGATATCAAATGAGTTGGATACCATTATTCCATACTTCTCTAACACGTCCACTATAAACATAGACCCATTCTTTACCCCTATAAACGATACTAACCCTACTACTACATTTACTATCGAAATTACATACACAGTAAATAATATCCTCTCTTTTAAAGAATACCCTAATACACTTATATAACGATACACCTCTTTTAATTTTGATGCTAAAAATAAAGACACACTCCCTACATATAACACCGAAACAAATAAAATAATACCCATTAATACTACTAATGCTTTAGATGTATCTTCTAAAATATTGTAAAATCCTCTTACTACATCTACTGTACTTACCGCCATGTATTTGTCATCTTGTTTGAAATCTGATAAAATAAGATTTAACTCTTTCATACTAGATGTTTTTACTAGAATGGAAGTTAAATCTCCTTCTGTATGTTCTACATGCTCTTCTCCTTCTACATGCTCTACATCTTCATGACTATGTGTTTCCCAAATTGTTTTTATATCTGTAAATAAATAATTATCAATCAATTTATTTTCTGTTTTTTCTAATACCCCTACTATTTTTAATTCTTTATCATGATGGTCATCTTCCCCTACCCCATGACTTGATACGATTTTATCCCCTACTTGTAACTTGTTTTTTACCGCTATATCATACCCAACCACTACTTCGTTCGATTTCTTAAATAATACCCCATGTTTTACTTTTATATTCTTTAAATATCCTACATCCGTCCCTACTATAAGCGAACCTTGATAACTATCCGCTATCGCTAAAGGAATAAATTCTGTGTTTTTATACGTTTCTTTTACTTTTTCATATAAAGAATAAGGAATGGTTTTATCATATACCCCATTCAAAAATACTTGCGTTAATACTAAATCATTTTTACTACCCCTCGCACCTATTATGACTTGATACCCTTTCGTAACCCTATACATATCTTCATATTTATCTTCTGACACATACATACTACCTAACCCTACCGATAATAATATAAAACATACCCCTAACACATAAAACGAAAACCACCCTTTCAACCTCTTCAATACCACCCATGCCAACCGAAACATCTTTTATACTACCTCCTCTACTACATCACAGACATCACTAATATTAATGACTACATCAAATAAATGTTTATAAGATAAATCATGTGATACAACCACAGTAATTCCTTTGTTTTTGTTATGGTTATCTAAAATACCATTTATTATCATATCCGAAAGGCTTTTGTTTACATGTGACGTAGGTTCATCAAAAAATTTATAACACCCGTCTTTCATTAATGCAATCAATACCCCTAATCGTTGCTTCTCCCCACTTGATAAATGTTTTACTTTCGTATTTATTAATGGTAACAACCCATAGTTTTTGAGTTTTTCATAGTCTACTTTCCCTACTAAAGATAAATGGTCACTTACTGTTAAATCATCTACCAACATCTTTTCCGATAAGTAAATTCCTATATTCTTTCGCTTAAATTTTTCTTTTTCTTTTTTAAATTTTGTAAAATCTACCCCATTGTAACTAATAGCATCACTATTTTCTAGTAGAGAAAGATGCTTTACTAACGTGGACTTCCCTCCGCCAGAATCACCGTAAATAAAATAACTTTTCCCATGTTCAAATACCATGTCGTGATAACGAATAGACTTGTTTTTAAAAACCACTTGTAATTGCTTCACCTCTATCATACAAACACCCCTTTACCATTGTTTTACATTACCCATTGTTGTAATGCAAATACAACCCCATACCCTGTTACCCCTACTATGCTACTTATCATCAAGTAGACCAACAAATGAGAAAAGATAAAAACCACTTTACCCTTACCTTGTTGTACCTTTTCTACATAGGATAACCCTAAAATAATAGAAAAATACCCTATGACTATGAATAAACTAGTATAATCCAATGTATCCTACTCCCCCATCTTGTATATAATTTTATTCCTTATTACCCCAATACCCACTTTCTTTATTTACTAGAATGTTTACCGCTTTTTCTACTCCACCAATATCTGATACATCAATTAAATACCCTTTTACCATTGCTAATAG
>Ga0116210_1001753_pt1 | contig 15015 bp, 13 predicted proteins | sample TshhotsprinmetaG_FD_94483 | JGI IMG/M metagenome (GOLD analysis project Ga0116210, IMG submission 94483) | Hot spring microbial communities from South Africa to study Microbial Dark Matter (Phase II) - Tshipise hot spring metaG | ecosystem: Environmental > Aquatic > Thermal springs > Hot... | reverse complement strand
CTGAGCCAGTCCGCCACCCGCCTCGACCAGCCCTCGAGGCCCTCGTACACCGCCCAGATCTCCTCCAGGCTCACCAGACGGCCCTCGAGCTTATCCCGTTCCACCACCTTTGGCTCCTCCTGGGCCTCCACCACAAAGACCACCCCGGCGTGCACCCGGCTCACCGGGGTATCGTCCAGCAGAATGAGGCCCACCGCCTCTGCGGTGTAGCGCTCTAGGCCCACCTCTTCGCGTAGCTCCCGGCGAAGCCCGGCCTCTACCGGGTTTTCCCCCGCATCCTGGGGGTTGATGTGCCCGCCTACCCCCAGGGTGTAAAGGCCGTGCAGCCGGGCCTCCCCCCCGGCCCGCTTGCGCCGCATCAGGAGGTACTGCCCGGCGTAGCGCACCAGGGCGTAAGGGATGACCTGGCGGTAGCAGGGGTCCTCTTCGGCCCGTGGGCGGGGCAGAAAGAAGCCTTCGCGCTCGAGGTGGCGAAGAAGCGAGGCTTCAAGGGGGAGAAGCCGGTCTTGGGCTTCAGGAAAGGCCGAGGCTGGAAGGACGTACACCTGTTCCACAGGGGAAGGATACCAGCACCTCCACAACCCTAGGCCAGCGCGGCCTCCTGCCCCTCCAGCCAGACCCGCACCACCCGGGCCTCGCCGTGCAGGGTGAAGAGGGCCCCCAGCAGCTCTTCCAGCGAGGCAGCGTGGCGGAAGTGCACCTCGAGGCTGCTCCCTGGCTGGGGCTCGAGGTAGACCAGATCGGCGGCCTTGCCCACCTCCAAGCTGCCGATCTGATCCTCTAACCCCAACGCCTCGGCCCCGGCCAGGGTGGCCAGGTAGAGCAGATGGGCCGGGCCGAGGACCACCCCATCGGGCCGCAGGCGCTGGGCGATGTAGGCCATGAAGCCCTCCTTGATCAGGCTGAACCCGGTGCCCCCACCCACGTCCGAGCCCAGGGCGAAACGCACCCCGTGCTGCAGGTGCTGCCGCATGGGGAAAAGCCCGCTGCCGATGAAGGCATTCGAGCTGGGGCAGTGGGCCACCGCGGCGCGGGCCTGGGCCAGGCGCAAAAGCTCGGGCTCGGTGGGGTGGACGTTGTGGGCCAGCACCGAACGCTGGCCCACCAGGCCGAAGCGGTCGTAGGTGTGCAGGTAGTGGGCGCTCCAGGGGAAAAGCCCGGCCACAGTGCGAATCTCCTGGGGGTTTTCGTTGATGTGGGTGGTGAAGTAAAGGTCGGGGTGCTCCTGCAAAAGGCTCTGGCAGACCTCCAGAATGGCCTCCGAGGCCGAGAGCGCAAAGCGTGGCGTGACCGCGTAGCGCAGCCTGCCCCGCCCGTGGAAGCGCTGGATGAGCATCTTCTGCTCGGCGTAGCTGCGCTCGGGGGTGGTGTGCAGCTCGGGCCGGAGCAGCCGGTCCGAGCAGACCTGCCCGGCGATGATCCGCAAACCCACCTCCTCCGCCGCGCCGAACAGGCTGGCCGTGGCCCCCTGGAAGTGCGAGCCGAAGACCAGCGCGGTGGTGGTGCCGTTGCGCAGAAGAAGCCGCATGAACTCCCGGGCCAGCTCGCGGGCCAGCTTGTTGTCGGATAGGCGGGCCTCCAGGGGCAGGGTGCGCTTCTCCAGCCAGTCCAGCAGGGTATACCCCATGGCCCCCATCACCCGGGTCTGGGGGTAGTGCACGTGGGTGTCCACCAGGCCCGGCAGCAGCAGGCCGGCCCGGCAGTCTTCCACCCGGGCCTCGGGGTAGCGGCGGCGGGCCTCGGCGAAAGGGCCTAGGAAGGCGATCCTTCCCTCCTCGATGACCAAAGCCCCCTCGGATAAGGCCTCCAGGGCAGCAGGGTGATGAAAGGGGTTTCGCTGGGTGTGGACCACCGGGCCGCGCAGGATCAGGCTCATGGCGGGGCTATTCTACCGCCAGCGGCACCAGCCGGCCCTGGCGCACATCCACCAGGCCAAGGTCGGTCAGGCGCAGCTCGGGAATCACCGCCAGGCCCAGGAAGGAGAGGGCCATGTAGGGGTCGGGCAGGGTCACCCCCAGGGCCTTGGCCGCGGCCTCGAGGGCGGCCATCCTCCGGTCTACCACCTGCAGAGGCTCGTCGGTGATGAGGCCAGCGATGGGCAGAGCCAGCTCGGCCAGCACCTCCCCATCGCAGACGGCGATCATCCCCCCGCCCAGGGCCTCCAGCCGGCGGGCCGCCAGCAGGATGTCGGCATCCGAGACCCCCACCGCCATCAGGTTGTGGTGGTCGTGGCCCACCGTAGAGGCCAGGGCCCCTTTTTGCAGGCCAAAGGCGGTGACCAGGCCCTTGCCCACCCGGCCCTGCTTGCCGTGGCGCTCAAAGCAGACCAGCTTGGCCAGGTCGCGGCTGGGGTCGGCCACGATGGCCCCGTCCCGCAGCGTGGGATAAAGGCGCTCCTCGGCGGTGAGCACCTGGTGGGGGATGGCCCGGATCACCCGTACCGGCCCCTCCACAGCCGGAATGCGCAAGTCCTCCGGGCGCAAGGCCGGCAGGCGCACGGTCTGGCGCACCGCCGGGCTGGGCGGGGTCTGGGGCAGCTCCACCAGAAGCCGCCCCCCCTCGGCCACCCGCTGGCCTCGCTGGTAGACCAGCGCCGCGGTAAAGCCCTCCAGGTCGTCCAGCACCACCAGGTCGGCCTGGAAACCGGGGGCCACCGCCCCCCGGCGGGGCAGGCGGTAGTGGCGGGCCACGTTCCAGCTTCCGGCCCGGATGGCGTACAGGGGGTCGGCCCCCAGGGCGATGGCCTTGCGCACCAGGAAGTCCACCCCACCCTCGCGAAGCAGGTCGGAGGGCAGCCGGTCGTCGGTGACCAGGCCGATGCGGTCGGCGTGCTTAGGAACCAGCAGAGGGGCTAAGGCCTCCAGGTTGCGGGTAGTGGAGCCTTCCCGCACCATCAGGAAGCAGCCGGCCTCGAGCTTGGCCTTCCCCTCTTCCAGGCGGGTGCTCTCGTGGTCGGAGGCGATGCCGGTGGCCAGGTAGGCCTGCAAGGGGGGGCCGGTCAGGGTGGGGGCATGCCCCTCGGGGGTCTTGCGCCAGTGCTCGGCCAGCCGCACCTTGGCCAGCTCCTGGGCCTCCCCGGCCAGAATGGCGGGGAAGCTCATCAGCTCGGCCACCCCCACCACCCGGGGGTGGGCCAGCAGGCGCTCCATCTCGGCCAGACCCAGCACCGCCCCGCTGGTCTCGAGGGGGGTGGAGGGCACCGAAGAGGGCACCGTTACCCAGACCTCCAGCGGCAGCCCCTGGCTGGCCTGCAAGAGCCACTCCACCCCGGCCACCCCGGCCACGTTGGCGATCTCGTGGGGGTCGGTGACCACCCCAACCACCCCCCGCGGCACCACCGCCCGGGCGTACTCGGCGGGGGTAACCAGGGAGCTTTCCAGGTGGACATGCCCGTCGATCAGGCCGGGGGCCACCACCCGGCCCTCCAGGTCGAGCACCGCTTCTGCCTCGGCCTGGGCGTACTCCGGCCCCACCGCCGCCACCAGCGGCCCGGCCAGGAGGATATGGGTGGGCTCTAGCTCGAGGCTAAACACATTGGCCAGACGGGCATTCTTGAACAGGAGGCTACCCGGACGGCGGCCCAGGGCCACCTCGACCGCGTACTGGAGCTGGGGGAGTTCTGGCTGCATGTTCCCAGCAGATTAAGGGTTACCCCGGCGCTATAGCAAGCTCCGGGGCCGATATGGAAAGGTTATCGTCTACTTAGGCTCGTTGGGCCACTGGCCCACCACACCGGGGGCGGCCCACTCCATGCTGGCCTGGTTGGCCCCCGGCTTATCGGAGTAGATGGGGTAGACCTGGCCCGCCGGAACCCGCAGAACGCCGTTGCGGTCGCGGATGGGGCCGGTAAAGGGGCTGTACTTGCCGGCCTTCATGGCCGCCAGGCGCGACGTCACCAGGTCGTACACGTTGGTCTGCTTGCCGGTGAGCTTGTCGGTCACCCGCCGGGCTTTGAGGGCTTGTGCAAAAGCCGGGTTGATGGGCACACCGAACTCGCCACCCAGCTCCACTGCACCTTCCTTGAGCAGCCACCAGTAGTCCACCTTATCCAGGTTGGTGTTGTTGTAGGTGCCGTTGCGCACCTTGCTCAGGAAGTCGATGTAAATCTTCTCCCAGCGCACCAGCTGGCCCGAAGGCACGGTCTTGGGGGAGAACTTCTGCATGGGCGAGTAGTGGCCAAAAGCCGGCAGGTTGCGCTTGGCCGCGGCCTGGATGACCGCCGGGGTGTCCTCGGTGAAGGCGAAGACGTCGTTGCCCTGGGCGATGAGGGCGTTGGTGGCCTCGGTGGCCTTGGCCGGGTCGAACCAGGCGTTAATCCAGCGCACGTTGATGGTGGCCCGGGGATTGACCTCGCGCACCCCCAGGGCAAAGGCCGAGATATGCCGCTTGACCTCGGGGATGGGGAAGGCCGCCACGTAGCCCACCTTGCCGCTCTTGGTCAGGGCCCCGGCTATGAGGCCGTTGAGGTAGTAGATCTCGTTGAACTCGGCCAGGTAGGTCATCACGTTGGGGGCCCGCTTATACCCGGTGGCATGGCCGAAGAGCACCTGGGGGTGCTTTTTGGCCGCGTTCAGCACCCCGTCCATGTAGCCGAAGCTGGTGGCGAAGATAACCTTGCAGCCATCGCTCACCAGCTTGTCGATGGTGGGCTCGACCTGGGCCTCCGGCACCGACTCCACATAGGCGGTCTCGAGCCAGGGCAGAGCCTTCATGGCCTCTTTGCGGCCCACGTCGTGGGCATGGCTCCAGCCGTAGTCGCCGATGGGGCCTACGTAAATCCAGCACGCTTTGAGCTTGTCCTGGGCCAGACCAAAGCCCGCCACCCACACCGCCAACAGCAATAGGGTCTTTTTCATGCCTGCCTCCTTGTGCCAGAACGCCTCGCTGTACGGGAGCCCGGACAACCGTCTAGGCTGTACCAAATCCTACCCCAAGCCGGCGCAGCAGGGAACGGTAGGCGATGGCCACCCGGTCGGACTTGAGGTGGAGCTCAGCCTGGAGGTCGAGGGGCAGCCGCTCGGGGCGCTGCGACTCCACAATGGGGATGTCCTGCGCGGCTACCTGGTCTTGGAAGGCGCGAATCTCCTCGTCGGATAGGTCGCCGTAGTTCATGGCCACATAAAACCAGCCCGACGACTCGAGCTCGCTTCGGGGGGTCACGGCCATGAAGATGGCGAAGACCTGCCCGTCCTCGTCCTGCTTGCGGAAGTAGGCCGCCAGGGGCCCCAGCACCTCGTAGGTGTAGCGCACGTACCGGCCCACCCCGGTGCCGTCGGGGTTGGGCTGGTAGACCCGGATGTCCCGGGCGATGATCCGACCATCCTCAACCTCCACCTCGTAGTCGGGAATCTCGGGGTAGGCAGGGTCGCCCAGAAAACCCGCGTGCACGAAGGGGAAGTGGGCCACGTCCAGGAAGTTCTCCACCACCCTGGGCGCGCTGGCCCGGAAGGCATAGGGGCCGCACATCACCGTGCGGAACCCCGGCTGGCCCCACTCGTAGAAGGGCGGCAGGGGGGCCTGGGGCTCGGCCAGGGCCACCCAGAGCATCCCGTAAGCCTCCCGGCTAGGGTAGACCCGGGCCTGGGCCTTGGCCGGAGGGGTCTGGCCGGCGTGGGCGGGGAAACGCACGCAGCGCCCCCCCGGGGCATAGGCCCAGCCGTGATAAGGGCAGATGACCTCGCCGTTCTGCACCCGGCCCAGCGAGAGCCGGGCCCCCCGGTGGACGCACAGATCCTGCCAGACCTCGAGGCCCTCCCCCACCGCCACGGCCACCACCTCCTCCCCCAGCACCCTGGCCGCCAGCAGCCCTTTCTCCCGCACCGCCGCGCTCATCGCCACGGGGTGCCAGTGGTGGTACAGCACCTCACCCATAACTCAAGGATATACACAAAGCCGCATTTTTACACACCCGGCCAGCCTAGCGCCGCCCCCGCTCGTAGGGCAGGCCCAGGGCCTCCGGGGCGGCCCCCTGGCGCCGCCGCCAGGCCACCAGGGCCAGCACCACGATCACCAGGGCATAGGGCAAGGCCTGCAGGAAAACCGAGGGAATAGCGCTATCCTGCAGGGCAAAGCCCAGGTAGTACAAGAGGCCGAAAAAGTAGGCCCCCAGCACCGCCCGCAAGGGCTCCCAGGCCACAAAGATGGTCAGGGCGATGGCAATCCAGCCCAGCTGGTTGGTCATGCCCTCGGTCCAGCTGCTGCGGTAGCTAACCGCCAGAAAGGCCCCGGCCAGCCCGGCGAACATCCCCCCCACCGCCACCGCCCAGTAGCGCACCCGGTAGACCGGGATGCCCAGCAGATCGGCTGCCGCCGGGTTCTCCCCCACCGAGCGCAGCACCAGTCCGGCATGGGTCAGGTAAAGGAAGGCCCAAAGCGCCACGGCCAGCGCCAGGCCCAGGTAGACAAAGGGCATCTCCGGCAGCGAAGCCAGCAGGGGCTGCCCCTCGAAGCGCTTGCCCAGAAGCCCGGCCACCCCCAGGCCCAGCATGGCCAGGGCCAGCCCCGAGACGAACTGGTTGGCCCGCAGGCCGATGGCCACAAAAGCGTGCGGCAGGGCAAACACCCCCCCCGCCAGCACCCCCGCCAGCACCCCCAGGGCCCCGGAACCAGTGGTCTGGGCGGTGGCAAAGGCCGCCAGGGCCCCCACCGCCATCATCCCCTCCACCCCCAGGTTGACCACCCCGGCCCGCTCGTTGAGCAGGTTGCCCAAAGCGGCGATCAGGATGGGGGTGCCGAAGATCACCGAGCGCAGTAAGGCAGCCCAGACCTCTTCCACAACCTACCTCCCCCAGCGCACGCGGTGCTGGGCAAAGAAATCGCTGGCAATCAGAAAGAGCAAAAACAGCCCGCTGAACACGTCCACCACCCTGAAGGGCATCTGGAAGGCCACCTTGAGCACATCCCCCCCGGCAAAGAGCACCGCCATCAGAAAAGCGGTGAGGATGGCCCAGGCCGGCTGGCCTCGAGCCAGGTAGGCCACGATGATGGCGCTAAAGCCGTAGCCCAGGGTAATATCGCCGGAGTCGAGCAGCTTTTTGTGGATGCCGGCCACCTCCCCCACCCCGGCCAGCCCGGCCAGCCCGCCGGTAATCAGGCCGGCCACAAGCAAAGTCGGCCCCACCGGGATGCCCGCGTAGCGCGCAGCCTGGGGGTTGGCCCCCACCACCCGCAGACGGAAGCCCAGGGTGGTACGCGAGAGCAAAAACTGCAGCAATAAGGCGAGCAAAACCCCCAGCACCAAGGTGGGCCAGTGCACCAGGGTACCGGGCAGGGTAGGCAGCACCGCCTGGGGGGGAAAGGGGTCGGTGAAGGCGAAGCCAAACAGGCTACGGCCCCGCCAGGGCCCCTGCACCAGGTACTGCACCAGGTAGTAGGCGGTGTAGTTGAGCATCAGGGTGGTGAGGATCTCGTTCACGCCCAGCCCGGCCCGCAGCAGCGCAGCCACCAGGGCGTAGGCCGCCCCTGCCAGGAAGCCCACCAGAAACATAGCAGGCAGCATCCAGGGCGCCTCTAGGGGCCAGAACAGGGCCACCCCCGCCGCAGCAGTAGCCCCTATGGCGATCTGCCCTTCGGCCCCGATGTTGTAAAACTGGGCGCGGAAAGCCAGGGCCAGGCCGGCCCCCACCAGGATCAGGGGAATGGCCCGGCGCAGCACCTCGGCCCAGCCGTTGGGGTCGGCCAGGGTGCCGCGCAGCAGGGTGGCGTAGGCAGTGAGGGGGGGCACCCCGTAGGCCCAGAAGACCAGCCCCGCCACCCCCAAGGCGGCCAGGATGGCCAGGCCCGCCGCGGCGGTCTGCCGCCAGGGGGAGGGGCTGGGCAGGTATTCAAGCCGCAAGGCTCCCCCCGGTCATGAGCAGGCCGAGCTGCTCGCGCGAAAGCCCCTCCACGGCGAAGGGGCCTTTGAGGCGGCCCTGGTAGAGCACCCCGATGCGGTCGCACAGGGCCAGAAGCTCTTCCAGATCCTCCGAGACCAGCAGCACCGCCGCGCCCTGCTGGGCTTTTTCCAGCAGCGCCTGGTGCACCAGCTCGGTGGCCCCCACGTCCAGGCCGTAGGTGGGGTGCACGGCCAGGATCAGCCGGGGCGATCCGGCCAGCTCGCGGGCCAGGATGACCTTCTGGATATTGCCCCCCGAGAGCAGGCGGGTGGGGGTAGCCGGGCTGGGGGTGGCGATGCCCAGGGCCTGGATGCGCTCCTGGGCCAAGGCCCGGTAGGCTGCCGGCTGGGTCAGCCATCCCCGGGCCAGGGGGGGGCGGTGGAAGGTGCGCAGGGCCAGGTTCTCGGCCACGCTCAGGCTGGGTACGGTGCCCATCTGGATGCGGTCTTCGGGGATGTGGGCCAGCCCTTGCTCGAAGAGCCGGGCCGGGTCTGGCTCGAGCGGCTGTCCCGCCAGCACCACCTGCCCCCCCTCGAGCCGCCGAAGACCGGCCAGCACCTCTACCAGCTCGCTCTGGCCGTTGCCGGCCACCCCGGCCAGGCCCAGCACCTCCCCGGCGCGCAGCTCGAAGCTCACCTCTCGCAAGGCCACCGCGCCGCGGCTGGAGCGGGCCTTCAGGCCCTCTACCTGCAGCACCACCTGGCCCAGCTCCGCGGGCTTTCGTTTGCGCTCGAAGCTCACGTTGCGCCCCACCATCAGCAAGGCCAGCTTCTCCCGGCTGGCCTCCGAGGCCGCCAGGCTGCCCACCACCCGCCCCCGGCGCAGCACCACACAACGGTCGGCAACCGCCAGAACCTCCTCGAGCTTGTGCGAGATGAAGATGAGCGACTTGCCGGCCTGGCGCAGCTCTTGCATCACCCGGAACAAAGCCTGGGCCTCCTGGGGGGTGAGCACGCTGGTCGGCTCGTCGAGGACGAGCATCCTGGCCCCGCGCAGAAGGGCCCGCACGATCTCCACCCGTTGCTTTTCCCCCGGGGAAAGGTCGGCTATGCGGGCCATCGGGTTGATCTCCAGGCCGTAGCCCTGGGCGATGCGCTCGATCAGGGGAAGAATGCGGCGGGCCGGCCAGAGCGGGCTGCCGATGCCTAAAGCCAGGTTCTCGGCCACGGTGTGCCGGCCCACCAGCATGGGGTGCTGCGGCACCAGGCCGATGCCCAGCCGCAAGGCCTCGAGGGGAGAGCCGATCTGCACGGGCCGGCCCTCCAGGAGTATCTGGCCCGCATCGGGACGGTAGAGGCCGTAGAGGATGGAGACCAGGGTGCTCTTGCCGGCCCCGTTCTCCCCCAGAAGGGCCAGCACCTCCCCGGGGTAGACCTCGAGGCTTACGCCGTCGTTGGCCACCACCCCAGGGAAGCGCTTGGTGATATTTTGCAACCGCAGAAGAGGCTCCGCCATCGCCGCAAATCATAACGCAAAGACGGCTTCGAGCTGGTCAAGGCCGGCAATGCTCCGCCAAGCAAAGAGCAGTGTGCGCTCTGGGAGTCTGACCCAGTTTTTGAGCCAGCAATCCCCCTCGAGCTAGACTTGGTTTAGGCAAACGGCGGCCTCGGTTTCTCCATCCAGCCGAAAGACCCTCCGTTATGTTGCAGCTGAAGATACTGGGTTCCCCACACCTGCTTTGCGAAGGCCGGGAGGTGCGCCTGCCGCGCAAAGCTGTGGCGCTGCTGGCCTGTCTGGCCCTCGAGGGCCGCCAACCGCGCGACCGCCTGGTCGAGCTGCTGTGGGGAAGCCAGGGCGAGGCCAGGGGTCGGCACAGCCTACGACAGCTGCTGTACCAGATCAAGGCTACTCCAGCTGGAGCCTATCTCTCCAACAGGCGCGATCTGCTCGAGCTCAGCAACTTCTGGCTCGATGCTCGGGCTTTTCTAGAGCTAGCGGAAAGCGAATGCTGGCCCGAGGCCCTGGCTTTGTACCGGGGCGAGCTGCTCCTGGGCTGGGAACTCGAGGAAGAAGGCTACACCGGCTGGCTCCGGCACTGGCGCGAGCAGCTCGGACAGCTCCAGGTCAGGGCCCTTGAAGGCCAGGCCGGGCGGCTGGAAGCCGCCGGACAGCTCCGGCCTGCCCTGGAACTCTACCTCGAGCTGATCCGGCAAGACGAGCTGCAAGAACATTTTTACCGCCAGGCCATGCGGCTATGCGCCGCACTAGGAGAGCTCACTCGAGCCCAGCACTTGTACCAGCAGCTATGCGCCGTGCTGCAGCGAGAGCTGGCCCTGGTACCCCTCCCCGAAACCCGGGCCCTGGCCGAGCAAATCCATCGGCGCAAGCCGTCCTCAGCTCCTACGCTGCAACACCCCCGAAGCCCCCAGTTCAACCCGCCCTTGGTTGGGCGCAGTGCCGCCCTGCTCCAGCTCGAAACAGCCTGGCAAAGCCAGAAAACCATCTTCATCGCTGGGCCAGCAGGCGTGGGCAAAAGCCGCTTAGCAAAGGAATTCCTGGCCGGAAAGGGCCCCTACATCGCCCTCTTAGGGCAGCCTGGCGACAACCCCACCCCCTATGCCTCCATGTTCCGCTGGATGCGCCAGGCCCTGCAAGCCAGCCCTGGCCTGCGGCTACCGTCCTGGGTGCGCCTCGAGGTCTCCCGGCTCTTGCCAGAGCTCTCCGAGGCCCCCCCACCCCCGCTAGACGATGGGGCCCATGTGCGCTTCTTTACTGCCCTGGCCGAGATACTGGCCCAGGCCCCCGGCAGCCCCAACTTCCTCTGCGAGGATGCTCATTTTTGTGACCCCTGGAGCCTGCGGGCCCTTGGGACGGGACTGGCCCAGCTGGAGGGGGTGCGGCTGGTCTACACCTTTCGAGGCGAGGAACTGAACCCAGAGGTGGCGGAACGCTACCGCAGCGACGAAGCCCTGGGGCAAGCTTTCTGGCTCGAGCTGAACCCCCTGAGCGAAGCTGAGGTGGCCGAGCTGGTCGCCCAGCTCTCGGGCCGTCCGGCCCGACTCTTTCCCCGACGGCTCTACCAGGCCACCGCAGGCAACCCGCTGTTTGTGCTCGAGACCCTGCGCAGCCTGTTCGAGTCGGGCGAGCTGCGCGTAGGCGACGCTGGGGTCTGGGAAACCCCCTACGACGAGCACACCCAGGACTACGCCGAGCTGCCCATTGCCCAAAGCGTGCGCCAGGTCATTCTGGCCCGGCTGGAGCGGCAAGGGGCGGCGGTGGTGCGCTGCTTGGAGGTGGCGGCTTTGCTGGATCAGGGCCCTTTCGACTCCAGAACCCTGGCCGAGGCCGCCGCGCTTTCAGACTGGGAGGTCTGCGAGGCCCTGGAACGGGCCGGCCAGGCCCGGCTGCTCGAGGCCAGCCCCCAGGGGTACCGCTTCAGCCACGAGCTCATAGCCCGCACCATCGCCGAGGCCCTCCTGCCCGACCGACGGCGGCTCATCTCGGGACGGCTGGCCCAGCACTACGCCCGACAGCCGGTGCACCCGGCCAGGGTCGCGGGCTACCTCGAGGCCGCGGGCGAGAGCGAAGAAGCCGCCCTATGGTGGCTCAAGGCCGCCCAGCAGACCCACGCCCTCGGAGCCTACCAGGAGGCCGATGCCTACTACCAGCGGGCCGCTATGGCCCTGCCCAGCGAACACCCCCAGCGCTTCGAGGCCTTGTCGCAGCGCTTTTATTTGAGCCGCCAGGTTGGCCGGGCCGACCCAGGGGAGCAGGCCAAGCAGCTAGAGCAGCTACGGCAAAGCGCCAAAACCGCCCTGCAGCACGCACAGTACTGGTTTTTCCAGAGCATGCTGCTCGATGATGCCCAAGACCTCGAGGGCGCCCTCGCAGCCAGCCGCCGGGCCTACACCTACGGGCTTCAGGTCTCGGCCGCCGAAGCCTTCTATCCGCTCATTTTCGTGACCCACTACCAGCGCGACCTGGGGCTTTTGCAGGCGGCCAGCGAGGACGGCCAGCAGGCCCTGGCCTTGGCCCGCCAGCTCTCGCCCTTTCACACCGCCGAGGCCCTGCTCTGCCACGCCCTGACCTGCATGCTGTGCGGCCAGCCGGAAGAGGCCCTGGGCTTGTGCGGCCAGGCCGAGGCCCTGGTGCGCCAGCACGGCCCGGCCCCCTCGGCCTTCTGGCTGCTTCAGGAGCGGGTGGGGGCGGTGCGGGCGCGGGTGCTGAACCGCACCTCTCGCTTCGCCGAGGCCGCAGCAGCCCTGGAGTCCTTGCTGGTTCGCGCACGGCAGGCTGGGGTGCAGCGGCAGGAGCTGGTGGCTCTGCTGGTGCGGGCTGAGTCCTGGCTAGGGCTGGGCCAGACCGGCCCGGCCACCCTGGACCTCGAGCGGGCCCTCGAGCTGGCCCGGCAACTCAACTGGGGGCACTCAGAAACCTACCAGCTCTACGCCGAACTCGAGCTGGCCCTGCACAACCCCAAAGCGGCCCTGCGCCAGGCCGAACGCGCCCTCCAGGCCGCGGGGCGCAACCGGGTTCTAAAGCTCAACGCCCTCTACAGCCGCGGTGGGGCCTGGCTAAGCCTGGGGCGGCTGGCCCAAGCCCAGACCGACCTGCAAGCCGCCCTCGACCTACACGGCAACTCCCCCCGGTTTCGCAGCGTGGCCTACGAAGCCATCCAGGGCCGTTTGGCAATGACGAAGCAATGACGAAGCAATGACGCGGCAATGACGCAGCCTGGGCTAACCTTCCGGGCGTGAGGGAACCCGAAAAAGCCCAGCCGCTGGACGTGGTGCTGCACCTCGAGCCCCCCCAGCCCCAGCGCCCCTGGCGGGCGGTGCTGCTCGACCCCCAGACCGGCGAACGCTGGGAGTTTGCCAGCCCGCTCGAGCTTTTGCAGCACCTCGAGCAGCTCTGTCTGGCCCTGGGCGGGCGCATCACCGGGATTCGCTAACCCTCACCAAAGGAGACCTCATGGCACGAGCGATGGTACGGCTGGCCCTCCTCACCCTGGTACTCGCAGCCCTGGCGGCCTGCGGCGGTGGGGGTGGGAGCAGCAACGCGGGCGTCTGGGACGACAGCCGCTGGGATCAGGCCAACTGGCAGTAAGGGAAAGGGAGGCTTTATGCGTAGAAAAGAATTGTTCTTCTTCACTCTAGGAGCCGGCATCGTGGCAGCCGGGCTTTGGGGCCTTGGCGTGGGGAGTCTGACCAGCTTCACCCCGGGAACCCCCATCCGGGCCAGCGAGGTGAACGCCAACTTCTCCACGCTCAGGTCGGCCATCGAGGCCCTCGAGCAGCCCGTGGGGGTCAGCCGCCTGGCCGTGGGCGGTACCATTGGCGATGGCAAGGTGCTCAAGGCCCAGGGCGGCAACCTGGTCTGGGGCGACGATGCCACCGGCGCGGCCAGCTTCGGAACCTCGCTGACCGGCAGCGATGACACCAACCCCGGCTTTAGGGTGCGCAACAACGCGAATCTCGGCGTGGGCGTTCAAGGGGAGGTTGCTGATACCGGCTGGGGGGTTCGTGGTATAGCTGGCATCGGGATAGGGGTCGAAGGTGAGGCGAACACGGAGGGGGGCGCGGGTGTCTCCGCCAAGGCGGCGGTACCGGGTGCCACCGCCTTACTTATACAAGGCAGCATCGGGGTGCACGGCACCACCAGACCCGCCTTTATCCACGTAGTCAACAACACCAGCGGCAACCACGCCGTCCTCGATCATCCCCTGCTAAATGGCGACCCCAACGCCATACTAATCGTGACCTATGTCAGATCGAGCACCGAACCGCATCCAGTGATTAACGCGCCCTTTGGGGTTTCTTACGATAACGGAGTGGGCCGCTGGCGCATTTTCCGCGCCGACGGAAATCCCATGCCCCTTGATGCCCGGTTCAACGTGCTGGTCATCAAACAGCTCTAGTGAGGGCGCATGAACCCACGAGAACTGCGGAACCTGGCCTTGGGGCTGGCCCTGGGCTTTCTGGGGGCCGGTGTGCTGGCGGGCGTGAGCCTGCCGCACACCTTCACCGCCGGAAACCCCATCCGGGCCGGCGAGGTGAACGCCAACTTTGCCGCCCTGAACAACGCCCTGCCGGGCGTGGCCCAGACGGTCAGTGCAGGCTCGGCGGCCATTACCGCCTCGAGCGCCGTCATCGACAGCGTGAGCATCAACGTACCGGGGCCGGGGTACGTGCGGGTGAGCGCCAGCGCCCAGCTCAACATCGAGTACACCGGCGCCAGCGCCCATTTCACCTTCGGGGTTTCCGACGCTCCGGACGTCTTCAGCCCCGATCAGGACCGGCGCATTATGCTGCCCAACGGTCTGCCTGCCTGGACCTACAGCTACATCGTGAGCAGCGAGCGGGTCTTCCGCGTGGACAGCGCCGGCCCCAAAACCTTTTATATGCTGGCCGAGGAAAACAGCAGCGCGCAGGGCACGGTCTCGAGGCGGGTGCTCACCGCAACCTATTTCACCGCCATGGGAACCGTGCAGACCCCCTAAAGCAGGTGTACTATGCAGAGACTTTTCGTTCAGTTGCAAAAGGTCTTCTGGGGTGGCCTCCTCTGGCTTGGCCTGCTGGGCGTCTGGCCGCAGGCCCAGGCCGCCGATTTCAGCCTGGGCGGGGGCCTGAGTTTTGCCGCCGGCAGCAGCGGTTCGTCCCTGCAGGGCTCGGCCCAGTTCAGCGTGCGGAACCTGGTGCAGGCCCCGCCGGTAGCCCTGCACCTGCGGGCCGGGGCCGATGGCAGCGTCTCGGGTGGCTTTGCTCTGTCCTTGCAGGCGGGACCCCTGCTCGAGGTGGGCCTGCAACCGCTGAACCTCTACGCCGGCCCTACCCTGGGGGTGCGCTTCAGCGACCTTGGCACCAGCGGGCCCCTCTTCGGACTGGTGGCGGGCCTCGAGCTGCCCACCGGCAACGTCTACACCTATGCCGAGCTGGTCTATACCTTCAACGGCCCGGCTCCTGGCTTTGGGCTGCGCGGTGGGGTCAACATTCGGCTTTAGCCGCCGCACTCGATCAAAAATCCGTTGACCCACCCGGAGGCAGACCAACGGACTAAAGCGCCTGAAGCAGATCTGAAATACACCCGGCCAGTCTGGTGTGCTACCCTCAACTCAAAGGGTCTGGCAGTTCGTTTCTGGTGCATCTGCAAAAGGAGTAGACATGCAAAGGTTTTTCATCTGGCTAACGGTTCTGGCAGTCGG
>Ga0116210_1001747_pt1 | contig 15077 bp, 15 predicted proteins | sample TshhotsprinmetaG_FD_94483 | JGI IMG/M metagenome (GOLD analysis project Ga0116210, IMG submission 94483) | Hot spring microbial communities from South Africa to study Microbial Dark Matter (Phase II) - Tshipise hot spring metaG | ecosystem: Environmental > Aquatic > Thermal springs > Hot... | reverse complement strand
CTATCCAGTGACGGTGCCGATGCTTTAATCAGCTCTTCATTGATATATTCCGATGTAAACAATGTTATCTTTTCAGAAATGTCGACGGCATACCTATTAAAGAGGGCAAGGTCAGTGAACCATCGTTTGTGGTCATCATGGCAGTGGGTGATTATCAGACCATTTATACTCTTGAGTCCATGACCACCGATCTGCTGGAAGAGAGGACTTCCACAGTCTATGAGATATTGGGATTGACCGATAATTATTTGATATCCGATACTTTTCCCAATCCTTGAAAAGGGCCATAATCCCCAAGAATTTTTAAAACAATGCCATCGGCCATATTTTTAAATTATATATATTTTTTTTTAAATTCAACAAAAAATTTTTACCCCGTTAGAAAGTTTTCAACTTTCTAACGGGGTAAACTCGAGATCGGTCGGACTGAGCCTTTTTGATAGAGGAATTTCTTTAAAATCTAATAGATGAGATACCTTTAGGTCAAATTGATAATTTTAATAACCGAAAGGAGTCATATCGAAATTATTAATGGTTCGGTATTTTTCCCCATTAGATTAGAAAGCCCCGTGCAAAGCTTAGCTTCTATCCCGAACTAAGAGGACCACGGGTTCTACCCCTAGTCCTCTGGTACGGGATGTTCGCCCCCTGTGGGTGTTTCTTGGGAACAACGGGCTTTGCCCATGGGGCTCCATCGGGGTGTGAACCATTCCATTATATTGGCCAAACAGTTCTAACGGGGTTTAAAGCGAAGTGCCCCTCAGATTAAGACTGGAAAGCGGGTTTATTGAAAACGTTCTTCAAAGATGGGTGTTTTCTTAGTGACCCTTCCCAATGCTTCCGGTGGAACGAATTCTACGCTTGCTCGAACCCGATAGACTTCCAGCATTTTTCCCTCAATATCCCTTGCTAAATCAGGCAATTGATTTGGCTGGACTCCAGCACCGTATTCCACCTTTATCTTTAAGGGTGGAGTGACATTGGGCGGAGGTGCATTTAGGATGATCCTCATGGTCCCTGTGACCCTTGGGATGAAGGAAGTGATGACATCGCGCACCGCAATCGGAAAGACGCTTATTCCTTCCACAAAGAGGCGATCATTCAATCGCCCCAGGTGTTTAATCCGATAACCCGGGCCGGGATATCCACATTCGCATGGATCGGTAAAGACCTGAATGACATCTCCCAAACGATATTTGACCAGAGGCAGTCCTTCCCGATCCAGTGATGTGATCAGGCCCTCTCCGATTGCCCCATTTTTAACCTCAATGGGCTGTTGGGTATCCAGGTCAATCAAATCCTCTGCCCAGATACTCAGGTCGAGAGCTACTTCGTGAAGACCTTGATATTCCTCTGCTATACAGGAACTTGAGAAGCCTTCGCTGTTGATCATTAGGTAATCGTTCCATTTTCCACCGAAAGCCGTCTCCATTCGCTTCCGAACAGAAGGGATGCCAACGCCCGGTTCACCTGTTAGAAGGAGCTTCTTGATTCCCAGTTCGGAGACAGGTCTGCCGGTCATTTTGTCGTAGGTCTCGATCAAGACTTCAGCAAAGGATGGGGTTGACATTAAGGCATTGGGACGGATGATTCGGGTATATTCCACAATTTTTTCTACAGGTGTTTCAGCCCCGAGGTCCAGACAGAGAATGCCCATATATTGGAGAGGCGTTTTGACAATACTTCCTGCCCATCCTCCGCTTAAGGGAAAGCAGAAGAGAACCCGATCGGCTGGACGTATGCCTGCCAGCCAAAAAACTCTGGCTGTCCCTTCATTCCATCGGTCGAAGTCATGCTGGGTAAAAGAGTAGCTGAAGGTTGGGATACCCGTTGTCCCACCGGTCGTCTTGGCAATGATGATCTTCTCTGGTGGGCAACAGAGATGCATTCCAAAGGGGTGGCCAAAACGTTCGAGCGATTCTTTTTGGCTTTGCCTTTCTTCCTCCTTATCCATCAAAGGTGGGATCTTTCTAAAATCATCCCAACTCTTGATATCCTCCGGTTGAAAGCCTATGGCATCAAATTTTCGCCTGTAGAATTCAGAATGAGAATAGCAATATTTTAATTGCTTTCGAAGCTTTCTGATACGGATCTTTTCCATTTCTGCCCTACTTAGAAGTTCTTGTTTTTCATTCCATACCTTTTTCATGAAGATCCTCACCGAAGGAATTTAGGGACAGAACGCAAAGATCATCTCTCTGAGGATGACAGAGGCGGTTACTGAGGAGATCTGAGTCGGATCGTAATCCGGGGTGAGCTCCACCATATCAAATCCAATGACATGGAGGGGGTGAAGGATTTTAAGTATGGAGATGAGCTCATGGAAAGTAAGGCCACCAGGTTCCGGCGTTCCAACTCCCGGAAGAAGACCTGGCTCGATGACATCGAGGTCGAGAGAAATATAGACGGGTTTGTTTCTTAACCGCTTTACTAAGGATTTTAAAGAAACCTCATCTGAAGGGATGATCGATTGCATCCTCCTCGCCAGATCAAATTCCTCGAATGTTCCAGAACGGATACCCACCTGAAACAGCCTTTCTTTACCCAGATGATCGATTACTCTCCACATGACGGTGCTATGGGAGAGGGTCTCGCCTAAGTAATCCTCTCTTAAGTCGGTGTGGGCATCGATATGAATGAGATGGAGATCGGGGTAACGAATGGCAAGCTCTTCAACGATTGGAAGGGTGATCAGGTGGTCGCCTCCCAGCATAACCGGGAACTTCTCTGCGGCGAGAATTTTACTGAGGGCTTTTCGGATCAGACGGAGCGCCCTCTTTTTCTCTCCCAGAGGGAGCTCCAGATCTCCCATATCGTGGATCGAATAGAGACCGAGGTCCTTATTAAAATAAGGGCTATAGGTTTCAATCCCCCAGGACGCTTTTCGAATGGCTGAAGGGCCAAAGCGGGCTCCAGGACGAAAAGAGGCCGAACCATCGTAGGGGCATCCAATAATAACGGTTTTTGCTTTCTTGAAAGAGGCCGTAGCGGAGAGAAAAGATGGTTCAATGAAAGGAAGGTTCATTCTCGGTATTCCTTTTTGGAACTTCAAGGAGAGAAATCGGTTTGGTGAAAAGTATTAATAAAAAATCTTTGTTTTATGTATCAGCCTTAAGAAAAAGAGGGTACGACAGCTCAGAATACACCTGAGATAGCCCTCGAGGAGGCTTTAATCGGTCTCTTCTTTCTCCCACAGGACGACCGCCGCAATGGTGGCGCCGACCTTCTGGACCCTGTGCTCAACCGCTATGGAGTTGAGATCTTTGATCACCCGTCCCCGTAGCTTCATGCCCTCAATCGCCATCTGCCGGACTGTCTCCTCGACCTCTGATTTTGGACCTCGAGCAGAGTATTCCATGATCAGCCCCGGATAATCCGGATTTTCCGGAAGGGCAACTGCCACAGCAGAAGCAATGATTTGGCCTGGGACATCGCTGGTGATGGATGCATAGGCAGTCGGGATCAGAGCCCCCGCGGGAAGAGGAACGGGATTGATGAGCTGGCAGCGGGGCGGCACTATGCTGCTCATCTTCATCAGATTGGTGTCTCCGATTCCTGCACGGAGAAGGGCTCCGTCAAATGCATTCAGAAGGGTAAACCCTTCTGAATGGCCAGAAACCAGAAAATAGTGGGTTGGGGTTTTAATGATCACCGATCTCCTCCTTTGTCTCTGATTTACCCCGTTAGAAAGTTTCTAACGGGGTTTGTCCGTTAAAACCCTCTTAAAATGAAGGTGGTGAGCTGATCCACAAAACCACCGCCTCCTTTGAGCCACTGTTATGAAGCCAATGCTCTTTTTCTGCGGAAAGATAGAAACATTCTCCTCTTTTCAGCTTCAGAATCTCTCTCCCGAAACGGAGGTTGATCCTTCCTCTCAGGACAAAGCCAAACTCCTCGCCCTCGTGAGGTTTTTCTTTCGGCGTCGATTCGCCCTTCCTCAGGGTCAGGAGGATGGGTTCCAACCGTCGGTTCGTTGAGCCCGGGACCAAAAGCTCAAACTTAGCGATCTTTTCTTTCTCAATGGCGACACGATCCTTCACCCGATAAGTGATCTTTTCCTGAGAGGCCTCCTTAAAAAAATCGGAGATATCTTCATCCAGGGCATCCAGAATCTGAACCAGACTGTCCAGGGAGATGGAGGTCAGATCCCGTTCGATCTGGGAGATAAACCCCTTGGTCAGATTAGCCCGCTCCGCCAGTTCTTCTTGGGTGAGGTTGCTCAACTGTCTTAAATTCTTAATGCGTTCTCCAATTTTCATAAAATCGGTGTCACAGTTTACAAAGAAAATAGTTTAGTAATATGTAAGACAGTATAGAAAGAAATAAGTTTAGCAAACTAAACCTGCATTTAGACTTAGTATAACGCTCTTTTTGGGTTTGTCAAGCATTTTTTAGAGATTTCTGAAAAATTTCAGAACTCTCTGATTACAACGATTTGGGAAAGATTACGAGGATTAGAAACAGATGAAAAAAAATAAAGAGAAATCTGGGTAATCTTTTTGGGAAATCTGCGTAATCGAGAGACCGAAAAGGGTTTTTCAGAACTCTCTTTTAGATTTTTTTGAGATTTTTGGAGGTATCCAGGGCTCAGGACAATCGGCTTTTGTAATCGTGATAATTGAATTCCCGAGTTAATTGGAATCCAGAGGTTTCATTCCATATTCCGAGAGAGGGATGTGAGACGCCGTTGAACATGGTCGTTTTAACCGTGGTGTAATGGATCATATCGTCAAAGATGATTTTATCACCTGGTTTGAGTTCGTTCTCAAAGGACCAATTTCCCATGAAATCGCCCGCCAGACAGCTGATGCCTCCCATTCGGTAAGTGGGCTTTCCCATCTGTTCATCGGTAGCCCCCAGAATAACGGGTTTATAGGGCATTTCCAGACAGTCGGGCATATGGCAGGTAAAGGAGACATCGAGAATGGCCGTTTTTATGCCACTATTTTCGACAATATCCAATATGGTGGAGACCAGAAAGCCCGATTGATAAGTGAAGGCACTTCCAGGTTCTAAGATCAGCTCAAGACCATATTTATCTTTAAAGTCGCTGAGAATGTGAATTAAGTGAGGGACATCATACCCTTTTTGTGTGATTGAGTGTCCACCGCCAAGATTTACCCATTTCAATTTCGATAAAAAGTGACCCAGCTTTTTCTCAATAACAGTTAGAAGTCTCTCAAGAGCAAAGGAATTTGCTTCAAATAGAGTATGGAAATGAAAACCTTCAACCACAAGAGGGAGATCCTCGCCAAGTTGGTCAGCCGTGATCCCTAAACGGGAGCCCGGGCTGCAGGGGTTGTAAATTGCGTAGGATGTCTCCGAGAATTCAGGATTTAGTCGAAGGCCAATGGAGATGCCGTTTTGATGGGTTATCGGGGAGAATCTTTGGAATTGGTTGATGGAATTAAAGGAGATATGACTGCTATATTTTAAGATCTGTTCGAAGGTCCTCTCTTCGTAAGCCGGGGAATAAGTGTGGGCCTTCACTCCAAGTTCCTCAAAGGCCAGACGGGCCTCGTTGGCCGAGCTGGCTGATGCACCAAAGCCATATTCTTTAAAGATCGGGAAGATACCCCAGGTTGAGAAAGCCTTAAGGGAGATGAGGATGGTGACTCCCGCAACCTCTTTCACCTTTTTGATCAATTCGAGGTTCCCTCTGAGACGTTGTTCGTTGATCACATAACAGGGAGATGGGATTTTGTTAAAATCGATCGACGTTTCCATTACTACCACTTTATACTTCCAGGTCGACATCATGCAGTTCGTGCCAGGGAAGTCCATGTTGTTTTAATTGGTCCATGAATGGGTCCGGATCAAATTCTTCAGTGTTGTAGACGCCGGGCCGTTTCCATTTCCCTGTGACGAGCATCATGGCTCCGATCATGGCAGGAACCCCTGTAGTATAGCTTACGGCCTGGGCTCCAATTTCTTGATAGGCCTCCTCATGCTTGCAGTTATTATAGATGTAGTAGGTTTTCTCCTTGTTATCCCTTATCCCTCTGATCCGGCAACCGATGGAGGTTTCACCCGAATAGCTCTTGCCAAGTTCTCCAGGGTCAGGAAGGACGGCCTTTAGGAATTTGAGGGGCACAATCTCTTTTCCTTCATACAGGATGGGCTTGATGCTGGCCATTCCAATATTTTGGATGACACGCAAATGGGTCAGATATTCCTGCCCGAACGTCATCCAGAATCGAGCCCTTTTCAGCGTGGGAAAGTTTTTCACCAGCGATTCCAGTTCTTCGTGATAGATGAGGTAAGATTCACGGGGTCCGATATGAGGATAGGTTAACGGTCTGTGAATTTCATGGGGTTCTGTTTCAATCCATTGGCCATTTTCCCAGTACTTCCCTCTCTGGGTGACCTCGCGAATATTGATTTCCGGGTTGAAATTGGTGGCAAAGGGTTTCCCATGGTCGCCCGCATTGCAGTCGACAATGTCCAGATAATGGATTTCATCAAAATGATGTTTCGCTGCATAAGCGACGAAGACTCCTGTTACTCCTGGATCGAAACCACAACCTAAAATGGCGGTGAGTCCTTCTCTCATAAAACGGTCGTGGTAAGCCCATTGCCATTTATATTCAAACTTGGCCACATCCAGGGGTTCGTAACTTGCGGTATCCAGATAATGGATGCCTGTCTCAAGACAGGCGTCCATGATGGTGAGATCCTGATAGGGAAGGGCCACATTGATCACAATCTCGGGCCTCACTTCTTTAAATAATACGATCAATTGATCGACCCGGTCCGCATCCACCTGTGCGGTCTGTATACGGGTGCTTCCCACCGCTTTTGCAATGGCATCACACTTCGATTTGGTACGGCTGGCCAGAGTGATTTCGGTAAACACCTGCGGGACACGGGCCACCTTATGTGCCACCACAGCCCCTACACCACCTGCTCCGATGATCAGGACCTTCGCCATATCCATTTGTCCCCTGTTCGTTGAGGGAATAGTATAAAAAGAATTATGTTTAATAAACTAAACTGGAAAAATTATAACGCCCTTTTTAAATTTGTCAAGAAAAATTTTACAGAGCTCTGAAAAACTGCTTCACGCTCTCTGATCGGGGTGAGAGTCTTCCCATTAATGGGGTGAAGCCCTTCTCGATATGACGACCTAATTCCTGTGCGGTTTGTCGTTCCGGGCTTAATCCGGGATTTAGGAAAAGACTGGATTCCTGCTTCTGCAGGGGTGACTCCTTTGGGTATGATTCATGTCGCCATGTATAACAGGGTTTACACCGTAACATCCCGAAAGCCTCAGTCTTTAGACTGGGGATGAAGGCAATTTCAAATCCAAGGATGAAGAAAAGCCCCGTCCTTTAGAGCGGGGATATACTGGGTTTACACCTTTTCATTTTTAAGTTACTTTTTGAAAGAGGACAACATGGATAAGATCATCATCCGAGGGGCCAAAGTTCACAACCTGAAAAATATTGATGTCGAGATTCCCCGGAATCGATTGGTGGTCATTACAGGACTGAGTGGCTCCGGCAAATCGACCCTTGCCTTCGATACCCTCTATGCCGAAGGACAGCGCCGATACGTCGAGTCGCTTTCTGCCTATGCCAGACAATTTCTGGAGCAGATCGAAAGGGCGGATGTCGAATCGATCGATGGGCTTTCCCCAGCCATTGCCATCGATCAGAGAAGCATGTCTCGGAACCCTCGCTCCACGGTTGGCACTGTGACCGAAATTTATGACTACTTGCGACTTCTCTTCGCCAGGATCGGAGAAGCGTTCTGTCCCCACTGCGGTATTCCTATTACCTCACAGACCCTCCAACAGATGACGGAAACACTGCTCCGGTTGGTTCCTGGGACATGGCTTACGATATTCTCTCCCATCGTGAGAGGAAAGAAGGGTGAGTATCGGAAAGAGATGGAGGAACTCCGGCGAAATGGGTTTATGAAGGTGAGAATTGATGGAGCTATCGTTGACTTGAGCGAGGAGATACGCCTGGACAAGAACAAACGCCACGAAATCGATGTGATGGTGGACCGTCTGGCTGTAAAAGCGGGTGCAGAAAAGAGGATCAACGATTCTTTGGAGATTGCCTCACGCCTTTCCAAAGGGATTGTAAGGGTGGAGAGGGATGAAGGTGAACCGCTGATCTTCAGTCAGAGATTTTCTTGTCCGGATTGTGGATTTAGTTATCCCGAAATCACACCAAGGATGTTTTCTTTTAACAGTCCACAAGGAGCCTGTGCAGCCTGCAGTGGATTGGGGATAAAATCTTACTTCGATCCTGATCGGATCGTGCCAGATCCCTCTCTCTCCATCAATGAGGGGGCGATCCTACCCTGGAGAGAGAGGGGGCAAGCCTTTTTACAACCGATCGTTGAAGGTTTAGCAGAACATTATCATTTCGATCCCGATACCCCATTTGGCGAACTGCCCCCATCGGTTCAGCACCTCTTCCTTTATGGGTCTGAGGGAGAGAAGATCTCGTTCAGGATAAAAGGAAAGGGTTCGTCTCACCTTTTTCGTCAGCCTTTTGAAGGGGTTGTGAGGGAGATGGAGAGACGTTTGGAGAATGATCAGGAGGGGGCTGATGTCTTGGAGAGATTTATGAGTTCCACGCCATGCACGGAATGTGGTGGAACCCGATTGAAGAAGGAGGTCTTATCGATCAAGGTCGGTGGCAAGTCCATTGCAGAAGTAACCCGTTTCTATATCAAAGAAGCATTGGATTTTTTAGTGAATCTCGAACTGACTCCGCGGTCTCAAAAGATCGCTCATGCCGTTTTAAGAGAGATCAAGGATCGGTTGAAGTTTATGATGGACGTGGGTCTGGACTACCTGACTCTTGATCGCAATTCAGCCACCCTCTCTGGAGGGGAGTCGCAGCGGATTCGATTGGCGACGCAGATCGGTTCCAGTCTGGTAGGGGTTCTTTATGTATTGGATGAACCCAGCATCGGACTTCATCCGAGGGATCATTTGAGACTTTTAGAGACCCTTAAGAGGCTGAGGGATCTGGGAAATACGGTCATCGTCGTGGAACATGACGAAGAGACTATTCGATCTGCGGATTATGTCATTGATATGGGCCCCGGTCCAGGCGAAAGAGGAGGAAAGGTGATCTTTGCCGGTCCTCCGAAGGCATTGATGAGAGAGAAAGATTCGTTGACCGGTCAGTATCTCTCTGGAAAACGATCGATTCCGCTTCCCTCCCAAAGGCGGTCCATTGGAGATAAGTATCTGGTGCTGAAAGGTGTGAGTACCAATAATTTAAAGAATATCGATGTGAGAATTCCATTAGGTGTTTTTAACTGTATCACAGGCGTTTCAGGCTCTGGCAAATCGACCCTAGTGATCGATACCTTATATGCGCAGTTGGCTCAACGACTTTACCATAGTCGAAAGCAGGGTGGTTGGATTCGAAAGATCGAAGGGATAGAGCATATTGACAAGGTCGTTCATGTCGATCAGATGCCCATTGGAAGAACTCCCCGTTCCAACCCAGCTACTTATACAGACGTCTTTCAGCCGATCCGGGGGCTCTTCGCCCAACTCCCTGAATCTAAAATGAGAGGTTTTCGTCCAGGGCGATTCAGCTTCAATGTTTCAGGGGGCCGATGTGAGGCTTGTAAGGGAGATGGGATTATAAAGGTGGCGATGAACTTTCTTCCAGATGTCTATATTACCTGTGAGGAATGCCATGGGAGAAGATTTAACAGGGAAACATTAAATATCCGGTATAAAGGCAGAAGCATTGCGGATATCTTGGATATGACGTCGGAAGAGGCGTACGATCTCTTTAAAGCCATTCCTGCGATTCACCATAAACTTCAGGTCCTGTGCGATGTAGGATTGGGTTACCTTAAATTAGGTCAGCCGGCCACCACCCTTTCAGGAGGAGAGGCCCAGCGTATCAAACTGGCAAAGGAGTTGAGCAAGAGAGAGACGGGAAAGACGGTCTATATTCTGGATGAACCGACCACGGGCCTTCACTTTGCAGATATCCAGAGGCTATTGGATGTCCTGAACCGACTTGTTGATAAAGGCAATACAGTCATTGTGATCGAACACAATATGGAGGTGATTAAATCAGCGGATTACATCATTGACTTGGGGCCAGAGGGTGGAGAAGAAGGGGGATATGTGGTCGCAGAAGGAACTCCAGAAGAGATCATCAAATCTCCCCAGTCCTATACGGGTCAATATCTCGAAAGAAAGCTTAACCAGATTGAGAAGAGGGATAAAGGTTGACTTTTATCGAGTAGGTTGATAAATAGCTTTTTGATACTTGTAAGGGTATTCAGGAGGTTCGATATGGAAGGGAGAGAAAAATCGAGCACTGGATTAGATGAGAATGTAGCGGGGTTTCTCTGTTATCTCGCTTTTTTCGTCACCGGAATCATCTTTTTGATGATTGAGAAGAAAAGCAACTTCGTAAGATTTCATGCAATGCAATCGACCATCACCTTTCTTGGCCTCTTTGTGATTATGGGCGTAATCAACTTCATACCCATTATTAACCTGTTGATTACTCCGCTCCTCTGCATATTAGGCCTTATTTTGTGGTTCATCCTCATGGTAAAAGCGCTTCAGGGCAAGCGATATGCTCTCCCTATCGTTGGGAAAATGGCAGATGAGAAAGGTAATGAAATAGGCTCTCTATGACTAAGAGACGGAAGAAAAAAGGTTTCACTGGGAAGTTCATTGTCTTATTATTTCTGATCGGGGCCATTGTATCTTTATCAATTCTTTTCAAAAAGGAGATCACTCACACCTTCCATCCACTGTTTGAGAAATTGGGGGTGATTGAGGAGAGGAAGGAAGTGATTCTCTATTTTTCAGATCGCAATGGAGAGTATTTGATTGCAGAAAGAAGGAAGATTTTAAGAAAGGAGGGGATCAAAGGAGAAGCCAGACAAGTTGTCGATGAATTGATCAAAGGACCGAGAGGTAAACTGATTCCGACTCTTCCTCCCCAGACAAGATGTTTAACTCTTAAGCTCGACGAAAAAGGAACAGCCCTTGTTGATTTCAACAGAGCCCTTTCGAAGGACCATCCTGGAGGCAGTTCGGCTGAAATTCTAACCACATACTCCATTGTGAATTCTCTCACACAAAATTTTCCACAGATCAGGCAAGTTCAAATTCTCATCGAAGGAAAACCGATTGAAACCATTGCTGGCCATCTCTCGTTAAAAACGCCCATCCCTGCCAAACCCGATCTGATTAAAAAGAACTAATTAAAAAGTGTCATTTGATTTAGAGAGGATTTGGTGCTAATATGTAAAAGGTTTTGGTGCGGCAACTCTTCAAACTTTAAGGTGTTTTTTTATGCTTGAGGCGAAATATATCAGGGACCATCTGGAAGAGGTTCAGGAGAGATTGGCTTTGAGGGGACAGAATATCAGCCTGAACCAATTTGTGAACATTGATGGTGAGAGAAGAAGGAGTCTCCAAGAGTGGGAGAGGTTGAGAGCTCTCCAAAAGAAAGTCTCTGATGAGGTGAGCCGGAAGAAGCGAGAGGGTGAGGACGCTTCCGATCTTATCTCCGAGATGAAGAGGGTCTCTCAGGAGTTGAAGGAACTGGACAGCGTTGTCCAGGAGAAAGAAAAGGCATTGCAGGAATTCCTTCTCACTCTTCCGAACCTTCCTCATTCATCTGTGCCAATCGGGAAGGATTCTTCTGACAATGCGGAGGTCAGGCGCTGGGGAGAAATACCCAAATTCGACTTTGAGCCAAAACCCCATTGGGATATCGGTGAGGATTTGGGGATTCTTGATTTTAAGTCGGGCGCAAAGATCACCGGAGCCCGGTTTACCCTTTACTGGGACCTCGGGGCAAAACTGGAAAGGGCACTGATCAATTTCATGCTCGATCTTCATACACGGGAGCATGGTTATTGTGAAGTTCTTCCTCCTTTCATGGTTAACCGGACGACGATGACAGGCACAGGGCAACTTCCAAAATTTGAGGAGGAACTTTTTAAAGTCGAAGGTATTGATTACTTCCTTATCCCGACCGCTGAAGTGCCGGTGACGAATATTCATCAGGATGAGGTTCTGGAGGAGAAGGACCTTCCCCTCTATTATACAGCCTACACTCCCTGTTTCAGGAAGGAGGCAGGGTCTTATGGAAAGGATACCCGGGGGTTGATTCGGCAGCATCAATTTAATAAGGTTGAACTGGTGAAGTTTACAAAGCCGGAAGATTCTTATGAGGAGTTGGAGAAGTTGCTTTCCAATGCCGAGGAGGTTCTCCGAAGGCTAGGGCTTCCCTATCGCGTGGTTAACCTCTGCACAGGGGACCTTGGATTCTCGGCCTCAAAGACTTATGATATCGAGGTCTGGTTACCCGGTCAGGACACATTTAAAGAGATCTCGTCCTGCAGTAATTTTGAGGATTTTCAGGCGAGAAGGGCGAAGATTCGATACCGTATTTCCGGAAAGTCAAAAACCGAGTATGTCCATACCCTCAACGGCTCTGGATTGGCTGTCGGAAGGACCCTGGTGGCGATCCTTGAAAACTATCAGCAGGCGGATGGAAGCGTTCTCATCCCAGAGGTGTTAAGACCTTATATGAATGGGTTAGAGAGGATTGAGAAGAGGAGATAAAAGTTCGGAGTTCGGAGTTGAGAGTTCGGAAAATTAAAAAAATGTGACGGTTTTCAGTTAGTAGAAATAATCTATCAAGAAAGGAGTTCCCTTTTGAACATCGTATTTGTTAAAGCGACAGACATCTCTGATGCTTGGTATCAACTGATCGATTTAATATTTGAAAAGGGTAATAAATTTAAGATTGATAGCGGAAGTTATGCGGGGACGTATCGATTGGAGTTTGATTATGTGACGATCCACATCACGAGTCCAGGAGTTAGGCCTCTTTCTCCGTCGATCCCTCCAGGGATGAATATACCTAACCCGACATCGGATGATTATATTGAAAATGAGTATTTTTTCTATCTGATCGATGACCAAAAGAAACCCAATGAAGCGTATACTTATGGAACTTATATCAAACCACAGATGCAGACGATCATTGAAAGATATAAACAACTCTTTCAAAAGACTGGAGGATATCGAAGCAACCAAGAGCATATTATTGTTGGAGATTGGACAGACCATCTGTCTCTGGAGGATCCGCCTTGTTTACGATCCATTGATACAAGGATTCAAGATAATAAATTACATTTTTTCTTATATTTTAGGTCATGGGACTTATGGGGAGGCTTCCCTTCCAATCTTGGTGGATTGCAGTTAATGAAGGAATATATGGCGAGAGAGATCGGGGTGGAAGATGGGGAAATCATCGCTTCTTCAAAAGGATTACATTTATACGAATACTCGTGGGATTGGGCAAAATTGAGATCTTACAGAAAGAATGGGAAGGGTGATGGTATGAAGTAATTAGAGCAAGCCGGAGGGATGGCCGAGCGGTTTAAGGCGGCGGTCTTGCCCACCTGAGGCGGGTCCGCCCAGGGCGGAAAAACCGCTGGGTGAGGTATGTTTAGATGGCTTGTATTTATATTTTGTATAGTGAAGGGGCAGATAAGTTTTATGTTGGCTCGAGTAGGGAGGATAGTGCAGATAAGCGTTTGAAGTCACATAATTCGGGGAGGGGCAAGTCTACAAAAGGAGGATGTCCCTGGAGACTTATTTATGAAGAGCGGACTTCAGATTATGCTGATGCACGGAAGAGAGAAATTTTTTTGAAGTCTGGAGTTGGTCGAAAATGGAATAAAGAGAATTTTAAAATAAGGAGGGATGGCCGAGTGGTTTAAGGCGGCGGTCTTGAAAACCGCTGGGTGAAAGCCCCGTGGGTTCGAATCCTACTCCCTCCGCCAGAAAATTTGCAAAGCAAATTTTACTATACACTGGGAACTTTTAATTTTATACAATAAATAATTGAGAGTCAGTAGTAAAAAGTTAACAATATTTCACATAAGAAAATCATGGAGAGATGCCCGAGAGGCCGAAGGGGCACGACTGGAAATCGTGTGTTCCGACTAAAATCGGGACCGAGGGTTCGAATCCCTCTCTCTCCGCCAGACTACGCCAATATGCTATAGCTTCGTCTGACAGGCCAGAGAAGGTTAAGAGAAAGGAGGTATTATGAAAAGAGAAATGAAAATTGGAATTGTATTCTCTGCCTTAATTTTTGTTTTCCTAATGCACATTGAAGGAAAAATTTCTGAGGCTCAACAATATCTTAACTTTTCAGGAAAAGTGATTAGCCTTTACCGGGGCAGTCTCAGTGTGCAGGGAGATAAGGGAGTGATGATGAATTTTGCCGTAGGCAGACGGACCATCTATGTTCCTTCACGTTTACCCGGTGTAGGGGAATGGGTAAAGGTGAGTTATTATTTACAGCGAGGCCACAATGTCGCCTATCAGGTGGAGATTCTTCCCGCTCCCTCACCACCCGCAAAAAAATAGGGGTGCGCCCATAGCTCAGATGGATAGAGCGTCGGACTACGAATCCGCAGGTCGCCCGTTCGAGTCGGGCTGGGCGCGCCACACCCGCATGGATGACGAAAAATATATGAAAATAGCTCTCGAGGAGGCTATAAAAGCGAGCCGGAATGGAGAAGTGCCGATTGGAGCTGTCTTATTAAAAGGTGATCGGGTCATTGCAAAAGATCATAACCGGTGCATCGAACTGAGTGACCCTACCGGCCATGCAGAGATGCTTGTCCTGAGAAAGGGTGGAAAAGTCTTAAGAAATTACCGATTGACGGGTACCGTGATTTATGTTACGGCAGAACCCTGTCCGATGTGTGCGTCAGCAATGGTTCACGCAAGAATATCCAAATTGGTCTTTGGAACCCTTGAACCAAAATTCGGAGCTGTGGAATCGAGGTTCAGGTTATTTCAAGATAAGGGGCTCAATCATAAGGTTGAAGTCGAGGGAGGCATTCTTGAAAAAGAATGTGCCGGAGTTTTAAAGGACTTTTTTAGAAAACGGAGAGAGAGTGGCGATAAGGCTCGAAGTGGGGAACAACAGGTAAAAAAGATCCGAGGTTTGAGGTTGAACGTTTAAGGTTTAACGTATCTTGCCTTGCAAGATCGTGGAGAGGTTGCCGAGAGGATTAAGGCGCCGCTCTCG
>Ga0116210_1001741_pt1 | contig 15122 bp, 17 predicted proteins | sample TshhotsprinmetaG_FD_94483 | JGI IMG/M metagenome (GOLD analysis project Ga0116210, IMG submission 94483) | Hot spring microbial communities from South Africa to study Microbial Dark Matter (Phase II) - Tshipise hot spring metaG | ecosystem: Environmental > Aquatic > Thermal springs > Hot... | reverse complement strand
TTGCTTTCTCAAAATTCTTTGCATGCCGAGAGCAAAAATCACGGTTACTGCTACCGGTAGACCTTGAGGAATGGCGGCTACTGCTACTGCTACTGCTGTTAAAAACATTTCAAAAATTTCTCTACCAAACCCTACTCCAAAAATAAAGATTAAAAAACAAACAAAAGTGATTGAAAGTCCAATAATTTTACTTAAATGGGCAATTCTCTTTTGATAAGGGGTCTTTTCTTCTTTTGCCTCCCTAACCATTAAAGCTACCTTTCCAATTTCAGTATTTAATCCAGTTTCAGTAACTATCATTTTCCCTCGGCCATCCTCTACCATACACCCCATATAGACCATATTATCTCTATCAGCTAAAGGTACCTCTTTTGGCAAAATTTCCACCTTTTTCTCTGCCGGAAACCATTCACCGGTTAATGAGGCTTCGTTAATTTTTAAATCATGACTCTCAATCAATCTCCCATCAGCCGGAACTTTATTTCCTGGATGTAAAAGAAAAATATCTCCGGGAACCAATTCTGATTGCTCAACTTCTTTTTCATTTCCTTCCCTAATCACAAAAGCCTTTACTTTGACTACTTTTTTTAGTTCAGCTAAAATCTTTGAGGTCTTATTTTCTTGAATAAAACCAATAATAGTATTCAAAAAAACAGCCCCAAAAATAATAATGGCATCAGTAAAATCTCTTAAAATTAGGCACAAAAAGCCAGCAATAACTAAAATATAAATCAAGGGGTTTTTAAATTGCTCAAGAAATATTCTTATTCCAGATAAGGGTTTTTCTTCTGGAAGTAAATTTTTGCCAAATTTTTCCTGCCTAATTTTTACTTCCTTTTCAGTTAAACCTTCTTTAATATTAGTTTTTAAAATTTTAGCAACCTCCTCAAAATCCAAATTGTGCCAAATATTTTCCATAAATTATCCAACTATTTTTGGAATTTGACTACCAATTAAATGGGAGATAATGATAACAAATAAAGCTAAAAATATATGTTCGGAAATTAGTTTTATCGGTTTCTCTTTTCTAACTTTAGCAATATAAAAATTAAGAAAACTCAAGAGAAAAATACCCCAGAAAATGGCCACAAAAATTGCTATCTTGAGTGGAAAAATTAAAATTGGAATGGCAAAAGTTAAAGTGAAACCGCTAACGGCTAAGAAAGTAAAAAGGGTAGTCAACCAGATTTCCCTTTTAGTATGTTTTATGTCCTCCTTTTCTATTTCAGCCTCTTCGGCCGTATGTAAACTCACCGCATCAGATAATCCATCAGCTAGGGCCATAATTATAATTCCAGCAACCACTGCCAATTTTGAGGAAGTGGCTGACCACAAACCAACAATCATTCCCAAACTAGTAATCACTGCCGTAGTCAAACCAAAAGAAATTCCGGTCATCATTTGATGAGAAAATTTCAGAGCCATTATTTCATTTTAAAATAAAAATTGGCTTTTTGAAAGCCAATTATCTGAGATTTTCGAATTCTGCGAGACTCTCCGGTTCATTTTTTTAGATAAATAATTTCTCCCTTAAAAGATTCTTTATCGATTTTCAAAATGGCAACCGATGGTTTAGATAAGAAGGGAGCAGTTGGAGAACCAGGATTGATTAATAAGACCTTTTTCTCATCAAAATTTAACTCTTTTAAATAAGATCTATGGGTATGACCAAAAATCAAGATATCGAAATTTTCTTTTTTGGTCAATTTTTCAGCCGCCGTTTTTTGTGTCAAATTAAAATGGGAGCCAAGCCAGAAAGAAAAAGAACTATGGACAGCGCTAATTTTAAAATTAAAAATTTTTAAAGAGAGGGAAGTTGGCAACTTCTCCTTTATTTCAGGAGAATCCTCATTTCCTACAACCGCAAATAAAGGAGCAATTTTTTCCAATTCCTCTAAAGTTTCTAAATTGAGAATATCCCCAGTATGAATTATTAAGTCGGTATTTTTGAAAATTTCTTTAACCTCTTTGGGTAAAATCTTCCCATGGGTATCTGAAATTATTCCAACTAAAATTTCCTCTTTTTCTGTCTTAAATTCCTGAACTTCAAAATTTTCAATTTTTGGCATAGTGGTATTTTTATAAATCACAAAAGTGATACTTTTATAAATTAAAAAAACACCAACTATTAAAATCAAAAAAATAGAAATCTTCCTACTTCTTAACCAAAAAGATCTTTCATTCATTAATTTATTTTAAACAAAAAGGATGAAATTAAAACTTTTTAGAGAGAATAATTGATAAATAGTCGACCTATTTTAGAGAAAAATCTCAATTCTATCTGCAAAAATTTTTCAATCTTCAAAAATTTTTCATTTAACCTAAATTCTAGTGTTTTGAAAAAATCTCCTTTCTAAAGAATTAAGAAAAATTCAAGCTTTTAAAAATTATGGCAAAAATAATATGGCAAAAATAAAAAGTTGCTAAATTCTCTCGAAGCGAAAATTTAGAAATCAAATTAGCTTCTTTTATTGGCCAAGTAATTCTCTTCCTTCCCTGAGGGGTTTCTTTCATTTCCCTTTTTGATTTATTCCTAAAAAAGTATCTCTTTTTTCTTTGGTGAGAGTGGATTTCTTAAAGCCAATCCAGATAAAGCACAGAGCTCGGAGAGGTTCCTCTTTAAGAATAACTGGATTTATGTTTTAGCTCCTAATATTGAAGGCTTTGCTCCTAAAAGAAAACTATTATAATCTCATTAGAGCCTTCGCCAAAATTCCCTTTTATTCTCTTATTCTCAACTTCTCCCCCCGAGGCTAAACATTGGCAAATTTCTCTAAATTTTGGCGTATTTTTCTCTTCCCTTTTTGGCCCTCTTTTTAAAATCTGCTCATTATAGAAAATTTGACTTTCAGGAGAAGGCATTCGGATTATTTTTATAATCCAAGCCCTAATATCTTAATATCTCCTCAATTATTGTTTTATTATGGGCTATTAGCCATTTTAACAATATCAATATACCTTGCGCTAGAAAAGCTTGCTAGGGAATTAGAGCAGAAGGGAATAAAAATAAACTTTTTTACTTTCTTCAGCTAGAATTTCAATCTCTGAATATTCATAATTAAATAATTTTATTTTTATCACAAATCTTTATCTTTAGGAATCTTCTTAGGAATCTTCTTAGGAATCTTCTTAGGAATCTTCTCTATAAATCTTTTGCCCCCCTTTTCCCATTTAAAATCTCCATTTGCTTTGATAATCAAGTTAGCGGCCCCAACCGGATTTGAACCGGTGTTTAGTGGCTGAGAACCACTTGTCCTTAGCCTCTAGACGATGGGGCCTTTTTTAATTTTAGAAAAAAATTTAAATTTTGTCCAATAAATAAAAAAAGGGGAATTTTTGTGGAAAATAAAATGAGCAAAAGAATCCTCCCCTTAGCGAGATTTGAAAGAGCATTTACTTTCTATTCGGTGAATTTTATATGTGGTCGCAATAAAATCTTACGGATTTTTAGGGTTTAATGTCGAATTTTGAAAAATTAAAATGATTTAATATCCTCTAATATCTCTTTTGCAACTAGCTCTCATTCTCAAATCGGTTATTTTATCGCACAAGGCAATATCCCCAATTTGCCGAGCAATGCTTTGATAGCAATCGTCTTTTGCCCATTGGGCAACAATTTTTTCGCAAATTTCGGCTTTTGCTTTTTCCCTGGCATATTCTCTAAAACAATCATCTCTATTTCTCCAATCTCTTATTTTTTCACAAATTAAAGGATCATCTAAGGCAATAGAGATTTCAGCAAAACAACGGCTCCTTTGATAATCTTCCTTTATCTTTTCACATAGAGAAAGATCTTTCATTTTAATAGCAAATTCTGAATAGCAAGCTTCTTTAATTTCCGAAGATTTCATTTTTTCACACAGAGTTAAATCATTTTTCTCAAGAGCAAAGCCAAGAAAACAAATATCCTGGACAACTGTTTGACCAACCTTTTCTTCTATTTTTGTTTCTGAAAGAAGAGGTAAAAATTTACAGATTTCCTCATTTAATTTCTCTTTTTCCACCACTTCTGGTTTTCTTTCCAATTCCTGGATTTTCCTTTCAAGCCTAAGGCTTTTCTGATAAAAATGAACTCCGGAAATTAGCCCAATTATAACCAGAATTGTTAGAATTGAAATAATAACAAAATTTTTAGGCATATTGCTATAAATTTAAAAAAACTTGACCTTTGCTTCTTTAAAATGCCTTAATTTCCTCAACTATTTTTTTCATTCCCATCTCTTTTGAGCCATCAACTAAGATCAAATCTCCTGCTTTGATTTCATTTTGTAAAGCAATCCCTGCTTCTTCAATTTTTTCAAATTTAAAGATTTTTTCTTCAGCCATTCCCTTGTCAAAAGCTCCCTGAGCAATAAATTTTGCTCTTGGACCAACAGTAAAAAGCAAATTGGCATTTTTTGCTACTCTTTCCCCTATTGCCTGATGAGCTTCAATTGTATATTTACCTATTCCAATCACATCGCCCAAAACGGCAATTTTTCTCTTAAAACCCTGGATTTTTCCCAAAATTTCGATGGCTTCAATCATTGAGAAAACAGTTGCTGATTCTGAATCATCTAAAATTGAAGAGTTTTTTATTCCGCCAATCAACCTCATTTTTCCTGGTAAAGAATGATAGTTTTTTAAGGCCTGAGATATTTCTACTAAATTTAAATCAAAAATTGTTCCAACAGCTGCAGCTGCTAAAGCTGAATAAATTTGTTCTTTGCCAAATAATTTATCTAACCAAATGGGAACAACATTTCCTTTGTAATTTATCTTAAAGTTTGTGCCAGTGTTTAATTTAAGATCAGTGGCTCGAAAGTCAGCTCCCTCTTGAAAACCAAAAGTTAATTCCTTTAAATTGGTCTCATCCTTAATCTCCCTAACTGTCTCATCATCAAAATTTAAAATCAAATAGCCATGAGAGGGCAAGAGCTTTGCCAATTGGCGAATTTGAATAGTTTTCTCTTTCTCACCGGCAAAGAAATCCTTGTCAAAAGGAATATCACCAACCTGAGTAACAACCAAAATTGGCAGAGAAGAATTTCTAATTAAAAATTTGAATTTTTCTCCACTTGGAGAATTTTTCAAATCAATTTGGAGAAGGAAAATATCTTTTTGTTCTCTTAAAACCTGGGAAATAGCTTCTTTGGCACAAGTCCTGCCTTCACCAGTAACAATAATCAGCTTTGGTTTTTTCAGATAAAATTTAATTTTTGATAAAAGATTCATAATATAAAAAGTAAACTCTCACATTTTGGAGATTTTTATTCATAGTCAGGTGGAATCTGCCAGTAATGAATAATATATTCGGCTAAATCATGAAAGATTGGCACAGCTGAATATTCAGCAGTTTTGGTTTTTGGATTGTCTAATTTTACCAAAATTAAAAACTGAGGTGAAAAAGCTGGGAAAAATCCGACAAAGGTTTGGATAGTTTTTTCCGAGTAACCAGGTTTTTGAATTCCCAAGGCAGAAAAAGAAACTTGGGCAGTGCCAGTTTTACCGGCAATATAATATCCTGGGATTTTAGCTCTTTTAGCAAAACCATTTTCAACTACACTTACCAACATGGCCGTTAATTGAGAAGAAGTTTTTTGAGAGATAATTGGGGATGAAATTTCAGGTTGGGTTTCAATTATTTTACCATCAATTAAAATTTTTTCCACCAGATAAGGTCTAACCAATTTTCCACCATTGGCAATTGGGCAATAAGCTCTGGCGAGTTGAATTGCCGACATTTCAATTCCCTGGCCATAAGAGGCGGTGGCAAAATTTATTTCGTAACCCTTTTTAAATTCTTTGTTTTCAGAATAGGTTTCAGGAAGATCAATTCCAGTTGGCTCAAAAATTCCAAATTTAGTAAGGTAATCTAAAAAAATATTTTTGGGTAGCAATTTTTGGACAAAAACGGCTCCGGTATTAATTGATTTTTCCAAAACATTGGTCATGGTTTGCTCCCCCCAAACTCGGTTAGCGTAATTATAGATAGACCAGCCCCCAATCTCTACTATTCCCTTATCGATATAGGTGGTTTGAGGAGTTATTTTCTCTTGATCTAAGGCCGCCGCAAAGGTAATTGGTTTAAAAACTGAGCCTGGCTCAAAGAAATCTTGGGTTGCTCTATTTTTAAAAATTCCGAAATCGCCTTTCGAGGCATATTTTTGATATTGATTGGGATTAAAATTGGGAAAATTAGCTAAGGCAATTATTTTTCCAGAGTTGGGATCAATGACAATAATTTGGCCTCCTTCAATATCTAAATTTTCTTTTGCCTTCTCTAATAATTTCTCAGCCATAAACTGGGTAGTGTAGTCAATGGTTAAAATCAAGTCAGAACCTTGACTTCCGCCTTTTAAAACCATATCGTAATATTCTTCCAAACCATACTGACCGCGGTAATTTGGATCTAAAAAGCCAATTAGTTGAGAAGCCAGAGTTTCCTGGGGGTAATATCTGCCTCTCTCTTGGCTAAGATAAATTCCCGGCAGATTTAAACTTTTTAAATGCGATATCTCTTCTTGAGTTAATTTGTTTTTGATTGGCGAGTATAAAGTCTCTTTTTTTAGTGCTCCTAAAACAAAATTTTTATCTAATTTGAGAATTTCACTCAAAATTTCGGCTGTTTTCTCAATATTTTTTACTTTGGAGGGTGTAGCAAAGACTAAAGAAAAATTTTTATTAACTGCCAGAGGGGTTCCATTTTTTAGAAAAATTTCTCCCCTTTCAACCTGAATTTCCTTTGGCAGATGGTGAAAGCCTTGGGCTAGGGCTTTGTAAAAATCAGCCTGAAGGATTTGGATATAAACTAAGCGGCCAATAAGAACCGCTGAAAATAGAATAAAGAAAATAAAAATTAAATTTATTCGCCAATTTGGCATTAATTAAAATGAATTGGTAGCTGAAACCGAAAATTGATAGATTTCTCCAACGGTTTCGGTTATTTTGCCACAACCGATGTCTCCAAAATTTGAATGTATTTTACTCGCTTTGCCTTTTCAAAACCTTGATTTTTAAAATAGTTTTCAATATTAACCAGGGAATTGGCTTTGGAAAAATCGATTTCCAGGCTCTCATTTTCTTTTTTAATTTCAGTCAATTTTCTTTCTTGATTTTGGAAAAGATAGATTTGACTGGTCAGTGAATTAACTTGGAAAATATAAAAAACTAAAAGGGCACTTATTAAAATAAAAGTCAAAATCCAAAGAAGTTTTAAATTCAAATGATAGCGGAATGAAATTGGTGGATTTAGAATGAGAATATTTTCCATATTATAATTTGATTGCCGCTCTTAATTTGGCAGATCGAGAGCGAGGATTTATTTTAATCTCCTCTCTCCTTGGCCTAATCGGCTTTTTTGTTAAAATTTGAAGACCTTTTTCTTCTTTTAAGAAATTCTTAATAATTCTATCTTCCAAGGAATGAAAGGAAATTACCACTAATCTTCCTCCCGATTCTAAAATCTCTTTAGTCTGAGGTAATGCCTTTTTTAGATTCTCCAGCTCATCATTCACGGCAATTCTCAGAGCTTGGAAGCTTCGAGTGGCAAAATGAATTCTGCCTCTTTTGGATTCTCCAGGAATTGCTTTTCTAATCACCTCTACTAATTGAAAGGTGCTCTTTATTGGTTTTATTTTTCGGATCTCAACAACCTCTTTAGCAATTCTTTTAGCAAACCTTTCTTCACCATATTCCTTTAAAACTTTTTTAATTTCAGATTCTGGCCATTGATTTATTATTTTTTCAGCAGTTAAAGGATTTTGTGGATTATATCTCATATCCAGGGTTTCATCTTTTTGAAAAGAAAATCCCCGGCCACTTTTTTCTAGATGCCAGCTTGACATTCCCAGATCAAATAAAATTCCTGAAACTGGCTGAAATTTTTCTCTCTCTACAATCTCTTTCAAATTGACAAAATTATCACAAACAAGAACCAAATTATTTTTGATTTTCGATTTTTGAGTTTTGATTTTAAGCTCTTGAATTAGCTCAGGACTCCAGTCAATCCCCAATACCCTACCTTTTGGCAATACCCTTTCTATAATGGCTAAGGTATGTCCGCCTTCTCCAATGGTACAATCAATAAAATTTTCGTTTGGCTTAGGATTGAGATATTCAATAACCTCTTTTTGAAGAACCGGTAGATGAACTCTTTCCTCCATATTTTTAAACCCCCAATTCTTTTAATCTTTCGGCAATATCCCCAATTTCTTTTTCTGTTCTCTTTTTATATTCTTGCCATTTGGCTTCATCCCAGATTTCAATGCGATTATAAACCCCGGCAATCACTACCTTCTTTTTTAAAAGGGCATAATTTTTTAAATAATCGGGAATCAAAATTCTTCCCAAATTATCCAAATTGACTTCCATTGCTCCAGTTAACATAATCCTGGCAAATCCCCTGGCATCAGCCTGAGATAAGGGAAGTTGGCTTAATTTTTTGGCTAAAATAGCCCACTCTTTGGCTGGATAAAGAAAAAGGCACTGATCTAATCCTCGAGTAATGACTATCTTTTTTCCTAAAATCGCTCTCAATTTTGGTGGAATGGCCAGCCTCTTTTTCTCATCAATTGTATATTGATATTCCCCTATAAACATCTTAGTTTTCCACAAAAATCCTCACTTTTCCCATACTTATCCACAGTCTCCCACTCATTTTCACTTTACCTCACTTGATAATCTTAGTCAATCAAAAATAAAATGGCCTTAAAATGAGATAAAAATCGCATTTTTATCCACAATATATCCCCAACCTTGTTGAATGACATCTCCAATTGCCCAAAAACAAAAAGGGTAAGGCTTTTCAGCCTTACCTTTGGATTTTCAATTCTTATTCCTCTTTCAGCCAGAATCCTGATTGTCTGAATAATCATCGGAAATTCTCTCCTCTCTTGGCGAATCAGTTTAAAGAGCCGTCTCTCCCCTTCTTTTTTGGCTATCTTTTCCGAGGGCCAGATTTATCTCTCTTTTTGGCTATAATGATCCTGAAGAATAGAGTTTGGGCATTTAAAAAGGTAAAGGCAATTTGGAAAGAAAGGAGAAAACCCTCTAAAATTAAGGTTAAAGGTGGTAAATCTCTTTAACCAAGATAATCTTCCTTCAACAATTGCTAACAAAACTTCTACCAGATCAGTTTTCATTAAGAGAAGATTGGCCTTTTATCCATTTCGAAGGGAAATAGATTTTACCTTCTTTATCTTTATATAATGCCTTTTCGACTTCTTCCTCAGGATTGAATTCTTTTCCTGTGTCTCTTATTTCTCTCTGTGGTTTTTTAGGTAAAGCGTGCATTAGCAATGGTCCAAAATAAACAGCGGAGGATTTCCTCCGCTGTCCCAGACCCTGCCAAACCTCATTTATTTAAATAATACCTTAAGTAATGATCAATTTAAAACTCTCGGCATCTATTTTTACTCTGTTACCTCTTCTTAACTCTCCTCTTAAAAGAGCTTCGGAAAGAGGATTTTCTACTCGCTCAGCAATTGTCCGCTTTATCTCTCGGGCCCCAAAAACTTCGCTATAGCTTAATTCTGTAATTTTTTTCTTAAGTTCTGGTGTAATTATAAATTCAATATTCTTCTCTTCTAATTTTTTTCTCAGCTTCTGGAGTAATAGTTCGACGATATCTAAAAAGTTATCTTTGCTTAAAGGCCGAAAGACTACACAGGCATCGAACCTATTAACAAGCTCTGGCCGAAAAATGGCTTTCTCAAAAAGATAATCCAAAAGGTTTTCTTTGATAATATTTAATTCTTTATTTAATCTAATATCTTTCCAGATAATTTCAGCTCCAGCATTAGAGGTACAAATGATTATTGTATTTTTGAAATCAACTTTTCTGCCCAGGCCATCGGTTAAATAACCCTCATCAAAAACATGTAAAAATAAATTTAAAATATTGGGATGGGCTTTTTCAAATTCATCTAAAAGTACTAGAGAAAAGGGATTTTCTCTAACCCGAGTGGTCAAAAGTCCTTCTTCTCCAGGTGAACCAATTAACCTTCGAATGTCTCCAATATTTTGAAACTCTGACATATCCAACCTTATCATTCTTTCTTCTGAGCCAAAGTAAATTTCAGCCAAGGCCTTTGAGGTTTCAGTTTTTCCGACTCCGGTTGGTCCCAAAAACAAAAAGCAACCCATCGGTCCTTTTCTGACCGTTACTTCAGCTCTGGCTCTCCTCAAGGCAGCCGAAACTTCTTTCACTGCCTCTTCCTGATCAATAATTCTCTGATGGATTAAATTTTCTAGATTTAATAAAATCTCTCTTTCCCTGATTTCTATTTCTCCAACTGGAATTTGAGTTTTTTCTGAAATGATTTTGGCCACATGGCTTGGTAACAAAACCTTTTCTTTCTGCTGACTGACAAAAACTGAAATCTCATCCAATAAATTGATGGCTTTTTCGGGAAAAGGAATGGCTGGCAAATATTTTGCACAATAATTAATGAGATCGCGGAGAGCAGGATAGGAAATAAAAATTTTATATTTTTCTTCCAATCTCAAAGCCAAATCTTCCAAAAGGATCAGGGTTTCTCTTTCAGAAATTTCCGAAACTTCAACTTTCTCAAAAAGAGCCAAAATTGAAGGATTTTGCTCAATGTATTTGTGAAGGCCTTCGAAAGTGGTGATGGCCACAATTTGAAATTGGGGCAGAGCTAAATAGGGAGAGATAATTCCCGAAATATCAATTACTCCCGGTTTTAAGATTCCGCTGACAAAATTATGAAATTCATCAATGACCAAAATGACATTTCCGGCAAAAATAGCTTCATTAAATATTTTGTCCAAAAGAATTTCTGTTTCTTCTAAGCCTTTAGTTTGGGCGGTTAAAGAAGGTAAATCCAGTTGAACAATTCTCTTGAAGTTTACTTCGGGCAGACTTTCTCCCAGAACCGATTTTTCAGCTAAGGCATAGATCATGCTTTTTCTTCCGCTTCCAGGTTCACCAACAATCAAGACATTATTGATTTCCCGTCTGGCCAAGATTCTTTCCATTTGGCTAATTTCTTTTTGATGACCAATTATTTCTGGAAAACCTTGCTTTTTTACCATTTCTGATAAATCAATTGAAAATCGATCTAAGGTTAGAGTATAACCTGCTGTCCACTCTTTAGCCAAAGAGCCCCTTTTTAGTAAATTTTTCATTTCCCAAAATCTCTTCCTTTCTTCAATTTTTTCTTCCAGGTCTTCCAGCCACCAGGTCAAATTCTCAATATCTTTTACTCTCAGTTTTGAATCAATCAAAATTTTCTTAAAAATTAAATTGTGTTTAGCTAAGGCGATTAAAATATCACCGATCTCAATTGGCAGCTCAAGTGAAGCTTCATCTTCCGCCTCCTCCCCCTTCCTGGGACTCGCTCTCAGCTGATTTTTTTTCTGAGCAATTTTTAGAGATTCCAGAATAACATCCTGAAACTCCTTTCCATATTTGAATTTTTCTCCACCTCTAGAAATTTTCAAATTTTTAATGTAAGTTAAAAAAATTTCTTTTAATGATTTTAAATTTAAAAGAGCCCGAGAAAATATAAAATTTAATTTCGGATTATCTACTAAAAGAAAATAAAATAAAATAGAAGAATCAATTTCAGCCAGCTTTTTTGATTTGGCAAATTTGATAGATCTATCAACTGCCTTTGCTACCTCAAAACTCAAAAACTCAGCTAAATTGTATTTCTCCGGGTTTTGAAGAACTTCCTCAATTTTTACTTTCAATTTCGGTTTTTTTAATTTTGAATTTAAAAAAGTTATTCCTATCCATTTATCAATGGTCAAAACCAGAAAAATTATTGAAAGGCCAAAGAAAATCCGCTGGGTTTTAAAATGAAGGGCATCAGTCAAAAATCCATAAATAAAAATAAGAAAGGAAAAAATAAATAAAATTAAAAATAGCTTTTTTAAAGGTTTGGCAAACCGAAAAGCTGGATGTCTTTCCCATTTCACTGCCTGAAAAATGGCCGCCTTTTTTAAATCAAAATTAAACACGATTAAAAAAATAAAATTTTAAAACCAAAAATTAATCCAGCAATTAAAATGGCTGGCAAGGCTAACCATACCATCAGAACTATTGCTCCGGCAAAAATCAGAGAAATCTCTACTAAAATTCCAATAATTATTAAAAAAATTCTTAAAACTGCTCCCAAAATTCGGGAAATTAAATTGGAGAAAAAGACCTCAAAGTATTTTCCAATATCAAATCCCTTGGGATAGGCCCAGGTATATTTGTGCCAGGGAGAAAAAAGAGTTTTGATGAGTAAGAAAAGAGAGAAATAATTAAAACCAAATTTTAAAAAATTTTTCCAACCTGCCAAAATACCCTTTGGCACATCCAAAAACTGCCAAATAAGCCACTGGAAAAATATATTTTGCTTTTGACTTATTTCTATCATTTCTTAATCAATTTGATACCGAGGCTGGAGATTTGGGTTCCGCCGAAAATTAGAATACCGGCTAAAATACTCCAAACAATCAAATTGAGTAATTTAGGCAGAATATCTACTGGGAAAATTCCTTTTAATTGCTCGCCTATCATTTTTTCCAATTCTTTTTGAAGTTCGGCTGGACTGGTAGGAAGTTTTCCTTTTGGAGTAGTTATCTCTTTTGTTATTTTTTCTTCAACCTTGAAAATCTCTGGCCCTTTAGTCTTTCCAGTAAGAATATTGTAAGAAGAATACAAAGTCCAACCAATTATGGCTAAACCAGCTATTAATAGAACCCAGCCAAAAATTTTTGTCGCATTCACGTTTTTTAATATCTTACTTTTTGAAAATATTATCTAATTCTTCAAGAGTGTCTTCTGGGATAATTGGTCGTTGTCCTACTGGCGTTCTGCCCGGATACCTCCAGACACTGATAATTTTAATTTTCTTTTCCTTTAGTTTCGAATTTCGGATTTCGGATTTAGAATTTATCAATTGGTACATCACCCAGGCTTCAGTTGGATGTTTTTTAGTCCCAGTAATTTGCATATTAGCAATTGTACCAGGGGCTATTCCTTCTTCCTTTCTATCCGGCTTTCTCAAAATCCGCAAGACTCTTTTTTCTGAAAATCGATACTGCCGCATTTTCACTTTTGAATGCTTTGTCCAAAAAATTTTTTCAGTGTCTTTTGGCAGTTTCAAAAACATATCTTATTTTAGCCATTATTTTATCTCCTTTACCGCTTCTTTTTTTACCACTCTTGGTGGCGGCGAGGGTTCTTCAGCTGGATAACCAACGGGGCAGATTACAATCGGCCTCAAATTCTTTGGCAAATTTAAGACTTTTGCTACTTCATCTTCGTCAAAAGCACCAATCCAACAAGTTCCCAAATTATTTTCTTCTGCCTCAAGCATTATATTTTGAATTGAGGCCGAGACATCGCAAATTGAATAAAGACTTTTTCCTCTCTCTCCATATTTCCAGGCAATTTTTTCATCAGTACAGCCAACTATTACCAAAGGAGCCTCTCCAATAAAATCTTGGCCCAAAGCCGCCTCAGCCAAATCCCTTTTAATTTTTTCATTGAAAACAAAATAAAATTTCCGACTTTGAAGGTTACCAGCTGAAGGAGCCCAAATCAAAGCCTCAATTAATTTATCAATCACTTCCTCTGGAATTGAATCAGATTTGTATCTCCTAATACTCCGCCTATTTTTTATTACTTTAAGGATAGTCATATTTTCTATTTTAGCAAAAAATTCTCTCTTTGACGATTTTAATCTCGATTTTTAGACCTTATTTTTAAGTCTCTTAGAAATATCCTGGTTGTCACCGGCCCTATTCCTTTAAATTCTAAAAGTTTTCTTTCCAAATCCTTTTTGTTTTTAGCTGATTTTAAAAGATTACCTAAACTTCCATAATCTTTTTTCAACTTCTTACAGATTTCTAAAAGTTTAGTGGCAGTGGAAAAGTCATATCTCACATAGTGACCCCGGTCTAAAACTTCAACCAATTTATCCCAACCAGCCTCCAAAATTTTCTCGGGAGTTAATAAGTCCTCTTTTTCAAATTCAAAATAAGTTCTTTTTGCCACTTCTTGTTGAATTGGCTTTCCAAAAAGTAAACAAGCCAAAAACCATTTAAAAATTTCTTCTTCCTTGCCTGACTTAAGATTAATTCCCAAATCCCTTGAATAAATCTTGCCCTTCATTATTTATCTTTTTATTTTAGCTCGTTAGAAATTTCAAGACAATGATTTTTATCTTTGCTATCCCAAAAAATAACACCCGCCCGCAGGCGGTTCTCAGGAGCTCCAAGGATAAGCTCTGAGTTACTTATTTATCACTCTAATTACAACTCGACCTTCAAAATTAGCTCCAGCAATTTTTCTCGTAAACCCTATTAGAAGGAGTGGGCTTTCTCAGGGAGCGAAATTGAGAAAAATAGAATTAACCCATTGACCCATTTTATTTATGACACTCCAAAAAGCTTGGATTGCGGTCAAATCATAAAACTTTTAGGCCACACCTCTGGGGATAAATAATTTGACAAACTTTCTGTTTTAGGTAAATCGAAATTAGAAAACAAAATAGTTCTTTAAAAAAGGTGGGAATGAGAAAAAGAGTTTTTATTAGTGGACTGCTGATTTGCCTAATTCTCAGTTTATTTGGTGGGACCTGGAGCTATTTCTCAGATATTGAAGAAAGCACGGGAAATATTTTTCAGGCAGGAACTTTGGATATTTCAGTCAATTCCCAAAATCCCTGGATAACATCCTTTACAATTGAAAATCAAAAACCAGGAGAGATAACAGAAAAGGTTTTTCAAGTGGCTAATGAAGGAAGTCTTCCCTTAAATCTTTGGATGAAAATAGATGTGACTGGACTTACTGGAGGTCTTTCAGTTTATCCTCCTGATGATCCAAAAGCTTCTTCTGAACCAGAATATCAAGAGGGTCTGAATGGAGGAATCTATCAAGAAAATTACAATCTTGACCAATGGATAACCTTTGCTCTTTCAGTCAACGAGGAGATAATCTTTGAACTAGCCGATGAAGTAAAATTCATTGATATTGACGGGAAATGGATTTATTTAGGAGAAATAGAGGCTGGTCAATCTTTAAAGGTAAGACATCAATACCAACTTCAGCCAGAGGTCACCAATTGGGCCCAGGGAGATGTCATGGAATTCACCATTACCTTCTATGCTGAGCAAATTGG
>Ga0116210_1001740_pt1 | contig 15122 bp, 14 predicted proteins | sample TshhotsprinmetaG_FD_94483 | JGI IMG/M metagenome (GOLD analysis project Ga0116210, IMG submission 94483) | Hot spring microbial communities from South Africa to study Microbial Dark Matter (Phase II) - Tshipise hot spring metaG | ecosystem: Environmental > Aquatic > Thermal springs > Hot... | reverse complement strand
GCGGCTGAACCCGGGCTTTCCCAAGGAACAGTGGCTGATTTTCTTAAAGAAGGGGAGGCAATTCGAAATAAAATTGCTAAGAGAAAAATTGTTAAGCCAAAATCAATTATTCAAGAAGCAGCCGAACTATTGATCACTGGAAAACCAACCCTTCCTCCTCCAGAAGAAGAACTTTTCCCACCAGTTAGGATGAGGCTTACCCCGGGGGAGGAAGAACTCCTGAGAGGAGTTGAGACAAAGATTACCAAACCGGCCTTTCGCTGTGGAATCAGATTTATCTATTTAGGTAAGAGGGATGTCTTCTTTAGAGCAAATTTCAGATTGGGCTTTAATTTCTTCAATTGCTATACCACTGCTAATCTCAATGCTTTATTTCCCTGGGGAGCCACTCTGACCAAAATTCGTAAATCCTGGTTTCTACCCCTAAATTTACTTCGCTCTCGGAGGCTCTATCTGAGATCGCGAAAGATCTTTCGAGCCTACCGAGAGAGAGTAAATACTCTTTATCCCCGGACAGCCGCAGATAAAGGAATTTTCATTTTAAATACTGAGGAATTGGCTTCCCTTTTCCATTTTCCATCTTGGCAGGTGGCTCCGGTCCCGGGAGTTCCCCGAGTTGAGGCCAAAAAAGGACCACCTCCAAGCTTACCATTATGAATAATGAAATAACCTATTTTGGTGAGACTACCTTCCGCAATCTAAGGAGAAAATTTGGAATTAAAACTGATGATCGGAGAAGGCATATTTATCTGGTTGGAAAAACCGGAATGGGGAAAACCGAGATGGTTTTAAATATGGCTATTCAGGATATTCAGGCTGGTCGGGGTCTTGGCTTTGTTGACCCCCATGGCGAGGCAGCGGAAAGATTATTGGATTTTGTTCCCTCAAATCGAATTAACGATGTTGTCTATTTTAATCCGGCTGATTTAGATTTTCCAATTGCCTTTAATGTTATGGAAAAAGTTGATCCTGAGCATCGCCATTTGGTTGCCTCTGGTTTAATGGGAGTTTTCAAAAAAATCTGGCCAGATGTCTGGTCAGCCAGGATGGAATACATTTTAAATAATGCCATTTTAGCCCTTTTGGAATATCCCGGTACAACCCTTTTGGGAGTCAATCGAATGCTGGCTGACCCTGATTATCGGAAAAAAATAATTGATAAGGTCACTGATCCAGTAGTCAAATCTTTTTGGGTTAATGAATTTGCCAGATACACTCAGAGATACGAAGTCGAGGCAACCGCTGCCATTCAAAATAAGGTTGGTCAATTCATCTCCAATCCCTTAATTAGAAACATCATTGGTCAGGTCAAGTCATCAATTGATATGAGAAAGGTGATGGATGAGGGGAAAATTTTAATTGCCAATATTTCCAAAGGAAAAATTGGTGAAGATAATTCAAGACTATTGGGAGCCTTAGTCATTACCAAACTCCAATTGGCAGCCATGTCCAGGGTTGATCTTCCAGAAGAAAAAAGGAGAGATTTTTATTTATATGTTGATGAATTCCAAAATTTTGCCACCGATGCCTTTATCACTATTTTATCTGAGGCCAGGAAATATCGACTCTGCCTGACTTTGGCCAATCAATATCTGGCTCAATTAGAGGAGATGACCCCGACTGGAAAATCCACCAAAGTCAGGGATGCGATTTTTGGCAATGTTGGGACAATAGTTGTCTTTCGAGTGGGAGCTGAAGATGCCGAATTTTTAGAGAGAGAATTTTTACCAGAATTTAAGGCTAATGATTTGGTCAATTTAGGAAAATATAATATTTATTTAAAATTGATGATTGATGGATTGGCCGGAAGACCATTTTCAGCTCAAACCTTAGCTCCTTTTCCAATTCCTGAAAAATCAAACCGGCAAAAAATCATTAATGTTTCGAGAGAGAGGTATGGAACTCAAAGAAAGATTATCGAAGAGAAAATTGCCAAATGGGCTGGAGTTTTAAAATTGCCGGAAGTGGCCAAACCTGCTCCTCCGGTTTTATATGATGCTCAATGTTTTTTATGCGGAAAATGGACAAAGGTAATCTTTTCCCCAAATGGGATCAGACCAGTTTATTGTAAATCTTGTTTAAAGAGAGTTGAAAGAGAAGGGACTCCAGTGGTTAAAAAACCAGTTGAGAACTCCTCCTCATCCACCCATCCCAAAGAGGAAATGCCTTCACCAACTATTTCCTTAGAAGAAGCGACTAAATCGGAGTTCATTCCCTTTTCGCCAGCAAAAAGGGAAAAAAGCGGACCGGAAAAACCAAAACCTAAAGAAATTAATCTCGAAGAGCTAAAAAAAGTTTTAGAGAAAGCCCTAAAGAAAATGAAATGAAAACTTTAAAAGATTTCAACTTCAAAAATAAGCAAGTTTTGATTAGGTGTGATTTTAATGTTCCCCTCGACAAAGAGGGAAACATTTTGGATGATTTCAGGATTAAACAAACTATCCCCACCCTAAAATATTTAATCGAAAAGGGAGCAAAAATAATTTTAATCAGCCATTTGGGAGATCCGGGAGGGAAAGTAGTCGAAAGTTTAAGGCTAACTCCAGTCCAAAATAGATTAATGAAATATTTGGGCCTTCCGGTAACTAAAACTAGAGATTGTCTTGGAAAAGAAGTAGAAAATTTTATTTCTCAACTCCAACCTGGCCAAATCTTACTTTTAGAAAATTTGAGATTTCACCAAGAAGAGAAAGAGGGAAATTTAAATTTTGCTCGAGAATTGGCCAAACTGGGAGATATTTTTATTAATGAGGCCTTTTCTGCCTGCCATAGGGCTCATGCTTCAATTGTTGGAATTCCAAAATATTTGCCCTCGGGAATTGGCTTTTTACTGGAAAAAGAAATTGAGGTTTTATCTCAAGTTTTGAAAAAACCTCAGCCACCCCTGGTGGCAATAATTGGAGGAATAAAAATCGAGATCAAACTCAAATTGATTGAACAACTTTTGAAAATGGTTGATCACTTACTCTTGGGAAGTAAACTGGCTGAAACCATCTTAATTAGCAAGGGAATCTTAATTGGCCGGCCTTTTCCTGAAAAGAAAGAGGTCTTAGAGAAAATTAAAAAAATCGATTTAACCTCTCCTAAACTTCATTTGCCAATCGATGGCCAGATCGGTCTGGCTAAATTGGAAGAAAAATATCAGAGAGTAGGTAATATTGGGAGCTTAAAGAAAGAGGAGGAGGTTTTTGATATTGGACCAGAGACAATTAAGATTTTTCGCCAAATAATTAAATCTGGAAAGACGATCATTTGGTCAGGTCCCTTGGGAATGTTTGAAAGAAAACCTTTTGATCAGGGAACTAAAGAAATAGCCGATGCCATAGTTAGGAATTATTCTGCCTTCAAAATTGCCGGAGGAGGGGAGACAGTGGAATTTATAAATAAATTGGATTTAGTTGAAAGATTTGATCACCTCTCAACAGGTGGAGGAGCAATGCTTGAATTTTTAGCTGGAGAAAAACTCCCCGGGATTGAAGTCTTAAAATAAAAAGGCCAGGGAAAGAATAGGGGAGAAAAGAAACCAAAACCTTGCTCGTTCATCCATCGGCCCTAAAAATTGCTTTCTACTTAATTCCCTAAAAATTTGAAAAAATCTACCGGTGGAGAAAAATTCAAATTTTTGTTTCTTTTAAAGTGTTTTTAAAGAAACTTGGGTGGCAGCTTCTGCCAGAGATGTTCATACTCCATCTTTTATATCCAAATCTTAAAGATGTAGGAAATGGGTATGAACATTTACCTAGTTAATGCCAATTGAAATTAAAAATCTAAAAAAGGTAGCTCAAAGAATTTTAAAAGCAATTAAAAATAAGGAGAAAATTATTCTTTATGGAGATGCTGATTTGGATGGGGTAGCCTCAGTAATTATTTTAAAAGAAACTTTAAGAAATCTAGGCGGGGAAATCTCGGCTATTTATTTTCCTGATCGAGAAGTTGAGGGGTATGGAATCTCAGAAATTGGTTTAAATTCTTTAACCCCCCATCTCTTAAAAGGTGGAGGGCGAGCTCTTTTAATAGCTCTCGATTGCGGAATTGGAAACTTTAAAGAAGTGAAAATAGCTAAGAAATTTGGTTTTGAGGTAATAATCATTGATCATCATGAAATTTTGGAGGATTTACCTGAGGCAGAAATTATTGTTGATCCAAAACAAAAAGGAGATAAATATCCTTTTAAGGGATTGGCCACCGCTGGAATTATTTTTAAACTCTCAGAGATTCTTTTAGCTGAAAAAATGATTGAAAATTTAAAAAGGAATTTTTTGGAATTGGTAGCTCTGGCCACTATTGCTGATATGATGCCGAGAGAAAATGAAAATTTAGAATTTATTGAAGAAGGCTTTAAGTCTTTAGAAAATTCTTGGCGGCCAGGGATGAAGGCTTTTTTTGAAGTCCAAGCCCTGAATCACTATTTAAATTTAAATCAAAAAGTTTCAAAAATCATCTCCCTTTTGAACATCAGAGATGTGGAAGATAATCGGCCAGCTTCTTTTAGATTATTAACTTCTCCCTTTTTGGAGGAATCAAAAAATCTCATTGAAAGATTATTAGAAAAGAGCAAAATTCGGAAAGAAAAAATAGAAGAAATTATGAAAATAGTTGAAGAAAGGATAGCCAGGAAACCAGAACCAATAATTTTTGAGGGGAGTGCATCTTTTGAGGTAGAATTAATAAGTACAACTGCTTCCTTAATTTGCCAAAGATATCAAAAGCCGACTTTTTTGTATAAAAAAATGGAAAAAGAAAGCCAGGGGACAGTCAGAACTCCTTTAGGAATAGACAGTGTCTCTCTGATGAAAAAATGCAAAAAATATCTAATCACTTATGGTGGTCACCCTCAAGCCTCAGGTTTCAGAATCAAAAATGAGAATTTAGAGAGATTCAAAAGATGTTTAATCACCAATCTAAGCCAATGAGTATACTGTTCAATCTGCCAGATTAAACAGGCAAGATTGAAGATTATGAAAAAAATAATTATTTACACTGATGGTGGCTCTCGGGGAAATCCTGGTCCGGCGGCGATCGGAGCCATTTTTTGTAATGAAAAAGGAGTCATTTTTAAAAAATACTCAGAGTATTTGGGCGAGAGAACAAATAATGAAGCCGAATATCAGGCCGTAATTTTTGCCTTAAAAAAATTTAAACAAATTTTTGGAAAAAAATTAGCCAAAAACACTGAAATTGAGTTAAGGTCAGATTCTGAACTTTTAATTCGGCAACTCAATGGCCAATATAAAATTTTAGACCCAAAAGTAGCCACTCTTTTTTTAAAAATCTGGAACTTAAAAATTGATTTTAAAAAAGTTAAATTCAATCTTGTTCCCCGTCAAAAAAATCGAGAAGCCGATAGTTTGGTTAATGAAACTTTGAATAGTCAAGCCAAAACTCAAAAATTAATCTAATATATCTCATTAATTCACGATCGTGAATTAATGAGATACAATCTTGAAGTATTGACAAATAAATTTCAGTTTGTTAATTTAAAATTAGCTCAAGTAGGCAAGGCAATCGCTCCTTCAAGAACAAAGTTAAGAGGGGGAGGAAAGTCCGAACTTCTACTCCTAGAAAATAGGGTTAAAATGGTAGCGGGTAATACCCGTCGGCCGTGAGGCTAGAGATGCGAACAGAGACGTCCAGAGCCGTAAGGCAATGGAAATCCTGAAATTCAGGATTAGCCTTGAGGGTAACCTCAAGGGTGAAACGGCTAAATTCTTACCTGGAAGCAAGAATAAACCAAAAGTTCTGGTTTTATCTGGAATTTTTGGAAAAAGTAGTTCGCTCGAGTCTTGGGGTAACTCAAGACCTAGATAGATGATTGCCCCAATCCCTTTCAATCCCCGCTAGTGGAAAAACAGTCAGGCCAAAAGGCCGATGGGGGTTAGGGGATTGACAGAATTCGGCTTATTGCCTACTTGAGCTTTTTTGTTTTAAATAAAAAGCCCCCTAGGGGCTAAAATCATTTTCAAAAGAGCCATTCGGACATAGAGTCCATTTTCGGCCTGCCTAAAATAGGCAGCCCTGGGGTCGGAATCTACTTCCGCTGAGATTTCATTAACTCGGGGTAAGGGATGCATGATAATAGCCTCTTTTTTCATTAAATCAAGGATTTCTTGATTAACGATGTAAAACCCTTCTTCTTTCTCATAACTCAAAAGAAGGTTAGTTCGTTCTTTTTGAATTCTGGTTTGGTAAATCACCTCTACTTTTGGAGCAACTCTTCGGAGATCGCGTTCTTCAGTAAACCAGATGTCATGTCTCTTGAGGTATTCTTTAATATCATCTCTCATCTTCACTGCTTCTGGAGCGACAAAATAGATTTTGATATCAGAGAACTTTCCCAGAAGATAAGAAAGTGACCTGACAGTTCTTCCTCGAGCTAGGTCACCAACCATCGCTATTGAAATTCCATCAATTCTCTTCAATTCCTTTTTAATTGTATAAATATCAACCAAAGCTTGGGTTGGATGTTGGCCTGGACCATCACCAGCATTAATAATTGGAACCGAGGAGAATTTAGCTGCTCTCTTTACCATTCCTTCTTCATCGGTCCTTAGAACAATGACATCTGGTCGATAGCTAGTGAGAATACGGATCGTATCTTCAATGGTTTCGCCTTTGGCTAATGAGGAGAAATATTTAGCATTTTCAGTTGAAAAGACAACTGTCCCTCCCAAAAGATACATTGCTATTTGGAAAGAGGCATGAGTCCTGGTGCTCGGTTCGTAGAAAAAGGTAATCATTCGTTTCCCGAAAAGATCGCTACTTCCACCTTTCCTAGCAATTTCTTCCATCTCATCAGCTAAAGGAAAAAGTTCTTCTTCTAACCATTCTCGACTGAACTGTTGGGCTTCGATAATGTGAGTTAGTTTCATTTTGGACTTCCTATTTATTGAAAAATTAACAGGCCAAAAAAACTCTAACAGAAATTTTAAGATTTGGAAAGAGGTTTTAATTTAGGAGGGAACCATAAAAAGCTCTTGGGCAAAATCTCAAAGTGATGGCAGGTTTTCAAGACATTCTGATTAGCTAAAGAAAAAGAGGTATCTCTTCTTGAAGAAGCAATTCCTCAGCGGGTGGTGAGATAACCTCTCAAGTGATACAGGGGTGCCAGATGACCTTTTTGAGGCTCCAGCCTCGGTCTTTAAATATTACTTAAAGAAAAAAAACTTCCTTTCCCTAAATTTTAGCAGGTTTTGGCATCTTAGGGGTATTACCGATGGCTCTTATTTTCTGGCGGTTTGCCTGGGTAAGACTTAACTAAATTTATCCCTTAAGTTTTTTCCTTAAATCCTGTAATATCTCAGCTGCTATTTCTTTTCCGCCAAGACCAAAAGAAATTCCAATTACTAAAACTAACATTGCCACAATCCCGGTGAATAATGTTTCCATAAAAGGTCTGGCTACTCCCAACTGATGCAAAATAGCTAAAATGGCGAAAATCCAGATTGACCATTTAACAATGACGCTGACCAAATGGCCATAGCCAACTTTTATTCCTTCTACTCCCGCCCTGATGATTTTCTCAACAATATCAACCACAATTGCTGTTACAACCAGAATTAAAACAGCAATAACTACATTTGGTAAATAAGCCAGGATGCTTCTCAGGAAACTAGCAAATTCAACTAATCCTAAAATTTCCACTGCTGCCAACAAAAAGACAATCACCAAAATCCATTTACAAATTGCACCAATAAATTCTGAAGGGTTAACTTTCAATTCTGCTCTCTCCAAAGCTGCCTTCCAACTAGCTTTTTCAAAAAATTGATTTAATCTTATTCTGGTCAAGATTCCAACTACTAACTTTCCAATACCAACAGCAATAAACCAACCAATAATAAAAACCAAAATGGCGCCAATTAGATTAGGAATAAAATTCAAAAATCCCTGCCAGAGATTTAGTAAGGCCAAGGTTGTAGCTTCAGCCCAGGTGTGAACTAACATATTTTTATTAACGATTTAAAAATTTCGACCTTTGCCAAAACTTAATTCAATTATAGCAAATAAAAAAATGTTGTCCTGTGGAAAACTAAATGGACCCGGTGGGACTTGAACCCACGATCTCCCGGATGCAAACCGGGTATTCTACCACTGAACTACAGGCCCCTTTTAGTGGGCGTGGAAGGAATCGAACCTTCGACCTTATTCTTATCAGGAATACGCTCTACCACTGAGCCACACGCCCATAAGATCTTTATCAGAGAGAGAGACCCAGGACAAATAACTCTTTTTTTAATGGAAAATTATCTCTTCTCTTTTTGTAAATAATGTTTAATCCCAAGTCTCTGAAAATTATTTCCCATTCTTTTTCTGATTTAAAAGAAAGGGAATGATTTTGATGTTGAAAAAATTTAGTGAAGGTGAGATCATGAATTTTACAAATTAAATTTGAAAAAAACCCTTCTGGTAGATCTTCAAAAATTACAATTTTATCTCTAACTACTCTTTTAGCTTCTTTTAAAAGAGCTAATGGATCTTGGCAATGATGTAAGACGTAATTTAGCAAGACAATGTCGAAAGACTTTTCTGGAAAGGGGAGATTTCGGCCATCATAAATCTTGAAGGGAAGATTAAGAATTCTTCTATCTACAATATCTACTCCAATAACTTCAGCTTGAAAAAAATCTTTAAACTCATTTCCCACTATTGCCGAGCCACAACCAAGGTCAAGAATTTTTGAGCCCTTTTTGATAAAATCCTGGCAGGCAAAACACATTTTCTTTGCCGCTCTTTCATAAATTTTTGAAAAAATCTGATAATACATTTACTTTTTGGCCTGGCTGAAACTTCCAATTACTAAATTGGGTATTAATTTTTTCAAAGAAGCAGGGGTAATCTTTATTGACCAATTATAATCGCCACCATTAATAATGATTTTTGGTTGATTTACTAAAGATTTATCAATAAAGGTTGATAAGCCACACAAATTACCAAATGGCGGAATGGCTCCAGCTTTCACCCCCTTTAGATTTTTCTTCATCCAGGCCTCACTAACAAAATCAGCTTTTTTAACCCTGGCCACTTTCAAAAACTTTCTTTTATCCAAATTTTTATTAGCTGGAATTAAGGCAAAAGTTAATTCATCATTTGTTTTCAAAATCAAGGTTTTGCCAACAATTTTTTGAGGAACTTTTAAAGTAGCTGCTTTATCAAAAGCAGTATAAACTATCCGATGTTTTATTAGCTCATATTTAACTTTAGCTTTATCCAAAAATTTAATAATCTTTTTAGGAATTGGCATGTTTTAAAATATTATAGCAAAAATAAACTAAAAAACAAGGCTTTTGAACCTTGCTAAATTTTGTCAGTTTCTTAGAGTTGCCCCGGATCTTAATTTGAAGGCTTTAAGATCAATACCTCGAGATTGAAGAGAGAATTCTCACTCTTCAATTTCGATCGACACTTAAAAATTAAATTAAGTGATCCACCGACAGGTTCCCCTACCGGTGCCTTGTTCATGTTGTTCCCTATATCACTATAGAGCATGGACTATATCTTCATCCTCTTTCTTAAGATTCTTATCTTTCTTGGATGCCAAGATCCAATTTTTTCTCCAAAAGCTTTTTGCGAACTTGCTAAGACATACATTCTCCAATAATCTGGGTCTACTTTTTTGCTTGGATTATGAATCTTTCCTATGGCTATTCCCAAATGATTTAGAAGACTTTTCAATTTTTCTAATTTTTCCTTATTATTCTGCGTCAACTGAATATAGAATCTTGCTTTGCTATTCCTAGGAATACCACCTTCGGCATCGAAATATCCTCTAATATAACCAATCTTCTCCTTCTTTCTTTTCAATCGGAGAGGATCAAATTCAAAATCAAGAAAATCGGCTAAAGTTTCTAAAACATAAACTTTTCTATTCGAACCTTCTTTATATATCCAAGCATTGTACCCGAGTCTTCTAAAAAGTTTTTGTAAAACTTTAAGCCATCTAGTACCTCTTTGCGAAATCCTAAATCTTTTATTGCTACTAAATGTGCCATCGTGTAAAGCTCCAAGAAGATAAGCTTTAATTTCTTTCTTAGAAAGAGGAGCTTGGCGTGTAGTCTCTGAGGGATCACGAAGACTTCCCTGCTGGTTTGCTGCACTAGAAACTTTTTTACGCATGTTAATATATTTTAACATAGGTAGTTCTAGATTCACAGCTATTCCAGCATATAGCCAAGTTTTTCTCTAGAGATTACTCTCTAAAGGTCGCAACGTGCAGTTTGCACCGACGACTTCGCGCTTCTCACCGAGCCCAGCTTAGCTGCCCTTCCGGGCCACTTCGGCTGTTCCCGGCTCGTCTCACGTGACGGGCGGTGAGTACAAGACCTAGGAACGTATTCATCGCCACGTGGCTGATTGGCGATTACTAGCGATTCCGACTTCATGAGGTCGGGTTGCAGACCTCAATCCGAACTGAGACCGGATTTGATGGGATTACCTCCGCCTTGCGGCTTGGGAACCCATTGTCCCGGCCATTGTACCACGTGTGCAGCCCAGGGCATCAAAGGGCCATGCTGATTTGGCGTCATCCCCACCTTCCTCCCGATTATCTCGGGCAGTTCCCGGTGACAAATAAAACACAGGGTAAGGGTTGCGCAGGTTTTGGCATCTAAGCTTGCGTCTCAAGATACCTGCTGACGACAACCATGCAGCACCTGTCCCCCACCTCCTTGTGAGGTGGGCTTTTTCTTTCGAAAAAGTTTTAGGTGGGGGATTTCAAGCCCTGGTAAGGTTCTTCGCTTGTCGTCGAATTGAGCCACATGGTCCACCGCTTGTGTAGGTCCCCGTCTATTCCTTTGAGTTTCAACGTTGCCGCCGTACTTCCCAGGCGGGACACTTAACGCGTTAGCTTCGCCACCTGAAGGGTCGACACTTCAGATAGCCAGTGTCCATCGTTTACAGCGTGGAATACAAGGGTCAAGTTTTCTTATATTACTATAAGACTTGGACTATATCATTCTCTGAAGTTTTTCCATCTTCTTCTTTTTTCTTCTAAATATTTTTGAATGAGTTGAGGAGAAAATCTTGTCAATTGGCAAACTTCAGAAATCCAGCGTTTTTGGAATTGGGAATCTTTGTAAAGAAGAATTACTTTGGGAAGCATACTGACAACCGGAATATGTGGCAAAATTATTCGCAAGAACTTTTTCAATTCCCTTGAAGAACGAATCCATAAACGATAATATTGACCCATTCTACCAATTTGCGTTTTCACCCTCCAAGTTTCTTGCAAACAACTTTTCAGGACCAGTAAGTCTTCGTAATCAAATCCATCAGTACAAAATACTCCCTGTCGTGAATCAGCAATTAATGAACCATCATCAAGCCACCAAATCGTTAAAGAAAGAGGAGTCAATTTATTCAGCCATTTTGGGTGAATATAAAGTTTCCCTTTTCGGTGGGTTAGGTGATGGAGTTCAGTTAAGGATACTAAAGCCAAACTTTGATAACGGAATTTTCCATCTTTCTGCTTCCAGAAACAGTTTTTACTGGAGATTTCTTTTAATTCTTTTACCTTCCAGAAAAAATATTCTTTCTGTTTAACAGAATGTCGAAAAGAAAATCTTGCATTAGTATAAGGTTTATGAATCCTCAATGAACCATCGCCTAATAAAGATCCTAAAATAATTTCTTTACATCGATTCCTTACTTCCATGAGATTAATAAATTTTAATCTCTAGTCTCTAGAGGGTCAAGCAAAATTTGCTGACTTCCTTCGGGATTCTCCATTATAACACGGACTTCCCCGATATAGCTAGATACTTACCCATATTGTCACCAATATGGAGGACACTATTTCGCCCTGGAAAATCACAGGACAAGGATTTATCTAATCCTTTTTTATACCCACGCTTTCGTCCCTCAGCGTCAGGGCCGTCCCAGCTGAATGCCTTCGCTTTTGGTGTTCCGCTCGATATCAACGGATTTCACCCCTACACCGAGCGTTCCATCAGCCCCTAACGCCCTCAAGCCAGATAGTATCTAAAGCACTCCCAAGGTTGAGCCCTGGGTATTTAACCAGAGACTTTCCTGGCCGCCTACGGACCCTTTACGCCCAATAAATCCGGATAACGCTTGGGGATTCTGTCTTACCGCTCCTGCTGGCACAGAATTAGGATCCCCTTATTCCTGGGGTACGGTCACTAAAGTTCATCCCCCAGAAAAGCTCTTTACGGACCGAAGTCCTTCTTCAAGCACGCGGCGTCGCTGGTTCAGGCTTTCGCCCATTGACCAATATTCTCGACTGCTGCCTCCCGTAGGAGTATAGCCCGTGTCTCAGTGCTATTGTTGGGGAACACACTCTCATGCCCCCTACCCGTCATCGCCTTGGTAAGCCGTTACCCCACCAACTAGCTGATAGGTCGCGGGCCGATCCCGGAGCGGTCGCCTTACGACTTCCATTTATCCTCTTCTACTTTTGGAAAAGGGGAACTATCGGGAATTAGCCTGGCGTTGGCCAAGTTGGACCCGTCTCCAGGGTTCGTTACCCACGTGTTACTAACCCGTTCGCCACTCGCCTCGCGCTCCGCGCGAGGAAATCCGAAATTCGAAATCCGAAATTAGAAACAATATCTAAATTCTAATTTTCCAAATTCCAAACCTTATTTTATTTTGTTTGGAACATTAGAATTTGATATTTTGAATTTGTTTCGGATTTCGTGCTTCGTGCTTCGAATTTCCTTGTGCGAAGCACAAGGCTCGTCCGACTTGCATGCCTTATCCACGCCGCCAGCGTTCATCCTGAGCCAGGATCAAACTCTCAAGAATTTTGCAAAGCAAAATTATGACTATAAGCGATAACTTTAGTCAAAAAATCGCTTTGCGATTTTTTCGGGGCAACTCTAAGAAACTGACTCCAGTATTAATTTTTCAATGTTCTTTCCTATCTAATTAAAAACCAAAAAGAGGAAGAGGCTTCCTGATTTTTTCACCTCTCTCTTTATTTCTCAAATCTCTATTCACAACTACCTTTTTTCTTTTTCTTAGCCATATATTTGTCTCTTCACTTTCTATTTTACTCTTCCAAGAAACCTTGTCAAGAGCCGAAGAGAGGACTTGAACCTCCACCAATGGCTTACAAAGCCACTGCTCTACCATTGAGCTACTCCGGCAAATTATTTTTCGGTTTTAATTTTTTTAATCTCTTCCCAATAATTGTCATTTTCCTTTTTTCTTTGGGATTTTTCTCTTAATTTCTGAAGCCAACTTCCGATTTTACTTTCTGACCTTAAACTTAAAATCCTAATTTTGGAAAGGATTTTTTGCAAGAATACTTCATAAGAAAAATTTTTAAGAGGGTTGAATTCTTTAATCTTTTTCCTTAATTTTGAACTAACTGATTCACCTTTTGGCGGTAAAACCTCTGGTAACTCAACCAAGAGGGGAATTTTCCGAAACAAAATTATTCCCATCCCTACCAAAGAGCTAATTAAAATTATTATCGCAATAAATTCTATCATAACTAAAGCTTAAGAGGATTATAATTCAAACCTCACAAATCTTTTTATAATAATATTTTCTCCTAATCTGGCAATATATTCATCAATTAAGTCTTTGATTGTTTTTGTCTCATCTCTTATCCAAGGTTGGCTAAGAAGGGAGATTTCTTCTTTATATTTTTTCAATTTCCCCTCCACAATCTCATCAATTATCTTTTTTGGTTTTCCAGAACTTTCCAATTGCTCTTGATAAATTTTTTTTTCTCCGGCTAAAAATTTTTCTGGGATATCTTCTGGTTTTAAAAACAAAGGATTCCTGGCCGCAATTTGCAAACAAATTTCATGAGCCAATTTTTTAAATTCCTCAGTTCTGGCCACAAAATCGGTTTCACATCTAATTTCTACCATTGCTCCAATTTTTTTGTTTTGATGGATATAAGCTTCAACTATTCCTTGATTTAACTCTTTTTCCATAAATCTGAAGGTAATGTGAAAGTCAAACTTTCACCTGACTTTCTTTCGCTTTAAGGATAATTTCTTTTATTTTTTCTAAAATATATTTTACTGAACTTATAGCATCATCATTAGCTGGAATTGGATAATCAGCTAAGGTTGGGTCAACATTAGTATGGGAAATGGCAATCACTTTTATTCCCTTCATTCTGGCCTCTTTTACTGCCAAATCATCTTTTTTCATGTCTAAAACCAAAATAGCATCAGGTAATCTTTCCAAATCTTTTATTCCTCCAAATTTTATTTCCAAATTCCTTAATTGCTGGTCAATTTTTGCCCGCTCTTTTTTTGTATATTTTTCCAATTCTCCTTCTTTCTTCTTTCTTTCTAAATCCTTAAAATATTCTATCCTTTTTTTAATTGCCTCAAAATTGGTAAAAGTTCCTCCTAACCATCTTTCATTAACATAAGGTAAACCCAATTCTTGAGCTACATTTTTCACTAAATCTTTGACCTGAATTTTTGTTCCAATTATTAATAAAATTTTATTCTCTGAGATTAATTCCTGAATAAACTTCAGGGCTTCTTCAAATTTTTCTTTTGTCTTTTCCAAATCAATAATATGAATGGTATTTCTCACTCCGCATATATAAGGCATCATTTTCGGATGAACCCTGGAAGTTCGATGACCAAAATGCAAACCAGTCTTAGCCATTTCCTCGATGTCAAGTTTAAAATCAACTTTTTCTGATTCTTTTGGTTTTTCCTTAATTTCAACCATAAATAAATCAATATCCAATATATCATATTAAAAATTTAGAATCAAGCTGGTGTATTAACGGATGTAAAATGTAAGTGAAATGGTATTGGTTAACGGATTTAAAAAGTAGCAGATAGATTGAGAAATCTTGGAGAGATTTCTTTTTCTCTGATGAGGTAGCTAAGAAATTAAAAGAAATAGATACCTCAACGATTAAAGAATTAGAAATCCTTAATGATCTTTACCGAAATGAACTGAGGCTTTACAAGAACTTCTTTCAGCCAGTGCTGAAACTTAAAGAAAAGGTTAGGATTGGTGGAAAAGTCCATCGCCAATATGAGAAAGCTAAAACTCCCTATCAGAGAGTTATGGAGGCCAAAGAAGTTTCTAATGAGAAAAAGCAAGAACTAAAGAAAATCTATGAAACACTTAATCCAGCTGAATTGAAAAGAGCTATTGATAAGAAATTAGACCTACTC